>ERZ761610.342-NODE-342-length-39271-cov-110.680947_pt1 | contig 39271 bp, 22 predicted proteins | sample MGYA00512164_ERZ761610 | MGnify/ENA primary metagenome ERZ761610 (study PRJEB28899, sample SAMN02850038) | bioreactor sludge metagenome | biome: EBPR Sludge; feature: EBPR Bioreactor; material: flocular biomat | place: Australia: Thorneside Wastwater Treatment...
TTTATTTCTCACAAGCCCACGCCGCAAAGCGGCGATTCTTCACGAACCATTGTATGAGGTTGCACATTTAATGTTATTGAGTTTAAGTTGCTTGCTAAAATTGAGACTATCCTCAGCATCTATTAACTCATCATCTCCTTTTGCAAAATTTTCAGGCAAGCAAAGCACTTGATATTGCAGAAGCATCTCCGCTCCTATGTTCTCGCTTTTGGCTTCTAAAAGCGCAAGTTCAAGCAAATCTTTATTAGTCATTTTTTATTTTTTTAATTTCTGACAACGTTACTACTGCCGACGTGCCGACGCTTAGGAGGCATGATAGGCAGTAGATTGTTGGCAGCGTATGTTTTAATCATCCTGCTTGTTGAATATGAATTTCACAATCCTTTTTACTGCTTTTTGTGTTGCCGTGTCAATGTCTTCCTTTGTCCAGGTATCTTTTGGGTAGGAGGTTAGTGATAAAGCGATTGCATATCTGCTATCCTTGTAACCTGATTTGCTAATAATAGAGTTCTGTTTTTTTGTCTTAAACCACTCATTGCTTATTGACTTATTTATATCTTCTTCAAGCAGTATCTTATTTCCAAGTTTGTTTACAGTTCCATTAAATTCTTCCTTGTCAGTAATTCCTGCGTCTTGTTGTATTGTAGTTATGTTACGACCACTTGCAGGCATTATATGTTCAATATTTACGTTTTCTGCAAAATCAAACTTAACCCCTTTGCTTTTTGAATAAATATATTCGTTTAGAAAGACAAGTAGATTTTTATCGTATTCAATAATCGAATCTTCTATGCTTTTTTCATTCCAGTTATTAGCGATGTGCTCGTTAAAACTATTCTTTATTGCTTCTATTGAAACATTTTTATCAACGAATTTAATATTTTCGCTAAATAGGAATGTTTTAAACTTAGAACTTGAATAACCAAAATCACTTAATTCTAAAACTGTAAATAATCTCAATAAGCACTCGCATACTTCCGAAACTATTTCTTCTGAAATTTCTGTTGTTTCGTAGCGGAACAAGTATCCTGATAAAAAAAGCTTAGCATTTTCATTACACCTTAAAAGCAATTTTACAGCAGGGTAATCTTTTACGTCATTCCAAATTTTTGTGATTTTAGACAAGTTGCCGCATAATACTATTGGTTCTCTTAAAAGTTCTTTTTTTATGTCTGTATAATATCGTCTTAAGCCTGGGGTTGTTACATCTACCGATTCATTGCCATCTTCTTTAATGCTAATGTATTCCTTGTTTATGGAACGGTTAATATACATAAATTGCTGTAAAACACCGTCAATGTCTATAATTCTTCGAGTACTTAATTCATTTGCCAGTTTGTTTATTTGCTCCCACTGTTCGTTAAATATTGCTTTATTATCACCTGCATTAGAGTAAAGTTGTGCCGAAATTATATCTGCATCTGAAAGCGGCATACCTGTCGAGTTGAGCGAATTAAACATTGTAATTGCTTGTTCTACTTGCCAACTGCGAATTTCTATGACTTGACAGTTTTGTAAAAAAATTGTTGCGAATTGATTAATCTGCGATTCTGACTTTTCTCCCAACTTACTGAAGAAAAATTTGAAATTGCGAAAATGATTGGTGTATTTATTGTCTTTCTGTTTGCGTGGAATTTTATGGACATTTTGTTCAGATGTTCTATAATCTATCGCTTCAATAATTTTCTTTACTTCATCCGAATACAGTTCGTTGATAGACTTATTTTCTAGTATCAAAATGTTTTGGGTTTTTGTATAGTCTTTTAGCATTGAAGGTATTTCTTCATCTTCAGCTTTATACAGAATAGCCATTACTTTATTTCTTTTGGCTTTAAGTCCAGCTTTTAGAGCTTCTGATTCTTCATCTTCAGGAACTCTAGTAATAGCTTCATTTAATCTTATCAATAACGCTTTAAGTAGCAGAAAAAAAGTCGTGGTGCGTTGTTGCCCATCAATCAAACTAAATTTATCAGTTACGGAACAATCTACAATGATTGTCCCGAAGAAATATGGGTCGCTTGCATTGGAAGCAATAAATGCTTCAATGTCTTGCCACAATTTGTCGCATTGAGTTATGTCCCACGAGTATCCACGTTGATATTCTGGAATTACAAAATTTTCAGGCTTTTTCAGTTTAAGGTACTCACTGATTAATTTTAGCGTAGGTTCAATGTTTTTTGCCATTTCGTTACTTTAATTTTTCTCGTTTAATTTCTTCCGTTCACTTGCTGCCAACTTGTTGTTTGTCGAACTTCCCTGCCATAGCCTCACTGTCGTCAATCCCTCATCAGGAAGTTGTATAGACGAACCCAAGGCGAAGTTCATGTTTTACTTGGTCACAGGTTCGTTAATATCCGCTATGGGCGCATCCGCCCGGCTACCTTCTTCCCAACCTCAATAGAAACTTCCTGCATTCAGCTTTTCCACAGGATTCCATTCTGAATTCGGTTGTGCAAATCTAATAGAAGATTGGCAAAAATCCAACGGCACTTCAAGGAAAAATGTTTTTTTTACAAACTGAGTTTGTCAAACAAAAATCCCTCTCGCCGAAATGCCATCTTCCTGTTTACCACATTCCGGCGATCAAAGCGCTCCGGCCCCGCATTGCGTGAGGGGGCCGAAGAGAGGAACGACCTTGGGAGGACGACCGAGGCACCCGACGCCGCTTATGATTTTACCCGTGCGGCGGCACGCCCCCCTCACCCCTCACATACTCACATACTCACATACTCACCCACTCACCCCTGACTAACCTCACCTACTCACCCCTCACCTACTCACCCCTGACTAACTTCAGCACCTGCACCCCGCCGCGCACATCCCATATTTTTACCCAATACAAGCCCGCAGGCAGTTGGGCTACCGGCACCTCGTTGCTACCCTGAGCCGAGCTTAGCAGGCGGCCCGAGAGGTCGTACAAGCTCCAGCGCTCTATGCTGTCATCGTGCAGAATGTAGGCGGTTTCGGTGGCCGGATTGGGGAAAAGGATGGCCCGGCTGCCGCCTGACTGCGGCTCCTCCGCGCTCACCATGATGGCCGTGCCGCTCAGACTCATGTTGTTGAACGTGACCCGGTTGCCCTCGTCGGCGCCGAGGTTGTTGCCGCCGAAACGCAGGCGGATTTTCAGTTCCGGGTTGTTGTTGGCTGCCGGCACATTGGAAAAATCTACTGCCAACAACTGATAATCATCGCTGAGCGGGAGGGAGGAAATGCTCAGTCCGCTGTTGCTCCACATACCCGTATCGTCGGTCGAGTAGTCCACGAGGATGCGCTCGGCGGCGGCTTCGTTTTTGGCGGCCCACTGCATTCGGATGCGCTCAAACCCCTCGGTGGAGGCGGTGAAGAGCAGCGTGTTTTCGCCGCCGTTGGCCGTAAAGGGCTGCTTGATCTGTATGCCGCGCATGTTGGCCTGCTCGAAGGGCTGGTTGTTGTTGCCCTGCGGGACGTAATTGATGGCGGTGGGACTGTTTCTGCGCTCCATCGAGGCTTTGCGCCACAGAGGATGCCCCTCCGAAAACGGGTACCCGGCCAAGGCGGATTGGAAACGCAGATGCGCACCCGGGTGAACGCTGAAAGTGGGCAATATGCTTTCCAAAGGCGTGTCGTTGGGCAGCGCATTGCCGAAAAACCAGAAATGGATGAGATCAGCGGGCGCTTCGGGTTCAAAATGCGCGGTCAGTTGCGTGGCGCCGCTCATGTTGATTTGTATCTCGGCATTGGTGCTGCCCGATGCGCCCGACCAATGGCTGAACCGGTAACCGGGCTGTGGTATGGCCCGCGCTGTGACGGGTACGCCGGGGAAGTACTTGCCGGTCCAGGGGTAGGGCAGGGGCGGCACGCCGGTGGTGGAGGGCGCAATGTCTATGCTGTTGAGGCGGATGTGCCCGGCGGCGGCATCCGAGACGTGGAGCGTGAGCTCGGCGGGGGCGGCGAGGCCGAACTTGCCGCGCAGGTGCTGGAACTGAAAACCGGGGCGCTGCGCCGCGAAATTGCGCAACACCTGCACGTTGTTGTTCCACTCGGACACAGAAGTGGGGCGGCGCCAGCGGGCGCTGTGCTCGGCCATTTCGGGACTGAGTTGGTCGCTGATGGAGTTGATGGCCGATGTGAGGTGCGCCGAACTGAAGGCCGTGTTGAGCAAATCGCAGTATCTGTTGATGAATTGCAGTCGGAAAGCACTGTTGTCCAATAGTTTGCGCAGCAGCAGCGTGGACCAGGAGGGATTGGGCCAGCCCGGCCCGGAAGGCTCGGTGGCGAAGTTGAGCGTGTTGTGCGCGGCGCCGTCTTCGAGGCCGGGCACATAAAAAAACGGCAGATCGAAGCCGAAATCGGTGTCGAGGATCATCCAGCGCCAGCGACCGTCGCGCAGGCCGGCGGCAGGTGCAAAATCGTTGCGCAGGTAGCGCCAGTAGAGGGCGTTGTTGCCGGGCCAGTCGGTGTTTTTGACAAAAATATGCGTCAGTTGGAAATCCATAAAACTCTCCACGTCCATGCGTTGCAGCACCTGCTGGTAATTGGCCGCGTTTTGGAGGTTGTTGTTGGTCACAAAATTCACCAAAGCGTCGTAATGCGCCTTGCCGTCGGGATTGCCCCATTTGGGCAGGGCGTTGTTTTCCAGCACGGTCAGCTCGTTTTCCGGGATGCCGTATTTGGTTTCAAAATAGTGCTCGTCGTATTTGTCGCGGATGTTGTGAATGCCCCAGTATTCGCCGTTGATGAAGAGTATGGAAGGCCGGTAATACTGTGTTTCCACGCGAAATTGTTTGGCCAAGGACTGAAACAGGCCGTCGCGAAAGACGGTAAAGTCCCAGTCGTTGCCGGAATTGCGGAGCAGGAAACGCTTGAAGCGGTCGAGGTTTTTGTCGGGAAACAATTGATAATCAAGTTCCTCCGAGCCGTACTCCGAACGCATGACGATGCGGAATGATTTGCGCGGGCGACTGCGGGTGGTGTTGCCGTTGAGTTGGATGCCGACGTTTTCTTTGAAGGCCAATTGACCGTTGTTTTCAAAAAAAGTGAGATGCGCGGGCCGCTCCCAGCCGTCCTGAAACATGTTGTTGAAGAAGCCCGGCACATAGATGCCGATTTCCGGGTCGAAGAGGTTTTTGTTGTCGGTGCTAAGTGAAAAAACGGGCAGCGAGTAGCGGGTTTCGGCGGCAGGGTCCACGATGTAAGTGAAAGTTTGCACGGGGCCGTCGGGCGCATCGGGATGAAAGGCCCTGGCGCGTATCACATTGATTTTGAACACTTCACCTGCGGGCGGCTGCCAGCCTTCGAAGAACGGCGGGCCGGGATCGGGGTTGCCGTTGGTGGGAATGAGGGAGATAACGTTGTCTTGTCCGATGCGACTTTCCACGAAAAGCGGCGACTGGTACAGCGGCGAGGCGGCGCTGGGTTCGGAGCCGTTGAACGTGTATCGAATGACGGCGCCGGGATCGGGCGAAGTGAGGCTCAGTTGGATGTCCTGGTTGTAAAAACCGTCGGGATGCGAGGCTTGGACGGGGCGCAGCAACCTGCTGTAACCCGGCCCGGTATTGGCAGCGCCGGGCGTGGGATTGACCAAGTAGGCCCATTGTTCGTCGCCGTTGGGGAGGCGTCCGTAGGCAATGCCGGTGCGTTGTTCGAGGATGGGAAGCGAGTCCAAGCGTTGTCCATCGGGGCGGGTGAGGATGACCGTTTCGTTGCCGGCAGATATTTTGAAATTGGTATGTACCGGGCCAGAAGCCGGTCTTCTGTTTTTGTCGGAAGCCCAGACCAGGAGGTAGCTGTTGGGGGCGATGCTGCGCTGCGGGAAGGTCCATTTGAACAGGCTGTCGGGGTCGTCGCTGAGGCCGTAACCGCTGAGATCGAGCACGGTGTTGCCGGCGTTGAACAGTTCTATCCAATCCTCAAAATCACCGTCTTCATCCGACACTGTGGCGGCGTTGGAGGCCATGACTTCGTTGATCACCAAGCTAAAAACAGGGTCGTCCTGTACCTGCCCCCACTTGTTGTTGAACACGGTGTTGGAACTGCCCATGATGCCGAGGCGGTTGGGATCGCCGCTCCATTCGCCGAGGTCCCAGGTGGGGGTTTGGTTGGCCGTGAGGAAGTATTTATACACATATCCGCCGGCTTGTACATTCGGCACGGTGAGGGTGTAAAAGCCGTCGAGATCGGGGTCGCTCAGCTTCATGGCGGGTACGCTGCCCGGCATGGGCCAGGCGGGAAAGGAGCCGATGCCGGCGCTGAAATCCTGGCGGGAACCTGACACAAATACTTCATGCACAGCGGGATTGAAGCCGGCGGCGTTGTTCATGTTCACGCGGAATGTGAGGTTGTTTTGGGCGGTCAGCAGGTTGGAAAAGACCAACACAACTGCGATAAAAAAGGCGGTCATTGTTTTCATAAAAATCGGGTGTTGAAGATTGCCGGTTGCAAGAATACGAAATTGCAGGTATTCCTGAGGGGATAATGTCGGCTTCTGACTACGAGCAGTGGAAATCATATAAATCATAAAGATCAGCGTCAAAAATAGGGCAGGGCTTCTGACGCTGAGAGACGCAGGTTTTTATGATCGTAATGCCCCGCCTGCGCAAGGTTCTACCTTGTGCAGACTATCTTGCGGGTTCTACCCGCCGACATTCACCACTGAAGATGATGGTACCAGCGACTAAAGTCGCCGGTTGGCTTTGGGCGACTGAAGTCGCCGGTACCGGAGCGTACCGTGGCTTCTCTCCGGGCAGCGGAAATCATACAAATCATAAAAAATCAGCGTCAAAAACAAGGCACGATTTACAGATTTCCTTTTCACCTGATTCAATAGTGGGAAAAATTCTACCTTAGTGCCTCGAAAAGTGCGGTCATGTGGAATAAAAAAACAAAATACGCGCTCAAAGCGCTTTCGTATATCGGCAGCAGATACGACTCCGACAAGCGGGTATTGAGCAAAGAAATTGCTGAAAAACATGGCATTTCCGTCAAGTTTCTCGAAGCTATCCTGTTGGAACTGCGCAATGCAGGCATCCTCAGCAGCCGAAAAGGCAAAGGCGGCGGCTACTACTTGCTCAAGCCGCCGGCTGAAATTCCGCTCAGCAAAATCATTCGCCTCACCGACGGACCTATTTCTGTGTTGCCTTGTACCAGCTTGTTTTTTTATGAACGCTGCTCCGATTGTCCGGCTGAGGGCAATTGCAAAATCAGGGAAACCGGTATTGCTATCCGGGATTGTACGCTGGCTATTTTGGATTCTAAAACGCTGGCGGATGTGATTTCGGAGACGGAGGTGTAGCGGTAGGCGGTGGGCAGTGGGCGGTACATGGGGCATAGGGCCACAGAATCTTGAACACGAACCCGAAAATTTTTTAACGCGAATTGGAGCGAAGGGCGCGAAATTCCGCGAATGCGAGGTAAACGAGTGTGTATAACAGATTGCACACTCGAAAAATCAGAAATTTGAAATCCGAATGGAATCTATCTCAAAAAACCAGAACACCTTTACAACGGTACAGTCCATCGCATCCGAAGAGCAAGCGCCGGAGCTGTGGCTGGCCGAATTGTGCACGGCATTTCCCGGCGAGGTCGTATTTACTACCTCTTTGGGGATTGAAGATCAAGTGATTACACACATATTGGCCACGCATAAAATCCCGGTGCGCATCGTCACGCTCGACACCGGGCGGCTCTTCGGCGAATCATACGAACTGATACAGCGCACCATGACACGCTGCAAAATCAACATCGAACTGTTCTTTCCAGATACGGCTCAGGTGGAGCAATTGGTGGCCTCTCAGGGCATCAACGGTTTTTACGACAGCGTAGAAAACCGCAAGCGCTGCTGCCAGGTGCGTAAGGTAGAGCCGCTGCGCCGGGCTTTGTCGGGCGCCGCTGTGTGGGTCACCGGCATCCGGAAAGAACAAAGTGAAAACCGCAGCGATTTCCCCATCGCCGAGTGGGACGAGCAGCATCAGGCAGCCAAAGTTCATCCCTTATTGCATTGGACGGAAGAGCAGGTGTGGGCCTATATCCGGGAGCACAGCGTGCCCTATAATCTGCTGCACGACAAGGGGTTCCCCAGCATCGGCTGCGCACCGTGTACCCGCGCGGTGCAGCCGGGCGAGCACGCCCGCGCCGGTCGTTGGTGGTGGGAGCAGGGCGCGCAGGAGTGCGGGCTGCATCAGGCGAAAAAGTGAGTGTGGGCTTGGCTCCCGTAGCATAGTGAAGGGGTGACTCAGCTAAGCTATAACCCTGTAGTCACCCCTTCACTATGCGTAAACCGCCCTACCGCTTCACCGGGTTCATGTCGGCAAAGTAGATCAGATTCCACTCGCCGCCGACCAAGGCAAAGCGCCGGATCATGGCAAACTGGCCTCTGTTGTGCAGAATGGTTTCTTCCACTACATCCGTAGCGATAACGCGGAACGACTGTTTGAATTCGCTGTCTTTGAAATTGAATGGCTTGTGTATTTTCCAGTTTTCCTGCGTCCAGCGGAAATTGGGGTCGGCGGCGCTTTCCTCGTCGGCGAAAGAAGGTATGCCCGTTATGGGAAAAGCAATGTGCTCCATCTGATAGAGGCTGTCCTGGTGGAATTGTTCGTAAAAGGATTCAAAATCTCCGCCCGATCCGGCATTGGCAGCGCTGCGTTTGCACGACATGGCCTGCATCGTCAGCAGCATCAGTCCGGCCAATAAAAGAAAATTCAACTTCATTGCTTTAGTTTGTGTGAAACAACTGCGGCGAAAGTACCGCTACTCACACAAAACGCGACTGCGGGGGGCGTATTTTTTGAGTCTAACGCTTTTCAAAGCCTCTTTAGTAGTGGGGCAAAAATAAAGTGTTCATTTTCTTTAGGCCAAGAAATTAGATAAGACACTTAAAATGAAACGTTTACTTATCTAATCCTTTGGCGAAAATGACGACTTTATTTTTTTATCGCCCCTTGCCCCCATTCCCGTGATCTGCGCCATGATTTCGGTGATCTGCTGCTCGGCCATGATTTCATCGTCGTCTTCGGCCAATTCGCCTACCTGCAATTTGGGATTGGTCAGTTCAAACTCGCTTTCATCGTATTCGTACAGCGACCACTTGCCCCATTTGTATTCCAGAGCGGTGAGGCTTTCCACCCAATCGCCTGAATTGAGGTAGTTGACCTCCTTGTCGTCCACGTTTACTTTGCGAATGGTGGGTCGGTGGATGTGGCCGCAGATCACATAATCGTAGTCGTCTTCGGCGGCCAATTGGATGGCGGTTTCTTCAAAATCGCTCACGAATTTCACTGCTTCTTTTACCCTGTATTTTACCTTTTGGGCAAACGACATCCAGCTCATTCCCAAGCTCATGCGTATTTTGTTAATCCAGCGATTGATGAGGATGAGCAGGTCGTAGCCTTTGCCGCCGAGGCGCGCGATGAACGGCGAGTAACGAATGAAAACGTCGAAAACGTCTCCGTGAAAAATCCAGTAGGTTTTGTCTTTGAGTTTCAGTAGCAACTTGTCGCGCAGGTGGATGTTGCCGGAGGAAAAGTCTGAAAACCGGCGCAGTGCATCGTCGTGGTTGCCGGTGATGTAATAGACTTTGACGCCTTTGGCGGCCATTTTGAGAATGCGCTGAATGACTTCGAGGTGTTCTTTGGGGAAGTAACGTTTGCTGAACTGCCACATATCAATAAAGTCACCGTTGAGGATGAGCGTGCCTGTTTTGATGCTTTTCAGGTAGTTGAGCAGTTCCTTGGCGTGGCAGCCATAAGTGCCGAGGTGTACGTCGGAGAGGATGACAATGTCGAGTTCGCGCTTCATGCAGACAGGTTGCGGTAGTTGGTATCCGTAAATTGGCTGCAAGGTAGAAGTGCCGTGTAAAGTCTGTGTTAAAACCGAATTATCATATTATTAATGTTGGTTTCGGGTTTCGGGTTGCATCCGCCGTACCACGCCTGTGGCGTGGGAAGGTGGGTTCGAGGTTTCGGGTTGGAACGACTGCTGGCTACAGGCTGCTGGCTACAGGCTGCTGGCACTGGCGGCTGTTAGCTTCAAAGCGCGAGTTGCTGATGGGAGCGGGGTTGGGGTTTCGGGGTCCCTCTCGTTCGCGGGATTTCGCGTGTTTCGCCAAAATTCGCGCTGCGCCACGACGGAGGCGTGGTTAAAAATTTTGGCGTTCCGGCAGGAACGGGCTTTGTTCGAGGTTTTGGGTTTGAGGTTTTCGGGTTCAAAGTTCCGCGTTCCGGGTTTTCGACGCTGAAAGACGCTGGTTTTTATGATCGTTATGTCTCTCTCCGAGCAGCGAAAATCTTACAAATCATAAAGATCAGCGTCGGAAATAAAGCGGGTTCGAGGTTTTGGGGTGCTCACACACTCACCCCTCACCCACTCACCCCTCACCCACTCACCCCTCACCCACTCACCCCTCACCCACTCACCCCTGAATTGCGGCAGGGACAGAGGCGGAATGGCCGACCTTAGGAGGACATTTTGAGCCGATGGCCCGGCGCCCGCAGCAGGATCAGAGCTGTTAGCTTTTGGAGGTTATTACGCAGCCAAAGCTAACAGCTCTGTTGGTAGAGCGGGCGGCCGCCCCAATAGAATATTACTCAGGCAGTTTGTCGAACCAGGGCTGCGAGCGCTCCAACTGCCCGGCCAATTGGAAGAGCAGGTCGTCGCGGCCGATGGCGGCGCTGAACATGAGTCCTACGGGAAGTCCGTCAGGCGTCCAATGCAGGGGGACGGAGATGGAGGGCTGGCCGGTCATGTTGGCGATGGGGGTGAAGGGGATGTAGCCGAAGATTTTTTCTTTGAGTTCTTCGACGTTCGACTTGAGGAGGCCGCCGAGTCCGAGGGCGTTGATGAAGCCGATGAGGCGGCGCTCGGAAGGAGTGGCTTGGAGGGCGCCGATGGGGAATGGCGGCATGGAAACGGTGGGTGTGAGGAGCATGTCGTACTGCTGATGGAAGCGGCCGACGCGGCGCGAGATGTCGTTCCAGCGATTGAGGGCTACGGCGAAATCTTTGGCGGAATAGGCGTTGCCGAGCAGTCCCAGCGCGTAGGTGTTGGGTTCTACATCGCGGGCGGTGACTTTGCGGCCGAGGTGGCGGCTCAGCTTGTCTAAATCGGCGGCTACCTCGCCGAAGACCATGATGGTGAACACGTCTTTGAGGTCTTCTTTGGTGAAAGGCAGCGGTACTTCCTCCACCTGATGGCCCAGCGCCTGCAACAGCACGACGGTATCTTGTACGGCCTGTACGCACTGAGGATCAATGGATTGTCCTAATGTGTGTGTGGTGGAGAAGCCGATGCGAAGCGGGCGCGGGTCTTGCTCCAGCTCTTGCAAAAACGGGCGTGCGGGTGTTGCTGCGATGTATGGTTCGCCGGGGGCGGGGCCGCTGAGGATGTCTAAGAAGGCGGCGCTGTCGCGCACCGAGCGACTGACGCAACCCTCGGTGACGGCGCCGCTCCACATTTCGCCCTTGAGGCTGCCCAACGAGAGCCGTCCGCGGGTGGGTTTGATGCCGAAGAGGCCGTTGCAGGATGCGGGGATACGGATGGAGCCGCCGCCGTCGCTGGCGGTGGCCATGGGCACGATGCCTGCCGCTACTGCTGCTGCCGAACCTCCGCTGGAGCCGCCGGCGCTGCGCGCGGTGTTCCAGGGATTGCGGGTGGGGCCGAAGTGTTGTGGCTCGGTGTAGGGAGTGAGGCCGAATTCGGGCGTATTGGTTTTGCCGAAATAGGCCAGTCCGACCTCGCGGAAACGGCGAACGAGGAAGCTGTCTTCGCTTGAGATGTAGCCTTCGTAGCCTTTGCAGCCGGTGCGGATGGGGAAGCCTTTGACTTCGAGGCCGAGGTCTTTGATCAAAAAAGGCTGGCCGGCGAAGGGGGCGGCGGGATCGGCGGCGGCGGCGATTTTGCGGCCTTCGTCGTACATTTTGTGGATGACGGCGTTGAGAGCGGGGTTGACTTCCTCGGTGCGGCGGATGGCGATTTCCATGAGTTCGGCGGCGGAGACTTCGCGCTTTCTGATGAGTTCGGCGAGGCCGAGGGCGTCGTGGCGGCGGTATTCGGAGAAGGTCATGTTGCTTGTGTTGATTGGTGTGAGGGCAAATGTAGAGATAAATTGTGTGGGAGAGGTTGCATACCTTTGCGGTTAAATCAACGGAATCATGGCAACCGAAAAAAAACGCACCATCAATGGATTTGAAATGCTGCTGCTGGGCATTGCTTTGTTCATTCTGCTGTCTATCGGGATGCAGAAGTGCGGCGTGAAAGTGGTGAATCAAAAAGAAGACACGCAGATCATACACAAGCCGCACCAATGAGCATCTGTGCCGGATTTTGCTACCTTTGCGGCCTCATTTTCAGAATGTCTTTCAGCACATGGATTTTATAGAAGAATTGCACCGCCGGCGCACGTTCGGCATCATCAGTCACCCCGACGCCGGGAAAACCACCCTCACCGAAAAGCTGCTCCTTTTTGGGGGTGCCATTCAGATAGCCGGCGCGGTGAAGTCGAACAAAATAAAGCGCAGCGCCACCTCCGACTTTATGGAAATCGAACGCCAGCGCGGTATCTCCGTGGCGACCTCGGTAATGGCTTTTGATTACAAAAACTTGAAAATCAACATTCTCGATACGCCCGGTCACCAGGATTTTGCCGAAGATACCTACCGCACCCTCACGGCCGTGGACAGCGTCATCGTGGTGATTGACGTGGCCAAAGGCGTGGAAACCCAAACTGAAAAATTGGTGGAAGTGTGCCGGATGCGCAACACGCCGGTCATCGTGTTCATCAACAAACTCGACCGCGAAGGCAAAGACGCATTCGACCTGTTGGACGAGGTGGAGCAAAAACTCGGCCTCAAGGTGCGGCCCCTCAGTTGGCCGGTGGGCATGGGGCAGCGCTTCAAGGGGGTGTACAGCATGTACGAGAAAAAGTTGGTGCTGTTTCGACCGCACGGCAAGCAGGAGGAGGAAGATAAAATTGAAATCACCGACCTGGCCGACCCGGCATTAGACCATCACATCGGCGAACGCGATGCGGCCATTTTGCGCGAAGAGGTACAGATGATAGAGGGCGTATATCCTGATTTTGAGCGGGATGCGTATTTGGAGGGGCGGTTGTCGCCGGTGTTTTTCGGCAGCGCCGTCAATAATTTTGGGGTGCGCGAACTCTTGGATTGCTTCACCGACATTGCGCCGCCGCCGCTGGCCCGCCATACGGAGGAACGCTTGGTGGAACCCGAAGAGGCCAAGTTTTCGGGCTTTGTTTTTAAAATTCACGCCAACATGGACCCCAATCACCGCGACCGGGTAGCCTTCATGCGCGTGTGTTCGGGCAAGTTTGAGCGCAATTCGCCCTACCTGCATGTCCGTCAGAATCGGAAGCTGAAATTCTCCAACCCCACCAGTTTTATGGCCGACAAAAAGACCATTGTGGACGAGGCTTTTCCGGGCGATGTGGTGGGTTTGTACGATTCCGGCAATTTCAAAATCGGCGATGCGCTCACGGAGGGCGAGGCGCTGCATTTCAAAGGCATTCCGAGCTTTTCGCCCGAACAGTTCAGGTATGTAAACAATGCCGACCCACTGAAAGCCAAGCAGTTGGCCAAAGGTTTGGAACAACTCATGGACGAAGGCGTGGCGCAGTTGTTTACCCGCGATGTGGACGGGCGCAAAATTGTGGGCACGGTGGGCGCGCTGCAATTCGACGTATTGCAATACCGCCTGCAACACGAATACGGCGCTTCGGTGCAGTACGAGGGAGTGAACTTGTACAAAGCATGTTGGGCGACCTGTGATAACGAGCAGGTACTCAAGGAGTTCATGCAGCGCCGCCGCCGTGATCTGGCCCGCGATGTGGACGGGCAGCTTGTTTTTTTGGCAGAATCGGCCTGGCAGTTGAAAACCGTACAGGAGAATTTTCCGGAGATGGAGTTTCATTTTACCAGTGAGTATTGAGGTTTCGGGGAGGAACGGGCGGATTTCGGATTTTCTGACAGGAACAGGTTGATTTCGGATTTCGGATTTCCGATTCCTGATTCCTGATTTCGGATTGGCAAACCGCCTACCGAAAACCAGTTTCGAGTTTCAGGTTTCGGGGGTAGTGAAGGGGTGACTCAGCAAGTTTCAGTTCCGTAGTCACCCCTTCACTAAGCCGGAGAAGCAAAAACAAGGCTCGGATTTTCGACGCTGAAAGACGCAGGTTTTTATGATCGTTATGTCCCTCTCCGAGCAGCGAAAATCTTACAAATCATAAAAGATCAGCGTCAATAAACAGGTGTGGGTTCCGGGTTTCATCCGCCGAACCACGCCACAGGCGTGGGAAGGCGGGTTCAAGGTTTCGGGTTGCCTCACGCTTACCGCGTCACGGCCCGCGCAAGGCGCGGCTACCGAAAAACCATTCGTCCATAAAAACAGCGCGAAAGTATATGGATTTTGGATACTGAGGCAAAAGCAACCTTTTTGCGCTTTTTTTATTCATTAAGGTATGAAGAACAAGAACGTAGCCGGTGTATTGGCCATCCTGACCGGCATTTTCGGCACACACCGCTTTTATCTGGGGCAGCGTTTTCTGGGCGCGCTTTACTTTTTTCTCTTCTGGGCCGGCTTAGCCGTTACCATTGAAGAAGGTAATCCCATTATCATGTTGCTGCCGGCGCTCATCAGTTTGGTGGACAGCATCGTGTTTTTTGCCATGCCCTGGGAGGATTTCGACCGCAGGTACAACAAGGCGTATTTCAAACAACAGCAGCAAGAGCCGCCGCGCATGATTCCGGTGACCGCCACGCCCCCGCCGCCTGCGCCGCATGTTTCCAAATTCGATGCGCTCAAAAAAGAGGGCATCCGTAAATTCCGGGCCACCCAATACGCCGCCGCCATTGCCGACTTCCTCGAAGCGCTGAGAATCAGAGAGAACGACCCTGCCATTGCCTTCAACCTCGCCTGCTGTTACAGCATGTTGGGCCAGCATGTGCCGGGGATGTACTACCTGGAAATGGCAGTCAACAACGGCTTTGACGACGAGCAAAAAATCCTGACACACCAAGCCCTGCTCAATCTTCGCCTTCAGCCGGAGTTTGAGGCATTTGCCCGGCGTTTTCAGGCGCCGCCCGCACAGGCCGCGCCGCCAACATCTCCTGCCGAGGAGTTTTTAGACCTCAATATTCAGGAATCGGTAGAAATACCCGAACCCCTGCTCAAACTGGAAGACCTCAAAAACCGGGGCATCCTCACCGAAGAAGAATTTGAATTGCAAAAGCAGAAGATGTTTGGGTTTCGGTAGGTTTTTGGAAGGGGGCTGTGGGCGGCATCAAAAAATAACATTCGGCAATCCTAACACTTTCTAACTTCGCCCTTTGCAAACAATACGCCGGCGCGTTTGTCAATTGATAAACAAAACAAAAAGCAACGATGCTGTCTTCTTCACGGCTGAAAACCAATTTGCCTCTCTTCCAAACTGCTGACGGCCTGCCTTATATTCATCGGGATATCAGTTGGTTATCATTCAATTACCGCGTCCTTCAGGAGGCGATGGATACCAATGTGCCGCTGTTTGAACGCATCAAGTTTCTGGCCATTTACTCTTCCAACCTCGACGAATTTTTCCGCGTGCGCATGGCCAATCAGCGCAACCTCCTCCGCGTAGGCAAAAAAACCAAACGCGAATTGGAAACTCCGCCCAAAATGGTGGTGCGCGAAATTCAGCACATCGTCAATAAGCAACAGCAGGAATTCAGCCGTATTTTGGAGAAACAAATTGTGCCCGAACTGCGCAAGCACGGCATCTACCTGTTGCGCCGCCTTGATCTGGACGAGCGCCAGAAAGAATTTGTAGAGGACTATTTTAAAGATCACATGTTGCCCTTTGTGCAGCCTGTTTTATTGGTCAAAAACAAAATCCGGCCTTTTCTCATCAACCGCGCTTTGTACCTCGCCGTGCTCTTGCGCAGCAAAGACGAACCCGCCGCGCCCGAAGAGTATGCCATCGTCAATATTCCTTCCGATCACCTGCCTCGTTTTGTGCGATTGCCCTCGGAATCAGGTCGTTACAATGTCATTATCCTCGACGACATCGTGCGGCACAGCCTCTCCTGGATGTTTCCGGGCTACGATATTCTCGACACTTTTTCCATCAAACTCACCCGCGACGCCGAGCTGTACATTGACGATGAGTACTCCGGCGACCTCATCCAAAAGATCAAAGACAGCCTCGCCAAACGCCATGTGGGGCCGGCTTCCCGCTTTGTTTATGACCGGGACATGCCTTCGCCTTTGTTGGAATTGCTCCAAAACGTGCTGGAATTAGAAAAATACGACATCCTGCAAGAGGGCCGCTACCACAACAATTTCGATTTTTTCCGCTTCCCGGATTTTGGCATGAACCAACTGAAATACAGCGCGTTGGAGCCGCTGCCTCACCCCGTTCTCACCCCGGCAAAAGATATGTTCCGCGTCATTCGGCAGAAAGACCAGCTTTTGCATACGCCGTTTCAGGCTTATGACAGCGTGGTGCGTTTTTTTGACGAAGCGGCCCGCGATCCTAAAGTCACGCACATCAAAATAACGCAGTACCGGGTGGCCCGCAAATCGCGCATCCTGGAGGCGCTCATCAACGCCGTCAAGGCGGGCAAACAGGTGTCGGTATTCATAGAGGTAAAAGCCCGTTTCGACGAAGAGGCCAATATCGAATGGGGTGAGCGCTTGGAAAAAGCCGGCGTGACGGTGCATTACAGTTTTCCCGGCCTGAAAGTACACGCCAAATTGGCCTTAGTGCGTCGTATGGAACCCAAAGGGCCGCGCCTGTACAGCTATTTGGCCACCGGCAATTTTCATGAAGAAACCGCCAAAGTCTATTCCGATTACGGCCTCTTTACGGCTGATGAACGGCTCACCGGAGAAGTGGCGCGCGTGTTTTCTTTTTTGGAAACCGGCAAAGAACCGCTGCAACCATTTGAACATTTGTTGGTGGGGCAGTTCAATCTGAGGAGCAGGCTGATCGAGTTGATTGAGCTGGAAACAGCACAGGCCAAAGTCGGTAAAAAGGCGCGTATTGTTCTGAAAATGAACAGCCTGCAAGACCGGGAAATGATCGAAAAACTGTATCAGGCTTCGCAGGCGGGCGTGGAGGTAAAACTCATCATACGCGGCATCTGCTGTCTGGCGGCAGGCAAACCCGGTTTCAGCGAAAACATCGAGGCCATCAGCATTGTGGATCGCTTTTTGGAACACGGGCGCATTTTTCTGTTTCACCACGGCGGCAAAGAACTGCTTTACCTGTCGAGTGCCGACTGGATGGTGCGCAACCTCTCTTTCCGCGTCGAAACCTCCTTTCCGGTTTACGACCCGGTCATCAAAAAAGAGGTCATGGATTATTTGAATATCCAACTGGGCGACAATGTAAAAGCACGCACTCTGGATGCCGAAATGAGCAACGCTTACCGCCGCATCAATGGAGACATTCCCATCCGCTCGCAAATGGAGACCTATTACTACCTCAAACGCAAAATTGAGCGACTCAGCGACGAGGATAGCTGATTTCCAAAGCCTTACGAAAATCTTCCTGCAAATCTTCAATATGCTCCAAGCCCACCGAAATACGCAGCAGCCCCTCGGTGATGCCCAATGCAGCCTTATCTTGTGCCGATAATTTGGAATGAGTGGTGCTGTGTGGATGCGTGATGATGCTGCGCGTATCGCCCAGATTGGAACTCAGCGATACCAACTGCAAGGACTGCATCAGGCGGCTCGCGTGCTCAAATCCGCCGGCCAGTTCGATGGTCACAATAGCGCCGCCGGCCCGCATTTGCCTTTTGGCCAAATCAAACTGCGGATGTGTTTCCAACCAGGGGTAATTTACCTTTTTCACGCCCTCGCATTCGGTCAGGGTGCGGGCCAATGCCAGCGCGTTGGAGCAGTGCCGTTCCATGCGGACATCCAATGTTTCCAAGCTTTTCGACAATACCCAGGCATTGAACGGCGACAGCGAAGGCCCCGTGTGCCGCGCAAAAAAACGGATGCGATCCATGACCTCGGCAGTACCGGTGAGCACTCCGCCCAGCACGCGCCCCTGGCCGTCTATAAATTTGGTGGCCGAGTGCGCCACGAGTTGCGCGCCGTAGTCGGCCGGATTTTGCAAAATCGGGGTGGCGAAGCAGTTGTCCACATAAAAAAGGAGGCCATGTTCGGCACTGATGCGACCGAGCATTTCCATGTCCACCAATTCCAGGCCCGGATTGGAGGGCGTTTCCAGATAGATCATTTTTGTTTCGGGGCGCAGTGCCGCCCGCCATTGGGCTTCCGTCGCCGAGGCGTCCACATAAGTGTGCCCGATGCCCCAGCCCGCTAATATTTGCGTGATGATCTGGTGCGCCGAACCGAACAGCGCCCTGCTGGACACGATGTGGTCGCCGCTGCGCAACAGCCCTGCAAAGCCCGCAAAAACCGCCGCCATGCCCGTAGCAAAAGCCAGGCCCTCGTCGTGGTTTTCCAGCATGGCCATTTTGTCGGTAAACTCCTGCACCGTCGGATTGGAAAAACGGCTGTAAATATTGCCTTCCTCCGTCTCGTCAAATAGTGCGCGGCCCTGCTCTGCGCTTTCAAAAACAAAACTGGACGTGAGAAACAGCGGAGTGCTGTGCTCGCGGAAAGGGCTGCGGGGCGTCTGGCTGCGGATGGCTTTGGTGGACTTGTGCATGTGCCGGCTGTTGTTTGGTGCGGGGGCAAAGATAAGGAAACGCCGCTGCACATCGCCAAAGTGAGGCATAGTAGCTATATTTGCACCGATTTGATTATTCAACATAAACATCATCCGACATGAAAAAGAACCTCCTGCTCTTGTGGGCCGTCCTTCTCACTTTTGGCGCCCCATTGCGCGCAAGCGACGGTATGTGGCTGCCGCTGCTGCTCAAACAACTCAACGAGGCCGAAATGAAGGGCTTGGGCATGAAAATGAGTGCCGAAGACATTTACAGCGTCAACAAAAGCAGCCTCAAAGATGCTATTGTACATTTCGGGGGCGGCTGCACCGGCGAGGTCATTTCGGATAAAGGCTTGATTCTCACCAATCACCACTGCGGCGAGGGCCGGATTCAGGCGCTGTCCACCATGCAAAACAACTACTACGCCGACGGCTACTGGGCCAAAAGCATGAGCGAAGAAATGCCCAGCAAGGGTCTGTTCGTCACCTTTATCATTCGTATAGAGGACGTTACGAAAGCCGTGCTGGAAAATGTGAGCGCCGAAATGCCCGAACCCATGCGGCAATTGCAGGTAGAGCGCAACATAGCCGCCGTGCGCGAAGCCGCCGCCCGCGAAAGCTGGCAGGAAACGCAGGTGAAGCCCTTTTTTCATGGCAACCAATACTACCTCTTTGTCACCGAAACCTACCGCGATATTCGCTTCGTAGGCGCGCCGCCGGCCTCCATCGGCAGCTTCGGCAAAGACACCGACAACTGGGTGTGGCCCCGGCATACGGGCGACTTCTCGCTCTTCCGCATCTATGCCGACAAAAACAACCGCCCCGCCGAGTACTCCGCCGACAATGTGCCGTTCAAGCCGCGCCACTTCCTGCCCATCTCCTTAGACGGCGTGCAGGAAGGCGATTTCACCATGATCTTTGGTTTTCCGGGCGCTACCAATGCCTACCTGCCGGCCATTGCAGTGCAGCAAACCATCGAAATCATGAACCCCGCCCGCATAGATGTGCGCAACAAAACCCTCGGCGTGTATGATGCCGCCATGCGCGCCGATGCGCAGGTGAGGCTGCAATATGTATCGAAACAAGCCCGCTTAGCCAATTCCTGGAAAAAATGGATCGGTGAAAAACAGGGCCTCGAAGCCGCCGACGCCGTGAATAAAAAATTGGCTTTTGAAGCGGAATTTCAGCGCCGCGTGATGGCCAAAGAAGAATGGAAATGGAAATACGGCACGCTCTTAGACGATCTCAATGCCAAATACAAAGACCTGCGCGTTTATCTCCAGAGTTTGGAATACGGCCTCGAAATAGGTAGTCGCAACATCGAACTGTTTCAGTTGGCCAACAGCCTGCAATCTTACGTCAATATTTTAGACAACAACGGCGCGCAGGAATTGGCCAAACGCGGCCCCGCCTTGGTGAGCTACCTCGAAGGTTTTTACAAAGATTACCGCCCGGAAATTGACCAGAAAGTCTTTGCAGAACTCATGGCGCTGTACATCGGCAAGGTAAAGGCAGACTTTATGGCCAACACCGCCGTAGAACAGGCGACTTCCTACGGCAAAAATTACGATCAATGGGCCTCCGAACTCTTCTCTGAAAGCATCCTCACCAAGCCCGGCACAGCCCTGCAAATGGCCCGTGTGAAACCGGACGACCTCATCAACGCCGTCAAAAACGACCCGGCCTACCTTCTGGCCCGCGCCATTGTAGCCGCCAACAACGACAAACTCTCCAAGCCCGTTAGCTCCATTCGCCTCGACATTGACCGCCTCCAGCGCCAATACATGGAGGCCATGATGCTCGCTTTCCCCGAAAAGCGCTTCTTCCCCGACGCCAACAGCACCCTCCGCATTGGCTACGGGCAGGTGCGCGGTTCGCAGCCCAAGGATGGTATTTTGTACCAACCCATCACTTATCTGGACGGCGTGGTAGAAAAGTACAAGCCCGGCGACTACGAGTATGATGTGCCCGCCAAACTCATACAACTGCACAAAAACAAGGACTTCGGCCCTTATGCAGCCGCCAACGGCAAAATGCCCGTCGCCTTCACCGGCAACAACCACACCACCGGCGGCAATTCGGGCAGCCCGGCCATAGACGCGCACGGCAACCTCATCGGCCTCAATTTCGACCGCCAATGGGAGGGCACCATGAGCGATATTTTTTACGACCCGGAAATCTGTCGCAACATCATGGTGGACATTCGCTATGTGTTGTTCCTGATTGACAAATTCGGCGGCGCCGGCCACTTGGTCAAAGAGATGAAATTGGTGCGCCCCAAGACGGGGTCGCGTAAATAGGGAGAAGGGGGAGGCGTCAGCTTTGGGTTGGCGCCTCTAAAATCAGCACGCTTATGAGTACACAAGACATCAGATGGCAGCAGCGGTTTCAGAATTTTCTAAAAGCCTTTTCGCTTTTGGAAGAAGCGGTAACGAAATATCAAAAGGAAGGTATTTCCGATTGGATTACAGCAGTTTGATGAAATTGGAAAATCAATTGGATGACTTGTTATTGCCTTACAAAATAGACCTGTCGCTTTATCGCAACATCAGCAATCCCGACCTGACAGACCATATTCAACGAGTGGGAAAGGTGTTTTATGAAAAAACGCCACATCCCGATTCACCCAAAAAATCCGCCAGGCCCAAGCACGGCAAAACCAACACAAAATGAAGACCATCAACGAATTACTTGACCTCCTGCAATTGGAGGCCATCGAAGAAAACCTGTTTCGCGGCCACAGCACCAACATCGGCAGCGGGCGCGTATTCGGCGGGCAGGTACTCGCACAATCCCTTTGGGCGGCCATGCAAACCGCGCCTCCCGGCAGGGTGCTGCACTCGCTCCATTCTTATTTTCTGTTGGCCGGCGACATTTCCCAACCCATCATTTTTGAGGTGGACCGCATCCGCGACGGCGGCAGCTTCACCACCCGCCGCGTGAAAGCCATCCAGAAAGGCAAGGCTATTTTCCTCATGTCGGCCTCTTTTCATGCGCCCGAACCCGGCTACGACCACCACCTCAACATGCCCAATGTGTCGCCGCCGGAGATGTTGGTGAGTTGGGACGACTTGGTGAGCCAATACGGGAAAATGCTGCCCGACAACATCCGCCGGTTTTTGGAAATTGAGCGCCCCATCGAGTTCAAACCTGTTGAGGTGGTCAGCTTAGACCTCAAAGGCGCGGCCCAGCCGGTGCGCCACGTTTGGATGCGCTCCAAAGGCGAAATGCCGCAAGACCTGGCCCTGCATCAGACGGTATTGGCCTACGCCAGCGATTACAACCTGCTCACCACCGCTTTGCTGCCGCACGGCAACGAGGCTTCTTTCGGCGATTACATGCTGGCCAGTTTGGACCATGCCATGTGGTTTCACCGCGATTTCAAAATGGATGACTGGCTGCTCTACGCCATAGACAGTCCCAGTGCATCGGGGGCGCGCGGATTCACAAGAGGCAGCGTTTTTACACGCGACGGCGCGCTGGTAGCTTCGGTAGTGCAGGAGGGCCTGATGCGGCGCGTGACTAAAACCGGAGGGAATAGCTAAAGGAGGGCATGACCGGCAACAACCATACCTGCACAAAGGAGGCTTTGGCGCGCAGTTCGTTGTCCACGTTTTCAATGTCGGTACGGAGGTTGTAATACAAGGGGTTGCGGCGATTGTAGGCGTTGTACACCCCCAGGTTGATGTCATGTTCGAGGCCCGATGTGCGGAAGGAGAATTTGGCCGACAGGTCTAAACGATGGTAAGCCGGCATGCGGAAGCGGTTTTTGGAACCAAAATCCTGCACAATGACCGGCGCGGTCGTCTGGCCCGGCACCCTGAAACTGAACTCCATCACGGGCAGGCTGTATGCAAAACCTGAACTCAGCAGCCAATTGCCGGACAGCGACAACCAGGGCCGCAACTGATGCGACAATACGATTTTGAGGTCGTGCCGGCGGTCGTATTTGAACGGAAAAGTCCTGCCGAGGTTGATGCGATCAAAGCGGCGTTCGGTTTTGCCCAGCGCGTAAGCCACCCAGGCCGTGGTGCGCTCCGTCCGGTATTGTATCATGGTTTCCATGCCGTAGGCGGCACCCTCGCCGACAGTCACGTTTTGCTCCCAGTCGTTGAGAAAAGAGGCCCCTTCGGCGAAAGCCAGCAGGTTGCGCATTTTTTTGTAATACACGTCCCATTCCAACAGCCAGCCTTTTCCGGGCCGCCATTCAAAGCCGGTTTCTGTTTGCCCGGCGCGTTCGGGCGCAATCTGATCGGTGGAGGGCACCCATAAATCGGTGGGCAGGCCAATGTCGGAGTTGGTCAGAAAATGCAAAAACTGGGCCATCTGGGAATGTGCCGCCCGCCATTTCCACTGAGGCGAAAACTGCCATTGAACGGAGAGGCGCGGCTGTAGGGCGCTGTGATTTTTTTTGCCTGTATTCCAGGAAGCCAAATGTGCTCCGAGGTTGAGTGTCAAGGACTTGCCGATGCTGAATTCATTTTCGGCATACAGGGCCAATTCAGTGGCCTCGGCAGGGTCATTGGCCAATCCGGGATTTTCACTCTCGGTGCGCTCGTCATACACCAAAGCGCCGGGCCTGAATTTCCGGTGCGCCCAGTTGACTCCGAAACGCCAGTATTGGCCGGGCACGGGCACATAGTCGGCATCCACGCGCAGGCCGCGTTCTTCAATGCCCGATTGGTAGCGCCCCACATTGATGTTGCGCCCCAGCAGGATGAGCGGATCGAGCAGGAGCAGGGAGTCGGCGTTTTCATAACCGATGTTCACATCCAATCGGCTGAAAGTGGCGGTGGTATTCACAAAGAGTTTATTCCCGGCAACGTGGTTCCAGCGAAGCGAGCCGATGGTATTGCCCCAGTGGTAGGAGTCTTTGTATGAACGGTCGTAACGGATCAGGAAAGTTTCGCCAGGAATGTTGCTGCGCAGCGTAAATGTACGGGCCTGAAACCCATTATTTTCAAAGGCATCGTGGCCCGAATAGAAGCTGAGGTAGAGCCGGTTTTTGGAAGAAAGAGCGTAGTGGAGCTTCGCGTTGATATCGTCAAAATTGTACAAAGTCTGACCCTGCTCGCCCTGTTCTGTTTTGAAATTCCGCGACAGCGGCCTCAGATACCAGTTGATGAGCGAGGTACGCCCGGAAATAAAAAACGCGCTTTTGTCTCGTACAATCGGCCCCTCCAGCGTGAGGCGCGAGGAGAGCATGCCCATTTCGGCGCGGCCCTGAAAGCGTCGGGTATTGCCCTCTTTGGTGCGCACATCTATCACCGAAGCCAGCCGCCCGCCGTATCGGGCCGGAAAACTGCCTTTGAGAAAGCGCACACTGCGCACAGCCTCCGTGTTGAACACAGAAAAAATACCCGCAGCGTGGCCGTAGTTGTAAACCGGCACCCCGTCTATCAGCACCAAATTGTGCCCCTGCGAGCCGCCGCGCACATGCAAGCCTTCCACGCCGTCGGTGCCGGTTTGCACGCCCGGCAACAAATGCAATCCGCGCACTAGGTCGGCCTCTCCGCCCAATGCCGGCAAGTCTTCCACGATCTCTGTGCCCAATAGTTGCGTTTGTGGCTGCGGCGCTGAAGATGCTCCCGAACGAGCCTTCACCACCACCTCCGTGAGCGTAACGGCGCTGCGCAGATGAAACACCAAAGCGACATCTTTTTTGAGTGTGAAGGCGGTGTCTTTTTGCTCAAAACCAACATAAGAACACAGCAGGTTCACCTCGCCCGCCGGCAACGTGAGGCTGAAAAAACCATACACATTGGTCACTGCCGGCTTTTTGGAGTTTTGGTCCATCAGCCAAGCCCCGATGAGCGGCTCTCCGGAGGAAGCATCGTACAAAAAGCCGCTGATGGTGTATTTGCGCTCCGGCACAGGCGGCAATTTGTAAATGACTACCTGATTGCCCACTACGCGCCAGCCGAGGCCCGTATCGGTGAGCAGGTATTTGAGAATGTGCAGGGCTGTTTGGCGCTGAAAACGAGCCGTGATGCGCACATCGGCGGGCAATGCCTCGCTGCTGTACGAGAACGATACGCCCGATTTTTCGGAAAGCTGCTCGAGGGCTGCCTCTAAGCCGGCATTGCGAAAAGCGATGTTCAGTTTTTGCTCGGCAACCGGCTGTGCTGCCAACGGCCATACCCAAACAGAAGCCAAAACCATCCACCAGATGCTTTTCATAAAGCGCCGTATTTGTATTGCTAGCCGTTATCTAATTACATTAGTTTCCCCGGAGAGTATCTCTTTGTCTCCGTCCTGCAACTCCACCGTCAGCGACCAGATGTAGGTGTCGGCGGTTACGGGTTTGCCCCGGAAAGTGCCGTCCCAACCAAAAGCAGAATCGTTGACCTCAAAATCGCCGCCTTCATACAACAACTGCCCCCAGCGGTCGAAAATGCGGAACGACAACACACGGGTACCTTGCCGGCCGTGTACCAGCAGACGGTCGTTCATGCCGTCGCCGTTGGGCGTGAAACCGGTGGGAACAAAGGCGCGCGGGTCTTTGACGACAAACACCGTAAACAAGTCTTCCGCCGTGCAGCCGTTGGCATCCGTGACGACCAACGTGATAGCTCGCTGGAACAAGGGCCGTATCACCGGTTCGGGGCAACTCAGGCATCCGAAAAACAAAGTATCGCGGGGCTTCCATTCCAACATCAATGGCTCCACAGCGCCCAGAATACGAGGCTGAATGCGCAGAGAATCGCCATATTGAAGGGTCACATCCGGGCCGAGATCAACGCTGAGCGGTGCAGGGTCAGCGAGTTGCAGCGGGCCGGTATTGAAAAGACATCCTTTGGCATCTTTGATGGCAATGGTATAGACGCCGGCATGGAGCGCCACAAAAATGCGGTTGCCCACAAAAGGGCCGCCATTCATACTGTATTCATACGCAGGCGTGCCACCGGTAGTGGTCAGTTCTATGCGGCCATTGTCTTCGTCGTGGCAGGTGGGCGGCATGAGGTTGGGGCTGGCGGTCAGAGGCTGCTCCGGTTGTTCTATTGCGACCTCGAACTCAGTGCGGCATCCCAAGCCGTCGGTTACGGCCAATTGGTACAATCCGGCAGGCACATTTTGAATGGCAGCGCCTGAGCCGCCGTTGCTCCATTCGTAGAGATAAGGCGCCGAACCGCCGTTGACGAACACCGAGGCCGCACCCGTGGCCGCGCCGTAGCAATCGGCTCTCACCGTGCTGAAACTCGCCGTGATGCGGGTGGTCTGAATGACGGTTGTTTCCAAATTCGCCACACAGCCGTTGGCATCCGTTACCGTCACTGAAAAGACGCCGGAGCTGAGCTGGGAAAGGTCTTCCACATTGTCGCCGGTACTCCAGGCAAAACGATACGGCATCGTACCGCCCGACACCGTCAGATCAATGCCGCCGGTGGCATTGCCGGCACAGGCCACATGCTGCGTGGCAGCGCTGAGTGTGAGGGGCGCCGGTTGCGTCACATCGGCTTGCGAAATGGCCGTACACTGCCGCTCATCGGTCACCGTGAGCGAATACAAGCCTGCACTGAGCTGCGCGGGGTTGGAAACATTGCCCAAACCGGCAGCGCTCCATTGATAGGTAAAAGCGCCTGTGCCGCCGGTAGCCGTCGCCGAAATGCCGCCGTTGTTGCCGCCATGACAGCCTACGGGCGTGGCCTGCAATTGCAACTGCACTGCCGGGGAGCCTGCTACGGCAGCGTTTTGTGTAAAGCTGCAACCGTTGGCGTCCGTCACGGTGACGGTGTACGCGCCGGGCGGGAGTTGGCGGGCCGCAGCGTCGGTTTGTTGGGCCGGGTCGCTCCAGCGATAAGTGTAAGGTTGTGTGCCTCCGGTGGCCGACACAGAGGCTTCACCGTCGGGTTGCGGGCTGCAACTGGCTGTTACAGATTGCGTTGTGGCATTCAGTGCCGTTGGTTGGGAGATGTTGAATGATTGCGAGATCATACAATTGTTGCCGTCTCTTACCACCAAATTATAAGTCCCGGCACCCAGCCCCGATGCAGCAGGCCCGGTTTGGCCATTGCTCCAGAGGTAGGTATAATTGCCTGCTCCGCCGCCGGCTATTGCTGTGGCTGTGCCGTCGGAAGCGCCGAAACAGCGCGCATCAGCGGGCGCGATGCTCAGGGTCATAGCTGTTGGCTCCGTGATTGATCCTGTCGCCAAGGTCGTGCATCCGTTGGCATCGGTGACGACGACGGAAATGGGGCCGGCCTGAAGATTCGCAGCGTCGGGGCCGTTTTGCCCGTTCGACCAGAGGTAGGTGTAAGCGCCGGTTCCGCCCGTGGCTGTTGCTTGCGCCGAACCGGTAGCCGCAGCATTGCAATCGGCGGGCGAGGTCGTCATGGCCGCGCTCAGCAATGGCGGATTGACGAGTGTAATGGTTTGTGTTTCAGTGCAGTTATTGGCATCGCTGACGGTAACGACGTAGCTGCCTGCACTCAGGTTTTGCCGAACCGGATGGTTGTTGGGCGCCTGACCCGGCCATGTTATGGTATAAATGCCCGTGCCGCCGGAAATCGTCGCCGAAGCCGAGCCGTCGGCATCGCCGAAGCAAGCGGGGTCGGCAGGTTGCCATTGCACCTGTAGCGCTGTGGGCTGATTGACCTGCACCGCAGCGGTATCGCGGCAGCCGGCTGCATCGGTAGCGATTACGGTGTAATTTCCGGCACTCAGCCCTGTGGCCGCTGCCGTGTTTTGCATGTTGCTCCATACAAAACTGAAAGCTCCGTTGCCGCCCGTTGCCGTCGCGGAGGCTGTGCCGGTGGCGGTTCCAAAGCATTGAGCATCTGTTGTTTGTGTTGTCATTTGTATGGCTGCCGGCTCGGCCACTGTAGTGCTGATCTGGGCCGTGCAACCATTGGCATCTGTGACGATGACCTCATAATTACCGCCACTCAAACCTTGCGCCGTAGCGCCATTTTGATTACCGGCAAGGGCATCCCAGACAAACTGGTAAGAGGCCGTGCCTCCTGCGGGCACAACGGTAGCCGTTCCATTGCCCGCTCCCGGACAGACGACGGCGGTGGCATTTACCGAAAGGGAAAGCGCAGCCGGTTGAGGAATCATAATGTCAGATTCGGCCACACAGCCGGCCATATCCGTCACGGTGACGGTGTGCGTGCCTGCGTCAAGTTGTGTGGCCGTAGCTGTTGCCTCGCCGTTGTCCCAGGCAAAAGTGTAATTGGCTGTGCCGCCTGCAACCGCCACCGAAGCCGAGCCGTTGCTTTGCCCGAAACAAGCCACCGAGTCTGCCAATGACAGGCTGAGCGCCATGGCCTGTGGCGCCGAAATGGTGAACTGCACCGTAGCCGGGCAATTGGCGCCGTCGGTCATCGAAGCTACATACAAGCCCGGCGCGAGGCCGCTGAAAGTGCCCGTGTTGTTGGTTTGGTTGTTCAACTCAAAAGTCAGCGTTCCGGTACCGGAAGCCGTACTCAGCGTCACGCCGCCGTTTGACAATCCTGCACAGGAGGCATCCGAGACCGTCGCGCTCAGATCGGGTGGAGCGCAGGTAAGCGCCTGACATTGAAGCGTATCGGCAGGGCCGGGGCACATACCCAGTGCGCGCAGCATGACCTCAAAGGTTTGCCCTTCGCTCAGGCCATCTATCAAATGGCTCAATGCGTCGGAAGGGGTAGTCCAGCCCGTGTTGTTGATGTTGATTTCATAACCCGCAGCGCCGGGAATGTCTTGCCAAGCCACAGAAACGGAGTTGTTGGTAGCCGTGCCGCAGATGAGTTCGGGCGCCGGCAACTGCGATTGCACGTCAAAGAAAATGGTATCTGAAACAGAACACCCGTAGGAGTCGGAGGCACGCAGGATGTATTCTACCGATTGATCGGGCATGGCGGTCGGGTTGGGGCAATCAACGCAACTCAGGCCGGCAGCCGGCGACCACGCATACTCAACATCGTAAGTGCGGTTGAAAGTAAGCGTCCAACTGTGCAAAGTTCCTACGGCGCTGTTGGTATCGTCTATGAGTTGCAGTCTCCACTGGCCATTGACCGGCCCGCCCCAGATGTCGGACCACTCGCCTTCAGGCAGCCAGTCGCCGGTGAAAGGCACCGCAGAGGGCGGGGCCAGCGGGCCGGGAAAGTTGATACGGGTGGCTGCATTGGGGGTGAAACAGGTGTGCAAATAAAAATCCGGTCCCAGTCCATTGCCGCCGTTGCCGCCGTTGTCGGTTGTCAATTCTATAAACTGCCCGCCCGGCGTGATGAGATAAACGTCAATGTCGTCAATCCAGGGATGAGAGAGGCTGTCTATACAGATGGAGCGCAGAATGTTGGGGCTGAGCACATTGGGAATGACGCCCGTGACCTGAATATTGGAGAAGATGGGCGTATTGATGGGGTTGATGGTCAGGTTGTTGGCATTGGTGAATGTGGGCAAAGGCGGCAAAACCACCGGAATGGTTCCGTCCAAATTGATCGGCGTATCAGGGCAGATCATCGGGTCCTGGCCCAAATCCGGTTTGGTCAGAGGATTGTCTCGCACAACGATAAAAACGGTATCCCGGTTGCACAAGTCGCGCTGCACGTCAATCATCAGGAGTTCGTTGCCCTCCGTTATTCCGTCCTCAATGGCTCGAATTTCAATAGAAACCGAGCTGTCGCCGGCAGGAATAAACAGGTTGGTAGGAATCTGCTCGTAGTCCACGCCGTTGATGGCAGTTCCTATCAACTGAAAATCAATGGGAAAATCAGATTCCACCCGGTTGGGCAAAGAGAAAGTAATATTGGCGGAGGAGCAGCCCTCAGCGACCGAGCCGTCTAAGCTGACCGTAGCCACGTCCACATTCAATGACCCAGTGCCGAAGCTCTTAGCCTCCAAAAACACACCGGAATCGTACACTTGGTCCGATACATCGCAAATCACCAACTTGATGGTATAAACCTGACAAGGCTGCACAACTGCCTCTGCCACAAATACATCGGTGATACCGTCGTAAATGGGAAATACGTTGGAGCCGTCGTTGTCGTTGTAAAAAGTCCCATAAGCCAGCGACCCCCTGGGTGGGGTGCAATTGATCAATTCTCCTGCGGCTCCTACCACGCCGGGGTTTACGTTGTTGATGGTTACCGGCAGGTTGGTACCCGGCACGCGCGCTATGTTGATGGCGTTGTTTTGGTAAGGCCCGTTGATGCCCGGCCCGCTGATGAAGAATCCAAATATATCGTTGAACTCACTGCAAACAAATTCAGGATACTCTTCAGATGCAAAGGCATACCGGAAACGCAGCGTATCAGCGATAGGAATGAAGGTGATGGTGTATCGCGTTACATTATGAATAGGCACTCCGCCGGCGATGGCATCCAAATCGGCATCCGTCACATTGCTCATATTGTCCACACTGGCTTGCCTGCTGCCCGGCTCGGCCACTCCAAAATTCAACCCCTGCGTTACGGCCCGTCCGGTGGTCATCACCAAGCCCCTGTCCATACCAACGGCTGTCTGGCCTTCTTTAAAAAAGCCGACTGCCATATTCGGCCCTTCGTAATTGACGCTGAGTACTTGCACGCCGTCGCCCAGAAAAATATTGGTAATGAGGTTCTGTGGCGTGATGGGCGGCGCATTGGTTACTTCCAAAACCTGAGCATGTAAGGCCGTCCAGCAAATCAGGGCAAACGGCAAAAGTAAAATTCTGATCATGGTCTTTGTGTGCAATTTTCGTTCAAAAGTAGTGCTTTCCGTTGCAAGGTACCCGCTTAGTCGAAAGATTGTCGCCCTTTTTTCGGTTTTTATCTAAAATCAGGACACAACGCGAGTCTGATTTCTACCTTTGACTGTTGAAAACAGCAAAAAAATCAATCATGGGACAATTCTTTAAATTCGTTTTCGCCTCTTGCCTCGGCGTCATTTTGGCCACCATCGTCACGGGCATCATTTCTTTCGGAATTCTCGGCGCTGTTGCCGGCTCTATGGAAAGCAAAGGCAAAAAAATAGAACCCAACAGCGTATTGCACCTCAAATTCGACCAACCCATTCCCGAAAAAACCAACAACCTGCCCCTCGATCCTTTTAGCCTCCAAGAGCAGAAAATACTGGGCACACACGAAATTCTGGATGCGCTGCAACGCGCTCGGAAAGATGACCACATCAAAGGCGTGTTTCTGGAAACCGACGGCCTACAGGGCGGCCTCGCTACTGCCGACCTCATTCGCGATGCGCTGGCCGAGTTCCAAAAAGAAGGAAAATTCGTGTATGCCCATTCCAATGCCTACACGCAAGGCAGCTACTATCTGGCATCTGCCGCCGACAAAATTTACCTCAGCCCGGTGGGTTTGCTCGATTTTAGGGGCTTCGCAGCGCAAGTGCCGTTTTTTAAAGACATGCTCGACAAGGCCGGAGTCCACATGCAGGTCTATTACGCCGGCAAGTTCAAAAGCGCCACCGAGCCATTCCGCCGCAACAACATGTCGGAGGAAAACAAACTTCAGGTGCGCGAGTATCTCAACGATGCTTTCGAGGAGTTCCTCTCCGATATATCTGAAGGTCGCAACATCCCGGTTTCCGAACTCCGCCGCATCGCCGACGGCTACCTCGCTTTCATGCCCGAACAGGCCCTCCAACTCAAAATGGTGGACGAACTGGCCCACCGCGAAGCTGCCCTCGAAGGCATTCGCAAAAAACTCGGCCTCGGCAAAAAAGAAAAAATCAAAACCATCTCCATTGAGGACTACAACCTCAGCAATCCGGCGAAATCCAATCTCAAAGCCTCCAATAAAATCGCCGTGGTGTATGCAGAGGGCAATATTGTGGACGGCAAAGGCGAACCCGGCAGCATCGGCGGCGCCAAATATGTGGACATCATTTCAAAAATCCGCAAAGACGACAAAGTCAAAGCCATCGTCCTTCGCATCAACTCCGGCGGCGGCAGCGCCATGGCTTCCGAAGACATCCTCCGAGAACTCGAACTGGCTCAGGAACAGGGCATTAAGGTCGTCGTTTCTATGGGCGACTACGCGGCATCCGGCGGCTACTACATCGCCTGCAAAGCCGACTCCATCTTCGCCGAACCCAACACGCTCACAGGTTCCATTGGTGTTTTCAGCATGATTCCCAGCGCACAAAAACTCCTCAACGACAAAATCGGCATCACCTTCGACACGGTCAAAACCGGCCCCTTTGCGCACGGCATTTCACCGTTCTACGATATGTCGGAACAGGAAGGCAAAATTATGCAGGCTTTTGTGGACAACCTCTACACCACCTTCATCGGCCACGTCTCTAAAGGCCGCAACCTATCGCCCGAAGCTGTGAATGAAATTGCCCAGGGCCGCGTCTGGACGGGCAAAAAAGCCCTCGGTATCGGCCTCGTGGACCGTCTCGCCGACCTCGACGAAGCCATCCTCTCCGCCGCAGCCCTCGCCGATCTTAAAGACTACCGCATCACCGAATATCCGCGCATCAAAGAGCCGATCCAGCAGTTCATAGACGAACTTACCGGCACTACCGAAACGCGCACTCAACGCGCCCTCCGCTCACAGCTCGGCAGCATGTATCCGCACTATCGCTTCGTCAAGGAATTGCAAGACAGCAAAGGCGCTCAGGCTCGTCTGCCTTTTATCATTCCATTCAGGTAGTACGATTGGCTGTTAGCTGTTAGCCGCCAGCCGTTAGCTTGTCTGCCAGCAAGTAAGCTATATCTGATTCAAAATAAGGTTGACACCAATGCGCAAGGCGTGGTTGTAGCTTTGGCAAAGATTTCAAGCAGTTACAAAGAAAGAATTAGATACATCATGGAGACCATCGTACAATACTTTGAAACCATACCATCTGCGCATCGCAGCGCCATTTTGGTGGGCGGCATCGCTTTTTTCTGGATGGTGGAAAGCGCCGTGCCCTTGTTTCGATTTTCTTACAACAAAATCAAACACGCCGGCATCAACATCTTTTTTACCCTCACCACCATTGTCATCAATTTTCTGATGGCCTTTATTTTACTAAGTTCGGCAGACTGGGCAGTAGCCAATAAGTTCGGCATCTTGCAATGGCTCCCCGATATGCCGCTGTGGGCTTTTGCCATTGTGGGCCTGCTTCTGCTCGATCTCATCGGAGCCTGGTTTGTTCACTGGGCCGAACACAAAGTGCGCTGGATGTGGCGTTTTCACCTCATTCATCATACCGATACAACGGTGGATACCACCTCGGCCAATCGCCACCATCCCGGCGAGAGCGTGTTTCGTTTCGTTTTCACCACCATGGGGGTAGTATTGGCGGGCACGCCCATCTGGATCGTATTCATGTATCAGTCTATGTCGGTGTTGCTTTCGCAGTTCAACCATGCCAATATCCGCTTGCCGCAATGGCTGGATGATGCCCTGAGTTGGGTCATTATTTCGCCCGACATGCACAAGGTACACCACCACTATAAACTGCCCTACACAGACTCCAACTACGGCAATATCTTCTCCTTTTGGGATCGCTTGTTCGGCACTTATATGAAGTTGGACCGCGAGCACATCGTGTATGGCATTGATACCCACTACAAAGAGGAGGAACACTCGCGCTTAGGCAATTTGCTCAAAATCCCATTCCAGAAATACCGCAAACCCACGAGCGAGTAGGGGAGGGGACGACTGAAAAATCAGAGCTGCCTGATGCGGCTGTAAAAATCTTCCCGGAAACTCTTGCCGATGGGAATGCGCTCTTTTCCAATAAAAATGAGGTCGTCTTCTATGGCTTCGATGTGCTGCACATTGACCAAATAGGAGCGGTGTACGCGGGCGAAGGAGAAGGCGCCGAGGCTGCTTTCTATGGCGCCGAGATGAACGCTGAGCAGGTATTGTTGCTGATTGGCGGCCAGCAGCGAGTAGGCCCCGTCTGCTTTAATCCATTGAATGTCTTCGGCTTTGATTTTGACCAATCGCTTTTTGTCTTTGACGAAGAAGCTGCCGGCGATGAAGGGCGGCGGGGCTTCGGCGGGCGAGGCGCTTGCTTGTTCGGGCGAGGCAAAACGAACGATGGCCAATTCGATGGCGGCATAGAGGGTGCGCTCGTCGAAGGGCTTGGTGAGGTATGCCTGGGGCTGTGTTTGGGCGGCGCGGCGGATGGTTTCTGCGTCGGAGAGAGCGGTGAGGAAAATGAGCGGGATGTCGTAGCGAAGGCGGATTTCCTGAGCTAAGCGGATGCCGTCCCAGTCGTCGTTGTGCAGGTGGATGTCGCAGATGATAAGGTCGGGCACTTCGCGTTGGAGGGCCTCCAATGCCTGGCGGGAGTTGCGGCAAGACGCAGAAATCGAGTAGCCGAGGTCTTGCACGGCATACTCTAAGTCTTTGGCAATGAGCGGTTCATCTTCTACGATCAGAATGCGGATCATGCGGCGGCAATTGAAATGGAAAGCGGGGCCACGAGCGTGCAGCGGCTGCCCTGCTGATTGGAGAAATGGAGGGTGGCCTGAAGTTTTTCGGCGAGGGTTTCCACTAATTCGAGGCCGAAGGAGGGGCCGCTCGTTTGAGGTTTCCCGTTTTGGAGGGGCGTACCCACACCGTTGTCGGTCACTTCGAGGCGGAGTTGATCTGCATCGGTTTTGAGGATGATTTGAATGATGCCGCCCCGGCTGTTTGGAAAAGCATGTTTCAGCGCATTGGTAATGAGTTCATTGGTAATGAGGCCGATGGGCACGGCGGCGTCCACGTCTAAGGTCACGTCCTCCAAATCGGTATGGAGTTGGATGCGGTCTTCGTCCACGCGATAGGTGTCGAAGAGGCTGCGGGAAAGCTCCTCCATGTAAGACTGCATGGGAATGCCCACAAGGTTGCTTTCCTGATAAAGGCGCTGGTGCAGCAGGGCCATAGCGCGCACGCGGGCCTGACTGGTGCGGAGGGCCTCAATGGCGCCGGCATCGTCGGTTTTGCGGGCCTGGAGGCGGAGGAGGCTGGATACGATTTGCAGGTTGTTTTTTACGCGGTGATGGATTTCGCGGAGGAGCGTTTGTACCTCGTGGTTTTTGCGCTGAAGCTCGGTATTGGCTTGTTGCAGGGCGCGGTTGTTTCGTTTTCGGAGAACGGCATTTCTGTAAAAGGCAAAAGCGATTACGCTCAGCGATAGCAGCCCGATGATGAGCGCCCATTGGCGGGTGCGGGCCGCCGTCAACTGTGCCTTACTGATGGCGTTTTCCTGATGGAGGTCTTTGATGCGTTCGGCCTGTTTTTCGTTTTCAAAAGCAGCCTCCATTTCGAGTACGAGGCGGTTTTTTTCCATGTCGTACAAAGAGTCTTTTGCCGATTGGTACCTTAATTGATATGAAAAAGCATCCTGATACAGCCCCAGAGAGGCATGGGCGTCGTATGCCAGGTATAACACGGGGACCAATTCCTCCAGATTTTTCACCTCTAAAGCGGCTTGATTGGCAGGTTCAAGCCATTGGCGTCCCTCGTCGGGTCTGCCCGTTTTGGCTTGGGCAATGGCAGCCATATACCCCATTTTACTGGTCACTTCGTGCATATTGACCGATTGGCTCAGGGGCAGGTACTCCATGCAAATAGCAGTCAACTGCTCGTATCGCTCCATAGCGCGATACGACTCCGCCATCATGGCAGCAGTGGTGAGTATCTTTCTGGGGCGTCCTTGGTCCTGCTTAATATCAAGAGCCAATTGACCGTATCGTATGGCCTCCTCATGATTGCCCGATCTATGATGGAGCATCCCCATAGAATGATAGATGCTGCCGAGTTGCGAGATGTTGTTGTTGGCCTTGGCCAAAGAAGCCGCTTCTTCATAATACTTCAGCGCCTTGTCATACCTTTTTTGGTCGCGTAAGATGGAGGCAGCCTGCCGGAGGTTGGTGACGGCAAAAAGCAGATTGTGAATACGATGTGCGATGCGATAGGACTTGAGATAGGCCTCCAATGCTTTGTCCAACTGGCCTATGTTTTCACAACAAGAAGCCACATACCGGAGTGCCTCCATGGAGTCGGTCGGGGTTTGAACATAACTCACCATCGCGTTCAGCAATGAGTCTGTGGCGGGGATGTCGTTTTGGATGCTGTAAATACGTGCGGCGGCGCCCAGCAGTTTGATGCGAAAAAGAGGAGGCAGCTTATGCCGGTCGTACAGTGCCAGACCTTTAGCAATGGCTGTCATGGCTTCAGTTTCCAAACCAAGCCCCTCGTAGCCCTCGTTTTCCCAAAAAAAGATTTCGGCTAAGAGTTCGGGGTGGTTTTGCGATAAGTCCTTGGCTTTCAGCAGATATTGGCTGGGGGTATTTTCTTTTGTTCGTTTCTCTTTGAGAGTCATGCTTACATAGCCGTTCACCCATGCAGCGGTGTCTTTTTTCAGGGCAGCCAAGTCTATCAGTTCCCGGGCATAGCCCAACAGTTCTTCCTCGGTCAGAGTGGGGCGTACATAAATATTGCAAAGTTGCTGCAAGGTGTGGTAGCGTTGGTCTCCCTGCTGCCGCGACAAGGCATTGCGGAGGCTGTCCGCCAGGGTTTGGGCAGGCGCCCCGGCGGCGGCGAGTAAAAAAGTAAGGAGGATGGCATACCGTTGCATGGGCAGGTTGTATGTGGATGCAATGATACGACGAAAATTTTCATTGGCCAAAACAGCGCCTTCGTTAAGAAAACAAGCCCGTTCGTTAATTGCCCGGCCCAACAGCCTATTCTGTGCATGTACATTTCGGAGTATTTGAACAAAATCCACTTCGACATGAAAACATCCAATACGAGCAGCCCGCAACAGGCAAGGCTGTACACAGCCAACATTTTACACCATTTCCCCCTCCACTTTTTCTTCGCCGGCGCGTTTGCCTGGCTCTTGTGGTCGGGGGCGGCCCCGGGCAGCAGTGCCGAAACCATGCTTGCCATCACGGTACAGCCCACCGACCAATATGACTGTACTTCCAATATGGCCTCTTTTTCGATTACGGCAACGGGGGCCAGCAGCTATCAGTGGTTCCGCAGCTCGGATGAAGGCGCCAATTGGATACCATTAGGCAATGGAGATTATGGCTTGCTCGCCGGCGTAAATACCCCTACGCTGACCGCATCGGGGGGCAGCTTAGTCTTAATCAACGGACTGTTGTTTCGTTGTCAGGTGTCGGATGGTTCCACAACGCTCAATTCCGCAGCGGCTCGTTTCCAAATCGGTTTGCCGGCTACCAGCATTCAATACGGGCATACAGGCTATTGCACGGGCGCAGGCCCGGTGGCAGTAGTGCTGACAGGGGCGCAAGGCGGCACATTTACGGCATCGCCTGCGGGACTTTCCATCCATGCCGCCAACGGGCAGATTACCCCCGGCAGCTCGACGCCCAACACCTACACCGTCACTTACCATGTACCGGCCCAACATGGCTGTGCGGCCATCAATGCAACGACCCTTGTGAGCATTTCAACGAATGTGCAGCCTGTCATTTCTTATGGCGCTGCTCCGTTGTGTCATCACGAAACGTCTGTTCCTGTAAGCCTGAGCGGAGCAGGCGGCGGCACGTTTTCCTCGTCGGCGGGGCTGTCTGTCAACAGCGCTACCGGCGCCATCAATCCGTCTGCCTCCACCCCCGGCACCTATACCGTGACATACACTACAAGCGGGGTGGCAGCTACCGGCTGTACGGCATATATGGCTACTACTAATGTTACCATCAACAATCAACTCAATGCGACCATCACAGGCGGCGGCAATCATAATTGTGCGGGCGGTTCGTACAACCTGACCGTAACGGGTACTCCCAACAGCATAGTGACTTACAAAATAAATGGTGGAGATGATCTCACCCTGACAATCGGCGGTTCGGGTACAACGGTGCTGAATACCGGATCGCTTCGGGAGAACACCTCTTACCAATTGGTATCTGTACGCTTCGCAGATACTGAATTTTGCGCACGGCCCCTCAGCTCAACCGCCAACCTGACATTCAACCGCCCCTACCTGACCTATGCCGTTTCGGCCCCCGCTACTGCAAATGAAGGAGAGGTAGTCAACATTGACATCACGAATCGTCCGTTCACCATTATTTTATACCAAATCAACGGCGGCTTGGTGCAATCGGCCCTCATCAACAACAGCACCGGACTCATCTCGATTCCGGTTACCGTCAACGGAACAACTACTTTTACCCGCTTCAGCTCTTCTTATCAAAGCAGTCCTACCTGCAGCACAACCTACCCGGATTCTGCGGCGGTAGTGATTTCGGTAGCTGCGTGTCCGCCTGTGGGAACCATCTGGTATGTGGACGCCTCAGCAGCCCCCGGCGGCACGGGCAGTTCCTGGACTTGCGCTTTCCAAAACTTACAGGATGCCATCAATGCAGCAAGCAGCGGGGATGAGATATGGGTGAAGGCGGGCACTTACAAGCCCACTGCATATCCTGTTGGCTGTTCAGGTTGTAGTACGGCCAGAGATTACACTTTTCATTTGAAAGACGGCGTAGCAATTTACGGCGGCTTCGCAGGTATGGAAACCGCTCGAACCCAACGGGATTGGGTAGCCAACCCCACGGTGTTGAGCGGTGACATTGGCACTCCCGGCGACAACTCGGACAATGCTCACCACGTCGTTTTGTCGGGCAGCGATGCGAACTCGACCGTATTGGATGGCTTCACCGTTGAAAAAGGAAATGCCGACGGCTCGTCGAGCATCACCATCGAGTTACTATCCTTCCTGCGGAGCGTTGGTGGCGGCTTGTATAATAGGTCGTCCTCCCCGACAGTCAATAATTGCACATTTTCCAACAACTCGACGGGCAGCGGCGGCAATGGCGGTGGAACATATAACTCGTTTGGTAGTTCGCCCGTTTTTTCCGCTTGTCTTTTTTCAGGAAATTCCTCCGGTGCTGGAGCTGGTATGAACAGTAACTCGTCCTCCCCAACCTTGAACAACTGCACCTTTTCGAGTAACACAGCTTCGAGTGGCGGCGGAGCATACATTTCGGGTGGTTCACCCATTCTCTCGGCCTGTTTTTTTTCTGGAAATTCCTCCGTCAACTCCGGTGGGGGGATGTTCAATCTTTCGACTTCCCTAACAATCAACGATTGTACTTTTTCGAGCAACACAGCCGGCACCAACGGCGGCGGTGTTTTCAACTCAGGCACTACTGCCGTCACGCTGAACCGCTGCGTTTTCAAAGGAAACACTGCGACATCGGGCGACGGCGGCGGTTTTTACATCGGTACGGGTGCGACCAGTGCGAACTTGACCAACTGCCTGTTCACGGGCAACTTGGCGGGCAACAATGGCGGCGGCATTTACAGTTCCGTCCCAGCCATGACGATGACCAATTGCACGGTTTCCGGCAACAAAGCGAACCTCTTTGGCGGGGGCATCTCGTCTGTTACAAACAACCCAACGGTGACCAACTGCCTCGTTTGGAACAATCGGCAAGCCTCGACGACTGGCTCGGAAAGCGCCAATCTGTACACTTCTTCCTCCACACCGGCCATTTCCTACTCCCTCATCCAAAACCAAAACCCCGCCGGCACAGGCAACCTCAACGGCATTACCAATGCCGCCGATGCCAACTACCCCAACTTCCTCAACCCGCTCGACCCGGCTACGGCGCCTTCAACGAGCGGCAACTTCCGCCTGTCGGATTGCTCCCCCGCCGCCAATGTTGGTAACAATGTGGGCGTATCGGCCACCGACTTAGACGGCAACCCGCGCATCTTCAACACCACCGTT
>ERZ761610.353-NODE-353-length-38515-cov-54.441082_pt1 | contig 38515 bp, 37 predicted proteins | sample MGYA00512164_ERZ761610 | MGnify/ENA primary metagenome ERZ761610 (study PRJEB28899, sample SAMN02850038) | bioreactor sludge metagenome | biome: EBPR Sludge; feature: EBPR Bioreactor; material: flocular biomat | place: Australia: Thorneside Wastwater Treatment...
TCAACCCCAAAAACTTCTTCAAACAATTTCTTCTGGTTTTTTGCTTCTAAAAATCCCCCTTGAAAAGGGGGAGTTGATTTTCAAGTATTATCTGAACCGCAATTTAACGTTAAATCGCGGCAACCGTAAATTTAAGTCGGGGATTTTACTTCAACATCAACCCCAAAAACTTCTTCAAACAATTTCTTCTGGTTTTTTGCTTCTAAAAATCCCCCTTGAAAAGGGGGAGTTGATTTTCAAGTATTATCTGAACCGCAATTTAACGTTAAATCGCGGCAACCGTAAATTTAAGTCGGGGATTTTACTTCAACATCAACTCCAAAAACCTCCTCAAACAATTTCTTCTTGCTGTTTGCTCCCCATATTTCAAGCTCAATATGCTCGGCATTACCGGTAATTGTAAATGTAACTTTACTTCCTTCAATTGAAATATCTATATTGCTGATTGAAGAAGTATGGCTTCTATCCAACCCGTCCGCAATACGCAGTATTGCCGCAAGTTTTCTTATCACAAGCTGATCATCTGCTGTTAGCTTGGCGTAATCCGGGTGTTTCATCTTGGGGTGAGATTTCCTGTGGTACCTCGCTATATTCGCCACAATTTCCTTCTCATTTTCGGTGAACCCAAGCATTTCCGCGTTACGAATGATGTAATATGAATGCCTGTGATGCTGCGAGTGCGATACAAATCCGCCAACTTCATGCAGTATGGTTGCCGCCTCAAGATATTCACGTTCCGCCGGACCCAGCTTATGCAGCTTTTTTGTTAAGTCAAATATCCTAAGTGCAAGCTTTGTTACATGAGCGGAGTGTTCCTTCTCTATCCTGAAATTTTCCGCGAGATGCATAACACTGTTATACCTGATATTGCTTAAATGGTTCTTATCTTTAAGTAAAAATTCCTTTTCAATGGTATCAAGCACAATGCCCTCACGCAGGGCGTATTCAGATATCATCATTTCCTTAATTTTCAGCTCTTTGAATATCTGCTCAAGCAAAATAGCCCCCGCTGTAATAATATCCGCCCTGGCAGGGTCAAGCCCGGGAATCTTTAGCTTCTGTTTTACCGTACCTGCTTCAATGATATCATCAACCGCGCCATAAAGCTCATCTCTTGTAAAAACAAAATTGTTAAGCCTCGCATCAACCGCGCCGCCCCGTTTAATATTAATAATGTTGGCAAGGTTCATTATTGTACCCGATGAACCCACGGCTATATCATACTTATGCTGTTTGCTTTCCCGGGTTACGGTTGTCATAAATCCTTTAATATACTCCCTGCATGCTTTCACTGATTTTGAATCAGTATCTTTCTTCCCCCCGAAAAATCTTTCAGTCAGTCTTATCGCCCCGAGTTTTATACTGCTGTCATAGTAAATATCCCTGCCCCTGCCGATCAAGAACTCCGTACTGCCGCCGCCTATATCTATCATTAAAATTGTCTTATCAAATACGGGCACCGATTGCAGAATACCAAGATAAATATACCGCGCCTCTTCAATACCGGAAGCGACCTCAACACGGATGCCGGCTTCGATCCTTGCGCGGATTATGAACTCATGCTGGTTCATCGCTTCTCTTACGGCGCTTGTGGCAATGGCGCGCACCTGCGCGCCGGCTGAATCAGCCAGCGAAGCGAATTTTTTCAGCGCGGCAATTCCCCGGTCCATAGCATCCTTGCCAAGGTGCTTCATATCCGCTGAACCTGAACCAAGCCGCACACTCTCCTTTTCCCGCCCAAGTATACTAAACTTGCCCGTATTGGTATCCACTTCAACTATCACAAGATGAAATGAATTTGTTCCTATATCAATTGCCGCTAATCGGGGCTTTATCATTTAAAAATATTCTATTCTGATTTATGAATGATCTTTGTTTGGCTGCTCCCCTCTCCTTTTCCCAAAGGGACTCCTTGGGAGGAGGAGAGGGGCTGGGGGGTGAGGTGAACTTAATATCAATTGCCGCTAAGCGGGGCTTTATCATTTATAAATGAAATAAATTAATGAATAAGGATTTTGTGATATAATCATCAGTCATATTAACTGACCTTCTTCAGCAACAAACTTTAAAATACTATCACTATTTTCTGAATTTTGCTGCAGGTTTTCTTCATTTCCAATTACAATATCTGAGCATATTTCTGCCTCTGCCAGTTTACCTGAAAGTAAGTTCATCAGTTCTATTTTTTGGTCTCTGCTAAGCTTCTCTTTTAAAACCAAATATAGATCATAGTCACTATTAATATCAAAGTCACCCCGTGCCCTTGAGCCAAACAATATTATCTTCTCAAGAGTATACCCATTCAAATTATTTTCTATAATATTTCTGATCTTTTCTTTCATTATTCAAAAATACTCAAATCTTTGTGTTATTTCTATGATTATTTGTGTTATCTGCAAATTCAATAGCCGCCCTTACCAACAATTTTAATAAATTCCCAAATTCCATTCCTTTTCTCCCATAAGGATTCCTCAAATGACCTATAATAGTAAGTGGTATAGGTTAAAAAGGCCTTGTTCAAGTCCTTGTTTATTACAATATCCCATATTTCAGGAACCAGAATATGAGTTTTATGAAAGTTGTCAGGTTTAATACCCATTAAATTTATGCTGTAAAATTTTATTTTTTCTTCAAATATTTTTCGTTTAGCTGCATAAATTTCTCCACGCTTATGTATATCATTTTCGCTGTTTTTAAAATAATCTGCCAGAATTTGGTTGTATTTTGAATTCAAGTATAATATCCTCGGGTCATCTGTATCAAACTTTAAAGGGTAAAAATATTTTGAAGACCTGGAATAATTAAATGTGGGGGTGCATGAATCATTAGTCTCAGCGTAACACACCTGATATTTCAAAGTATCTTCTATTAAAAAATATTTTGATTCAGGGTAAACAGGTAAATAAAACTTCTTTGCCAATTCATATATTTCTCTTAGTGTATCATCTGAACTTATCCGTTCATTAATTTGTAGCTTTTCCGCATCTGTTAGTTTGCTGTCATGTTCCCAGTTCATAAAAAATTCTTCAAGTATTATGCTGGAATTATACTTGTAAGCTTTGTGTAAAGTACTATCAATTTGCTGAGAACAAATTGAATAAGTACTTAGAATTAGGATTAAACAAATCCTTAGATTTATCCGCAATAAACTTTTTTGCCTTTCCGGCGTTTTTTGCCGGTCCCGCTTTGGCGGGATGCACTTTTCACTTTTCACTTACATTCACTGATTTTGCAGCTTTATCCACTCAGTAATATCATCCAAAAATCCCGGAACAAACTGCTTTGGCAGCTGCGGGTATTCATTCGGGCTCCCCGTACCAGCTTCCTGGAACAAATGATTCGCATCAGGATAAATCCGGGTTGTATAATTGCTGTTACCGGCTTTCTTGAGCGCATCTTCCATCGGCTTTTGGTTCTGCCCAACCGGCACCTGCAGGTCCTTGCCCCCAAATAACATTAACACGGGAACTGTAGTTTTTTCAAGAGCGTACGAAGGATCGTAACTCAAAAAATAATTCATCCATTTACTGCTGAACTGCTTTATAGCGTCTTTGGCTGTCTGTTTAATATATTCATCCTTGTTCTTTATTGCTGCTTTTTCTTCCTGTGACATCTTATCGTAACTATCGCTCACATTTTTTTCAAGCTGTTCTTCAAGCTCTTTAATATTACCGTCTTTTACAAGTGTTTCGTATATCAGGTTCAGCATTACAATGTACCCCGAAATTTCGTCATCTGTTGCATTTTCTGATTTCATGATAAGCTTAGACTGTTCCTTAATGATATCAATTCCTTTTACTCCTGTACCTGCCATAAGGATCATATAAGCAATATTCGTTTTACCGGCAACTATCGGCGCCACTATACCGCCTTCACTGTGACCAAGAAGCCCTATTGCCATCGGATTCACATACTCCTTCGTTTTCAGCAGTTCTACTGCGCTTACTACATCACCTGCAAAATCCATGGTGGTTGATTCATTGACGCTCTTTCCCTTCGAACCTCCAACACCTCTATCATCATACCTTAATACCGCAATATCATTATTAGCAAGATGCTCCGCTATTATCTTAAATATCTTAAACCCGTAAATTTCTTCATCCCTGTTTTGCGCGCCGCTGCCGGTTATCAAAACGACTGCGGGGTACTTGCCTTCACCCTTTGGATAAGTAATTGTACCCGCAAATGTATTTCCATCATTAAAAAATGTCACATCTTCTGTATTGAAAGTTTTTTCAACCGTATCAATTTCTGTTGAACCTGAAACAAGCTCGCCTCTTACCAGGCTGAACCTGCCGTTAATGCCTGATTGAACGAACGTTCCGCCAATGGAATCACCGTAATACAGCCCCTCAAACACAGCCGTTCCGTTTGATGCAGCCAGCTCAAAATGTACTTTAGGATTACTGAACGATACCTTTTCTAGCTCTAAGCCCATCGCGCCCTGTTCCGGAATATCCATTACAGCATTGACGGTTTTGCCTGTTGTTGTGAACTTAACGCCTATACCTATCTTTGTGCCCATAATATCTATGGCGCCGTTCCATGATGTATCAATTGCGGATTGAGTGTAAGAAATGGAGGTGAAGAACAATAAAATTACAGCCAGAGTGAATTTCGCGGATCTCATATAATTATTCCCCGTAGGATTATTTATACAAAAATACGAAACAATTAATTACCCTGCCATTTAATAAATCGAGAATAATTTTACTATTTCTGTAAAACCGAATTCAGTGCTAATAAAGTCGTCTTTACGACTTTGCGGCTTTGCGAGAAGTATTTATTGCCCTTTTTATGGCAATTCGTGCAATTCGTGCAATTCGTGGTTAGGGCTACTAGTATAACCCTCAAAAATTCTTCCTGTTAAATACACTCAATGCAAGCAGAGTCGGCATCAAAACCCAAAGAAACAGAAAGCCCATCGAAAACAAGATCCCAAAAGCTGAACCAAAGAACTGCTGAAGCGTAGCGCCCGTATAACCCATCAGCGCGCTTACATCAAGCTTTAATAATATGAGTATTCTCGCAAGATCGACCGGGTTTAACGCTGATACTATTATCGTAGCCTTTTCAAGCGGGTATGAACTGAACACAAAATAAAGCACCAGTACCAATGCGTCAAATATCACTGACATATAGAACCATACAACCAATGATATGCCGATACCTTTGGCTTTATCTTTGTTTATCACCGATGCCAGGAAAGCTAAAGCCGTGAAAATGAAAGTAAGAAATACTCCGCTGAGCAGCAGGTAAAATGAACCCTTGGCTCCGCCGTAGAGCAAAAGCGGCAGGCCCGTTCCCAATACAAATCCCGCGGCAAGCGCTGCTGAGAGCCCCGCGTACTCCGCCCAGAAAATATTTTTCCTTTTTACGGGCATTGCAAGCAGCATTTCCATGAATTCTTTTGAATTGTAAAAATGAATAGTACCAAAAATTATGCTCACCAGCGGAACGACAAGCAGTACAATGTTCAGTAAACTTATCACAGCCTTTGATACATCTTTGCCTGTGTAAATTATCCCGAATGATATTGCGAATAAAAGCAGTGTGTATATTATTATCATTTTGCTTCTCAGCACATCATACAATACATACTTTAATATCTTAAGAGTTGTCATGATTAATTTTTTCCTTCACTTTCTGCTGTCTCTATCAATGATGCTATTGCCTGGTTTAGATTGCCTTTACCGGTTGTGCTGTATAGTTCATCCTTGGTACTATCAAAATAAATTTTACCTTCAAGCATATAAATAATTCTGTCTGCCATTGCTTCAACTTCACTCACTATGTGCGAAGTGATAATTATCAGCTTGCCTTTTGCTTTTTCTGCAAGAATTTTATTCTTCACAATTTCACTCGATACCGGGTCAAGCCCCGCGGTAGGTTCATCAAGAATGATAATATCACCGCCAAACAAAAAGGCAGCCGCGCTGCTTACGCGCTGTTTCATCCCCCCCGATAGCTGCCCTATTTGTTTGTCATTCATCTCTGCTATTTTGAGCTTCTCTAATAGCTCTTCATCATATGTACAGTTATTCCCGCGGATATCCTTTATCATCGCCATAACTTCTTTAACTTTCAGATTTTCGGGGAAGCATGAATACTGCGGCATGTAACCAATGTGTTTACGGTATTCGCATTCACCGTTAACATGGCAGTCGTTTACATAAATGCTGCCTGAATCAGCCTTAACAAGTCCCAATATGCATTTAAGCATTGTAGTTTTGCCGCTTCCGTTCGGTCCCATCACAGCAGCAACAGTGCCCTCGCCAAGTGTAAGCGATACACCTTTTAATGCTTCATTCTTATCAAACTTCTTCTTTAAATTCTCTATCTTTATCATTTCATTACTCATTGTTAATTGTTCATTGCTAATTGATCACTCTATTCATTTTAGGCGTCTCATCAATCAGCGACTCCGGCGTAAACACGGGCACAACCCTTTCGGCCATATCAAGAAGGTCGGCCACAAAGCTCCTCAGCAGAAAAACCGCCTCGGGCGTTTCTTCAACTATCTTGCTGAATAAACTCACCGGCCTGTAAGGCACATCGCCCGTACCGTTCTTATCCAGATCGTATCCTTTGTATTTATCCCAGTAGTTGCCCATAAATAAATTACTGTTGCGTGAGCTGTTAGTTGTCACATCAAATGTATTTGAACTGAAATTATTACCTCGCACCGTATCATCAGTGCAGTTGCCCAGCATCTTAAGCGCGTAGCCGTTGGAATTAAACTCATTGCCCGCTATAAGCAGCCGCGTTCCGCCTTCGGAATAAATACCGACCGTGTTGCCGGTAAAATTATTGTTTTCAATGTAGCTGTCGGTAATTTCCTTTAATAACAATCCGTATGAATTTGCGCCGTTATTGAACTCAAACCGGTTATTATACATCTTAACGTTTTTGGTGTACATAACTGCTACGCCCGCGCCGTTGTTAGCAAAAACATTGTTCACGTATTCATCGTTATGCGAGAACATAAAATGCAGCCCGTACCTTACATTATTAAAGCTTGAATTATTTTCAGCGCGGCTGAATGTGGCGAATTCAAAATATATGCCGTCCCGGTGACCCGTAAGGGTATTATTCTTAACCAGAATGTAACTGCATTTCCATAAATGAATGCCGTTACCGGAAGAACTTTCGGTAACAGCGTTACTTGCCGCTTCGTTGTACATCACGTTGCATGAATCACACCCCGCAAGATATATTCCAAAGTAATTATTGATAAGTTTGTTGGATAGTATATTGCAGTGTTTTGAGTCCTCTATTCTTATAGCGGCATAATCACGCATTCCGCTGAAACCTGAATTATTTACATAGAATCCTTTCACAGTAACGCTGTCACTGCGGATAATGATAATTTCACCCTTCGAAAATCCGTCTATCGTGGGATAACCTTCCCCGATAAGCTCTATCGGCTTATCAATTAATATCTCAGCTTCCTTATACAAACCTTCCTTCACAATAACCCTATCGCCCTTAACAGAAAGCTGTACGGCGCTTTTAATGCTCTCACCCGGATTTACAATTATCTCTTTGCCAAAACTATTCAGTGCGGTTATTGCAAGGATTATCAGTATGTATTTTATCTTATTCAATTTTCTTTTTCTGTGAAACTTGTATTTCTTTTATACCTGCAACCTGAAACCTGTAACTTGTATCTTACCTCACCTTAAACTTAACCAGCAAATCTTCCCATGACTTAAGCTCACCGCCATGTTCCTTCTGTTTCACCTCAGCGTCACTTCTTTTGCTGTATGCCGATAGATTCGCGCCCATGGGACTCGGCAGCTTCTCGCTTATTAAATACGATGCTGTCACACCCTCTGTTAATTGTTTTGGATTTGAAGCATCTATCACATAGAATCCCGCTGCGTCATTATAATTTACATTACCAAGGCTCAGCGCGTTTAACATACATTCAGCGGCATCATACTTAAATATCTTTCCTTTTTTTGTAACTATTTCAGCGCCAAAGCGGTGCTCTGAAATATTCATCCTGCATAACGAACACTGGTCAACACCAAAATTTATTTCTTCAGGATCAGTACTGCATGCAGAATTCGTTAATCCCATAGCAGCTGCCAGCAATAACAAAATCATTCTGTTTCTTACTTTTTTCATTTCACGCTTTCCTTTACTGCGGACTGTTTGTTGAATTTAATTTCATATACATATAGTAATACCGCAAGTATTCCCGCGCCAATTACAATCCATCCGCCTGTATCAGGATATGAGTGCGCCACAAAATTCAGCAGCTGTTTGCTGCCAATTAGCGGCGGCTGGTAGCTCATCCCCGGCACAACAATTGCCGCAGTCGGGTCAAGGTCGTGACCGTAATCATATTCCCACATATAGAAATCCACGCCGCCCGCAATACCGGTTATAATAAATATTATTACAAATATCCCCAGTATTTTTTTCTTTCCCGCAATTCCCGTTAAAACACCAAACACCATTAATGCTCCCAGAATATAAGGCATGATTGAAAGCTCTTTAATTGAATCAGGTTCGATCGTTTTCATACCAATGTAATGATTCAATCCGTTTATCGTGTTAAGGTCGCCTGTAATTTTATTTATCCATATCTGCATTCCCAAGCCTTCGGGATACTGCGGCGCTTCAAGATCTATCATCCAGATTGGAGTCAAAAAGGCTGTTATCATTGCAAGAGATGAAACTATTATTAATATTTTGGTTATCTTTTTCATTTTTCGGTCCAGCATCCCCGCGGAAGCGGGGATCTGGATTTTTTAGAACATAATTTGCTTTGAATTTAAAACTTGTTTCGCTTCCCCATCCCCTCCGGAGTTTTCAGCTATTCGGCTGCTGCCGGATAACCGCTCACCGGGGAGTTGAGGTCATCTATTTATTTCTTTACTCCCAGCGAGAATTTAATTTCTCCGCTTGAATTTGCAGGCTGAACCCTTATATATCCCTGCATTTCCTGGTGCAGCGCGCTGCAGAAATCAGTGCAGTAAAACGGATATACAGTCGCAACCTTCGGTTCCCATGTGATTGTCTGGGTCTCACCCGGCATTATCAGCATCTCCGCTGTGTTGTTGCCTTTAACCGCGAAACCGTGCGGTATATCCCAATCCTGCTCCATATTTGTCACATGGAAAAATACTTTATCACCCACTTTTATACCCTCTATGTTATCGGGAGTAAAGTGCGATCTTACCATTCCAACATAAACATGAACTTCATTTCCGCGTCTTTCAACTCTTGCGTCGTTAACTGATTTTATCATGTCGGGGTGTTTGTTATCCTCAAGCTTAAATATCTTGAGTGAATTCTTCATTATCAGATCCGCCGGACACGCCTGCGCGTAATGAGGCTCGCCTATTGTCGGGAAGTCTAAAAGCAGCTTCATCTTCTCGCCTGATATATCATACAGCTGAGCTGATTGTGTAAGCTCTGGTCCTGTTGGCAGGAATCTATCCTTCGTGATCTTATTCATTACAACCAGATATTTGCCATACGGTTTCTTTGTATCGCCGCCGGGGATCATAATGTGTCCCACTGAATAGAACGAAGCGGCCCTGTCAACTACTTCAAGCGTCTTAACATTCCATTTAACAACCTCGCTGCTTACAAACATTGATGTATATGCGAATCCTTTATCGTCAAATTCTGTGTGCAACGGTCCAAGACCCGGTTTCTGTACTTCACCATGAAGCGCAGCTTCGTATTTTATCACGGGAATTCCCGCAACGTCGCCATCAAACTGCTTTTCTTCAATCGCCTTTATCATTTTAGAAAATGAAAATACGGGTATTACTGTAGCTAACTTTCCGCCGCCTACAATATACTCACCGCTCGGGTCAACATCTGCCCCGTGGGGTGATTTTGGACACGGAATATAATATATCATATCAGGGCAATCTTTCGGGTCAAGCATTTTTACCGTCTTTAACACTTCGCTCGTTGCCGAGTGTTTGCTATCGTCATAAACATTATGGTAATACTCCGCTGCCACATCTTTCGCTTTGCCTTCTTTCAAATACTGCTCAGCTTTTTTCCAGTTAACCGCCATAATGAAATCTTTATCTTTCTGGCTGGCGTTAACTTCCAGCAACGTGTACGCTTCTTCTGTGTTGTAGCACGAAAAAAAGAACCAGTCATGTGAGGGACCCTTGCCGGCATGACTTAAATCGTAATCAAACGGCGGGGTCATTATCTGGAATTCAACATTCATGCTGCCGCTTTCAGGGTTAACTTTAACAAAACTTACTGTTCCGTTGAATTTTTCCCTGTATGAATCTATGGGCACATCAAGCTCTTTCATTGGAATACTGAATCGCGTTCCGCATACAACGTATTCAGAATTTTCTGTGGTGAACGGAGATGAATGGTTTCCAGCGCTGTTAGGTATTTCAAGTATTTCAACCGTGCGGAATGTCTTCAGGTCAATTCTTGCAAGCCTTGGTGTATTGTTGCCGTTTATGAAGATCCATTTGCCGTTCGGCACACCGTCTGTCATGCTAAGTTCTGAGTGATGTGAGTCATCCCACGGAATGAAACCATGCGAGGTCATAAGCATTGGCTTGGTTTCTTCAGTGTATCCCCAGCCTTTTTCGGGGTCGACTGAAAACACGGGAATAACCCTGAAAAGCCTGCCTGAAGGCAAGCCGTAAACGGCCATCTGCCCGCTGAAACCGCCCGAGATAAATGAATAATATTCATCATACTCTCCCGGCGGAACGTATACTTTATTTGCTGCATCTTCACTCATGTTAAGAGTTGTTGAACCGTCTTTTTTTCCGCAGCCCGCAAGAAGTATCACGGAAAATGTGATTGCAAGTATAAGTCCGGCTGTGATTGGCGGTAATATGGATGATGATGCTATTTGAGACACTACCTGTTTTGAGAAATTCTTTACATTGAATTTCATATTGGTTTTCTCCTTTAATTGAAAATCTGTTTTATTTATCTGAAACATATTAATTTATATTCTGACTTCTGATTTCTTTGCTTTTTACTATTCCGAAGCTTTTACTTTTTTGCCCTTTGCCTTTTTTGCCTTTTGCCTTTTTATTTTTTAATTTTTGTTATTCTTTTGGTGTAACTTTTCCTTCATCAACTGCACGCATGTATTCAAGCAATGCCCTTGCGTCATCCTGTGTCACATCCTGGAATGTCATCTGCACAAGGTACTGGGCAAATAGTTCCTTTGATACTTTATCTTTCTGTGTCATCTCTAAGGGATTCAGTATCTGGTTCATTATCCATTCAGGTCTTCTGCGTTTGGTTACATCTTTAAGCGGCGGACCCACAAGCCTTGAACCGAATTTATGGCAGGCTACGCATTTTGTTGTGAATATCTGCTCGCCTTTTGTATAAAGAGCCGCGTCAACCGGGGCAAGCTTAATTTCTTCTTTTACCGGACCCACACCGAACTCCTCTGATTTACCGCATCCGGCCAAAGCAAATACCGCTATTGTAAGGGTTAACATCACAACTGATATTCTTTTTATTCTTAAATTTAATTCTTTCATTTTTCTTGAACCTTCCTTGATGTAATTTATTTTTATAATGTTGTATAAATTTTGTTCAGTTTCTCTTCCATCGCTTTTGCTTTCGGGAAAAGCACATTGTTTTCTAAATGAATATGCATGTGCAGGTCTTCTTCAAATTCCTTAAGCTCGCCGTACAGCACCCTGAATGTCGCGCATGCATCCGCAGGAGGAATGTAACTGTCTGATAGCGCGTTTATCTTTTTTAGCAGCAGTCCCGCGTTATCATGCTCTGATTCCATTACTTTAATAGGGTTATCAACCGGGCCGAAAGGCGCAGCGGGCATTTCGATGGAATTTTTTATAGCGAAGCTTAATTTTTTGATGTATGGAAACAGCATGCGTTCTTCCTTTGCCATATGCTCAAGAAGTTCATTTTTCAGTTCTGTGAAAATTGATTCTATGCTGCAAACTTCGGGGTGCCTTGCGCCGTGCGCGCTCACAACTTTCTGCAGGTGATGCTCTATGGTTGATACTGCATTGTTAACATAAGCGTGGTGATTGTTGATTATGTAGTCCGTCAAAAAATCAGCTTCCCATTTGTCAAAATGGGTGGAGGGTGGATTTCCGGCATTAAGTTTTTCCAGCTCCGCTAAAAGGTTGTTGATATCAACGCCTTTGGTTTTGCAGGCATCCTCTATGGTTCTTTTCCCGCCGCAGCAGAAATCCAAACCATGATTTTCAAATACTTTTGCCGCATGAAAATTTTCCGCTACCACTTCACCTACTTTTCTCTCTTTTTGTATCAGCATTTCTTTACTCCTTTAAATTATACTGGTTTTCTTTTCTGATACAAATTTACCTAACAGATGTGAGCATCCCTTTGACTTAAGTCAAAACGGTGAATTAATGCTTAAGTAATGTATTATTAATCGTTTAAGTTACAGTGATTATAAGAGAATAATTTGATTAGCCCGCCCTTCAGGGCAGGGATTAAGCACAACAAAAGAGGACTTTAGGAGGATATCCAAAATTTGGTTTGTCATTTCTGCGAAAGCAGGAATCTTAAGAATTGATAGTATAATTTTTCTTCAGCGGGCGATTTTTCTTTGGTTACTTTCTGGCGCCTGTCCCGCGCTTGATGCGGGAATCGCTCAAAAGAAAGTAACAGAGAATTCAAAGGATTATTAAATGATAATTTTAATTAGGGAATTATTGTATTTTAAAACAATTATATAATTCTCTCACACCACAAAATCCTTCAACTTATCCATATCACATATCCTGATAACCTTACCATCAACCGTTATCATCTCTTCATCCTGCAGCTTTTTTAAAGTGCGCGAAAGTGTCTCGGGTATCGTACCCAAATACGCCGCAAGATCATTCTTGCTGATATTTAGCGAAATTGAATCGCTTTCCTTTGCATTAACCTGCTCTTTAAGTATATACCCCGCTACGCGGCGTGTTACATCCTTCAGCGTCAGCTCTTCTATGTGGTGATTCATATGTCTCAGCCGCTTTGCGAATCCCGATACCATCTTGATACATATCTTGGTATCTTTTTCCAGCAGTTCCCTGAACTGCCTTCCGGGAATAAGTATCACCCGCGTTTCATCTTCAAGCGCCATTGCGTTGGCAGGGTAGCGGAAGCTATCTTCAAATATCTCATTAAAGTTCTCAAACAATGGTACCTCGGCAAATGTATTGAACGGGGATATAAGATGCAGGATATGTTCCTTACCGTCTTTGGAAATTTTATATATCTTCACAAGTCCGGTAACTGTGATATAAAAACCAAGGTATGGCTCCGTATCAAAAAAAATGATATCACCTTTATTGAAAGTTTTTTGTTTAACTATCTTAGAAAGTGTTTCAAGCTCATTTTCATCAAGCCCCGAAAATATATATACCTTCTTTAAATTATCACTTAACATTTATTGCGGTTACTTTTCTTTTAAGTTTTTTATCTGATGCACTTACAAAGTTAAGCAAATTAACTTTTGTTTAAAAATTTAGGGTTTTACAGTAGTATATTACAGCTAATGATAGGATTTAGTTAAATATTGCATAATTCATAATTTATGTGGAAATTTCAGCTATCGCTATGGAAGAACTTCAGAAAAATATTACCAAAACACTGCTGTATTACGATATTTTTTCTCATCCGCTTAAAACCGATGAGATCTTTTCATTTCTTCCGCGCAATTCCATATCCAAACAGGATGTCGGGAATTTCCTGAAGGAAACAGCCCTTAACGGTTCAGCCCCCTATGCTGAAAAAGACGGTTACTACTATATAAAACCCTCAGAAGAAAACATTTCCAAACGGGTAAGGAAAGAAAATTACTCCCTCAAGATGTGGAAACAGGCTTCGGTGATAACCCACATAATAAAACGATTCCCGTTTGTCAGAGCCGTACTCGTAACCGGCAGCCTTTCTAAAAATTCCAGCGATGCCGCAAGCGATCTTGACTTCATGCTTGTAACCGCCAAAAACCGGCTGTGGATTTCGCGTACATTATTAATGCTCTTCAAAAAAATATTCTTTCTCAACAGCTATAAATTCTTTTGTATAAACTATTACGTCACTGAAGATAATCTGGTAATAAGCGAACGAAACATTTTTACCGCTACAGAAATTGCGACGATCAAAGCAACTTACAATACTGAATTGCTGAATGAATTCATCAGGCAGAATGAATGGATCAGAGATTACTTTCCTAATTATGTGTTGTGTGACCCGATGCTTCACACCGGCGGATGTAAAGTAAACAACCGCAGAAGTAAATTACAGCGTTTTACAGAGCTTCTCTTCCCCGGCAGATTCGCAGCGGCCATTGATAAGAAGCTTATGTGCATGACGCGTAAACACTGGAGGAAAAAATATCCCCAGCTTCCTGATAGCGAACGCAATCATATGTTTAAATCAACCGAGAATGTCTCCAAAACACATCCCGGCAACATGCAGAAAAAGATACTCGGGATGTACACACAAAAGCTGCGGGAGTTCAACCTTGAGGTGCAGTAACGACCGACCTCTGGGCGGTCATTTGATTAGAATGGCAGATTTCAAAAGAAAAAATATCAGGCTAAATGACTTTGAGTATAAATCAGGATATGCTTACTTTTTAACTATCTGTACCAAGAACAGGATTGAGCATTTTCTTAATCAGGATATTGCCCGGCTTACAGAAGATTCAATAGAATTCAGAATATCAAGAAATGAAATTTCAGTAATCTGCTACTGTATTATGCCTGATCATATCCACCTGCTATTTTCACTAAATGAAAACTACAAACATGACCTATCGACATGGGTAAGCTCATTCAAAAGATATATCAGCGGTCAGGCTAAATCAAAATTCGGGATTTCAGATATTTGGCATGTAAATTATTATGATCATATTGTGCGGAGTGATGAATCTTTGAAAAACATTGCAGAATATATTTTAAACAATCCTGTTAGAAAAAAAATGGTAACTCATTGGCAGGATTACCCCTATAGTAAAATAAAAATACGGTAACAATTGACCTCCGGGAAGTCACAATTTAGCTTTTGTCCGCTCGGAGAGCGGACTCTACGAAAAACAAAATAATGTCCGATATCCTCTTTGCAAATACGTATTTTTTAAAACATGACCTGAAGGAATACCGCAACATGAATCTTTATGCGCCTTTAGGCACGCTGTATGCTGCCGCATACGTTATGCAGAATGGATACTCCGTAGCCTTGTTTGATACAATGCTCGCTGATTCCGAAGAAGACCTGAAGGCATCCCTTGAACTGCACAAACCCAAATACATGGTGATTTATGACGATACGTTCAATTACCTCACCAAAATGTGCTTGACCAGGATGCGTGAAGCGGCTTTCCGTATGAGCGAAATAGCAAAGGAATTCGGATGCACCGTAATTGTATCAGGCTCCGATAGCGTTGACCACCTGGAGAAATATTTTCACCATAAGGTCGATTACGCTATCTGCGGCGAGGGTGAACAAACTCTTGGTGAATTACTTGATCATTTGTCTGCGAGCAGCGCAGTGACGAAGCGGGTACCCTCTGGGTCATCCCATGAACAGAGCCACCCCAACAACATCAACGGACTCGCCTACATCGAAAACGGAAAAATAACACGTACCGCTCCAAGAAAAGTTTTGAAAGAACTCGACTCCCTTCCATACCCTGCATGGGAGCTTGTTGATCTTGCAAAGTACCGCGAGCTGTGGCTGAAACATCATGGATATTTTTCAATGAACCTGGTAACAACGCGCGGATGCCCCTTCCATTGCAATTGGTGCGCAAAGCCCGTGTACGGGCAGGTGTATAACTCACACTCACCCCAATACATTGCCGGTCAGGTTAAGCTGCTGAAAGAAAAATATTCCGCTGATCACATATGGTTCTGCGATGATATCTTCGGGCTTAAGCCCGGCTGGGTCAAAGATTTTGATGAAGCCGTAGATAAAGATAACATTAAGCTGCCATTCAAATGTCTTTCGCGGGCTGATCTTTTGCTGAAAGAAGATAACATTTCTCATCTGGCAAGTGCGGGGTGTGAGTCAATTTGGATAGGCGCTGAGTCAGGCTCGCAGAAAATTCTCGACGCCATGGATAAGGGCACAACCATTGAGGAAATCTACGAAGCAACCCGCCTCCTCAAAAAACACAGTATCAAAACATGTTTCTTCCTGCAGTTCGGCTACACCGGTGAAACAATGACGGAGATCAATCAGACAATCAAAATGGTTAATGACCTCATGCCGGATGATATCGGTATTTCGGTTTCATACCCATTGCCCGGAACAAAATTTTATGAGCGAGTATCATCACAAATGAAGAAAAAACATAACTGGGAGCTTTCCGATGATTTCGAAATGATGTTTGACGGCACTTACTCAACTGAATTCTACCGCGTTTTGCACAAACGCGTGCATAAGGAATACCGCACCCGCCAATTACTCCACGAACCCCTAAAACGATTCACCTCACTCTGGAAACTGCCCGTGTATGCCGCCGGGTGGGTGGCAAGCTCGAGGAAACTTAAAACTTTAAAATAATTTAGTTAATATGAAGATTATAATTGCAATATTTTTAATAATACCGTCAGTAGTTTTTTCACAACAATTCTTGTTGATCAAAGAAAGGCTGCCAATAGATAGCGTAATAATACTTGAAAATGCAATTAATTCTACAAAAGAAAGTGATCCTCCTTTAATATATCTTAGTAAAGACTATTATGTACCGGATAAAGAGTATGATTTAGCGCAACCGGTAGTTTACACAAGAAAGGAATCCTCTTTTATTTCTGATTGTGAAGTGAACTATTTTTTTGGTAACAATGATTCCATTATCCAAGTTATATTACACACTTGGGATTATAGAAACGAAATAAAACGGGAAGATTATATAGAAGGTAAATATTCTGAAAAAGTAAGATTAGAAATGTATAACAATAAATTTGATTCAATTTACAGTCAAGTCAACGCAATCATGGGACTTCCTAATACTTCTGGTGAAATAAAGAAGGAAGAAAAAGAAAATAGAGTGGTCTGTAAAAGAAATTATGAATGGTCCAATGAAAAATGCAATATAGTTGTGGGTATGTTGTGGGTAGAAGAATATAATTTTAACTCCAATTTGAGAATTCGTTTAGTAGTTTCTTTAAAAAATTGACATGCTTTATACAACACAATCCCCGATGGCCAATGGACTGGCTCTGACAGTGGCGACAGAACCTAGCGATGGGCAAAGCCCATTGAAACATCACATCAAAAAGCCGCGAAGCGGCGAAATAACCTAGCGATGGGCAAAGCCCATCGAAAACATATACACTTAAAACTCAAGCCCTGAAGGGGCGTAATTGATCAATAATTTTCCTACCCCTCATCAATCATTTTCTTTATAAGCACAATCTGTCCAAGGTGATATGAATCATGAATTATAATTGCCATCACCAGCTCGTAATATGAATACCCGCTTGCCGGGGAAATTTTCTCAAGATGTATATCTTTCTGCTTGCCAAGGAAAGCCAGTATATCCTTCTGTGATTTCTCAAACTTCTTAAGAGTATCTTTCCACGCTTTTGCAGTGGTGTCCTTTACCTCGCTAATAAAATTATTATCCGGATGCGGCACGGGTTTATCTTTAACCCTTGCAATAAGCGCATTACGCCAGGATATCATATGGTTTACTATCTGCCATACTGAATTTAACCCGTCAACCTTCATTGCCGCCTTTTTTGCGGTTAAGGTTTTCAGGGTGCCTGCTATAGTAATATCAATCCACGGCACACCGTTGTAGTGATCTTTAAGTAATTTATTTATATGCTGAATATTTGTCATGTAATTGTTCTAAATATCTTAATAATTATTTATTTTAACTCATTTACAAAAAGTGTATTTACAGCAGTAACCCCATTACAACATTATCAAAATACTTCCCGTCAATTTTAACTTCTTTTAATTTCACACCTTCCTGTACAAACCCGAACTTTTTATATAATGCTATTCCGGCGGTATTGTGACTGTAGACCTCAAGGCAAATTTTCTCAAGTCCGTTAGCCCGTGCCTGTTTAATGCACTCTTCCATCATGCGGCTGCCAAGTCCTTTGCCGCGGTGCGGCTTTAAGATGCCCATTCCCAGTCCGCCCGTATGAGCAAACACACCGCGCTTTCTGCGCACGATATCACACCAGCCAACAACGGTATCACCCTGCACGGCATAGACCTGGATATCGTTATCACGAATCAGTTCAGAGACAAATTCGCGCACATTTTCATACGGCGGAGCCTCCGTGAAAGCCAGCCATGTTCTTTCCCTTGAAACAGAATCCAGCGCATCGCGGAATGAATCCGCAAGCTCAAGTGATTTATTGATGATTTTTATTTCATTCATGAATAAATTTTATTTTACAAAAACAAACACCACATATATATATATATATATATATATCAGCTCCCCTCTCCCACGGAGTCCTATGGACCTGTTTTAGGAGGGGAAAGAAACGGCAAAGCCGTTTCAGGGGTGGTGACTTTGCTACTGTACATCAAAGCCGCGAAGCGGCACGACACGTCAGCAATGGGCAAAGCCCCACACAAAAATATCACATAAATAGCCGCGAAGCGGCGCAATAAATCAGCGATGGGCGAAGCCCATCGATATGAAATGACTATAATAATCAAGCCCTGAAAGGGCGTAATAATAAAAATAAATAAACAAACTTCATTCCCAAATATATCTCTCATCATAATCCACCTTATATTTCTTCAAAAACGCCAAATACTCTTCTTTAAATGATCTCTTTCTATGATGCTCATGCTGATTTTCTATATATGCAACTACCTTATCAATTTCCGAAGGGTTCACTGAAAATGCCCCATAACCATCCTGCCAATAGAATTTTTTTAAAAATTCACCTTTAGTCTTCATCCATTTTGATGAATGTGATTTTACTTCTTCGATCAATTTCATCAAAGCAATTTTTTTGGATAATAAACATACAATATGTACATGATCAGTGTAACCGCCAACTTTTATCGGAGTACATTCAAGTTCCCTGCATATTCCGCCAATGTATGAATGCAATTCACTTTCTACCGGAAATTTTATGAAAGGAAAATTATTTTTTGTTCCGAATATAATGTGAATGTAATTTTTAGTTAGTGATTGCCCCATAGCTTTATTGATTCCGCCCTTTCAGGGCTTTAATAATTTTTTATTACTTCGATGGGCTTCGCCCATCGCTGGTATCTTACACCCCTCCGGGGCTTATTTAAAAAATAATTTTGTGAATTATCATCAAACACTTCAGCTTAAACCCAGTCAGCCGATGAACTGGCCTTTGACAGTTGCAGTATAATTCTCTGCGTCTCTGCGTGATATATATACATCTCACTTCCACACAACCTTAAACCTCTCGCACACTAGCGGCATATCATCACGGAATTCCCTGCCAATAGCCGGCAGTGTCCGTGTGAAAAATCCTTTATGCGCCTCACGCCAGTACTCCAATGATAGATCCCCTTCACCCTCATCACGCGCAAAATCTGCGTCCACTTCATTGTAATTCCGCAATGTAATCTCAACAGTTTCAATTATACAACGGGGCTCGTCTTTGCCATCTACTATAACTGAAATCAGCCCGGGTTTTGGAATATCCCCGCCTTCATGCTCCCACTCCCACAACGCGGAGCATGTCGCGGTTTTTAAACCGCTGAGCACGGGCTCAAGCAGCTCATCCGCCATTTCGGGTGAATCACCGAACTTATCAACAATAAACTTCCCGGGATAAAATTCATTATCTTTGCCAAGTGATTTAAGATACTGTATGTAAAATTCTTCGGGTGTCATTAATCTCTATCTAAGCCCTGAAAGGGCGGAATAAATCAGCGATGGGCATAGCCCATCGAAAACATACAAATATAAACGCAAGCCCTGAAGGGGCGAAATACTTCAACTTCTTTGCGCCTTTGCGGCCCTGACTTTCGTCTTTTGAAAGTTTTGCGGTAAAAAATTATTTTCCGTGTTTCCTAACTTCTCTGTTAATCTATACTTTTTTCTTTGCGGGAGTTAACAGCGCTATCCTCCTGCCTGCTTCGGAATCCGCAATGAGCGTATTCATGCGCCTCCGGCGCGTTTCTTCCTGCTTAGCTGATATCACCCACCACGCAGATGTCTTTCTGTATCCCGGCGGCATCTTGCTGAAATTATCCCATGCCTTTTTATTTCCTTTCAGCATTTTCAGCAGCGCGGGCGTGAATTTTATCTCAGCCTGTTCGTGGGAATACAGCCCTGCCCGTGCACCATCACGGTTATTGAAAGCCGCAAGCCCCGCTTCATGCATCAAACCAGCTTTGGTCAGTTCCGCAATTTTTTTAATATTCACCGCGCTCCATATGCTGCCTTTGCGGCGTGGAGTGTATCGCTGGCAGTATTTTTCTTCATCTATACTTTTTGAAATACCGTCTATCCACCCGAAGCAAAGCATTACATCAAGCGCGGGTTTGTAGGTGAGACCCCCTTTGTTGGATACCTTTTTATAATACCCCATCCACAACTCATCTTTTTTATTATGATTCTTCTCCATCCACTTTCTCAATGCTTCTGTGGTTTTGAAAAATTTTATGTTACTAGGTTCAATTACCGGCATATAACAATACTTTGTTGTCAAAAATACAATTCTAAACTGACTGCTTCCCTCTCCTCTTAAGAAGGGCAGGGGGGTGAGGTTAAAACTCACTTTTCCTCAAACTGTTTCTCTTTATAATTCTTTTCCTTCTTCATGCCGTTGGCTTCCTTAAGCAGCTCATATGTATATTTCAGGCTGCCAAGGTCCTGCCAGCCTTCATGCCCGGGGATGATATACTTTGCATCCGGATATTTCGCCATCACTTTCTCAACGGCAATTTCCCAGCTTTTTGTATCTGCGTGGGAGAGATTCCCCAACCCGCCGGCATCAGTACTTTTAATAAAACAGCCGCCGTATAATATCTGTTCTCCAGGGAACCACACAACAATATTATCAGGCGCGTGACCCGCGCCGGGGAAAAATGTTTCAAACTCCATTCCACCAATATTAAACACGGTATCAGCCGCCATAATATATTCTGCAAGCGGCCTGTTTGTTTCTTTACACAGCTCATACGTATGCAGGGTGGAGTATGTCCGTACGCCAAGCCTCTTCAAAATATCAAAACCGCCTGTTCTGTCATCGTGAAAGTGCGTTGCTATGCACATAATTACATCCTTGCCATGCCTGGATTTTATTGAATCAAGCAGCGGCTTAACCTGCAGAGTATCCCACGGCGTATCTATCATAACAACGCCTTCAGGCGTTACAGCATACATGCTGTTTGCGGGATAGGGTGTACCCTCATAATCAACGTATGTGGTATAAATATAAAAGTCACCCGTTAAGTGTGATATCTCAAGTTTACCCTGTGCGGTTGCGTTCTGTAAAAACAAGCAGATAAAAAATATGAATAATGATTTATACATTTATATCTTTAAATAATAATTAAATTTGAAATCAGGAATTTCATTTAAAATAATGCTTTCGCAAAAGTAATAAAATACTAATAAAGTTCACACTAAAGCTGCATTATTAACTATGGCGCATAAAACATGGAATGAAAAGCTGAACAAAGTGGGTGACCTGCCCAAAGTTGTTAAGCTCAACCCAAAACAGATCGCGAAATTCAAAGCCAACACGCTAGCGATACCCTCGCCGCCGGAAGTAAATGAGCTGATGGCAAAAATACCAAAGGGCAGGCTTAACACAATAAATCTTATGCGTGAAAAAATTGCCCGGCGGCATAAAGCTGATTCAGGCTGCCCCATAACTACGGGAATCTTCGCGTGGATATCATCATACGCCGCTGAAGAATCACGTGACCTCGGCAAAAAGCGTATTACTCCCTACTGGCGCACATTAAAAAATGGCGGAGAGCTAAACCCAAAGTACCCGGGCGGAATCAAACAACAGCAAAAAGCTCTTGAAGAAGAAGGTCACACTATAATACAAAAAGGCAAACGCTTCTTCGTGAAGGATTTCGAAAAAAAACTGGTGAAATAGTTAACCCTCCCCTTCGGGGAGGGCAGGGTGGGGTCACCTGAAACATTTTCACTACATTGAACATATAATATAAAACAGCTAATTTAACACAAATAAAAAGGATTTTACCATGAAATATTTAATTACAACTGCAATAATTCTTAGTTCACTTTTTCTTTTTAATTCACGCTCATTCAGCCAGTCAGCCACAACAATGCAGGATATAATGGAAACGGTATCCGCAAAGGTTATTGAGCTTGAAGACCAGCGCAACCAGGAAATTGTTAACATGACATTTGACCTGCTTGTCAACACAGGTAAAAAAACTCTCTGGCGTTACCTCGATCCGGCTTTTGATTATGACGTAATGGTCCTTGGCGATAGGCGAATCGAAAATATCAAAGTTACGGTTTACAAAAAAAATGCAGGCACCAATGAATGGGAATTTGTTGATGAATATTCAGATAGCAGACCTGTTATAAGAATTGATCCCCAGGATTTTGAGCAGTATGAATTCACCGTAACAGTCGATAAATTCAAAACCGGCAGCACAACGGGCCACTTTGCGCTGCTGCTGTACCACCAGAATCCCGAAAGAGGAAAATAGATACGTTTAACATATCAGTATTTATAAAAATATCCGGCTTTAAACCGGATATTTTTGTTATGCAACCACCCTCGTTCCCAAACTCCAGTTTGGGAACGTACTTTTGGAATAAACAATTACTGCTTAGTCACCTTTACACTCTTCAATCTGACATATCTCGGGAAAGTGGCCGTATAATTGTTAAGTTGTACCATAAATGCAAAATATGTACTTCCTGATGCAAAGCTCAAATTAGTTGAAAACGGCTCATCGATCGGGGCATATATATTCGGAATATATGGTACTACCGGCGTCGCATTTGTATAAAACCCGAATTTGCCATAGGCGCTTGGCGTATCTACATTTGACTGAATTGTGAATTCTACTTTAACGCTGCCTGTTTCTGAAGTTGAATATGAAACGGAATCCCTTGCGAAACCTGTTGTGCTGAGCCATACGCTTATTGAATCCGCCGAGTACATTACCGTACCTGCCGGTACACCCGGATTATTTGTTATAGTATCATCATCACCGCATGAACTTAATATTGAAACAAATGAAACAAGAAGTAACATCAATAAATATCTCATATATATATTTAATTATTAATGAAGTGTTTATTCAAAGTTAACGTGAAAAATTCTTACAAACACTAGCTTAAACAGTCATTTATTGTAATTATCTTATTGCATTTCAAGATAACATTTCCATTAAGTATATTAAGTATTAAAAATCATTTTTTTGAAGATCTTCCTCACACATGGCTATTATTTGAACTCAGATCCCAATGAAATGCGGATCATGAAACCCTATGTACCATTGGGTATACTATATATATCAGCTTTCCTTAAACAAAACGGATTTGAAACAACAGTATATGACTCAACTTTCAGATCATTTGATGAACAGAAGAAGGCATTGATAGCCGAAAAACCTGATGTGATCGCCATCTATTGCAACTTAATGACCAAACTCAACGTGCTACCGCTCGTAAAGTTTATTCGTCAAAGCGATGAATTGAAAAGCAGTAAAATAATCTTAGGCGGACCCGAGCCGCCGTTCCATGCTTCAGAATTCCTGAACTACGGCGCTGATATTATAGTTGAAGGCGAAGGCGAAGAAACTGTGCTTGAGCTGTGCAGGGAACTATCAAACTCCCAAGCAGAACTTAGCAAAGTAAACGGAATATATTATAAACATGACGGCACAGTCAAAAAAAATCCGCCCCGCGAGAAGCTCAAAGATATCGATGTACTTCCGTTTCCCGACCGCAAGGCAGTGGATCTCTCGTTATACCTTGATGCATGGAAGAACGCTCACGGGTACAGCTCGGTTAGCATCAACACAATGCGCGGCTGTCCCTACACATGCAAATGGTGCTCGCACACCGTTTACGGCGTAAGCTATCGCAGACGCTCCCCCAAAAAAACCGCTGATGAAATAGAGTACATTATACAAAACTACAATCCTGATATGCTTTGGTTCGTTGATGATGTATTTACGGTCTCGCATAAATGGCTCACAAAACTATTGCAGGTGTTTAATGAACGCAATTTACAAATAAAATTCGAGTGCATATCACGCAGTGATAGGCTTAATGAAGAAGTAATTAAAATCCTCAAACAACTTGGATGCTTTAGGCTTTGGATCGGGGCTGAGTCAGGCTCGCAGCATGTACTCAACCTTATGGATAGGCGCGTAAGCGCCGCCGATACACGCGAGAAGATAAAGCTCACCCGCAGGCACGGCATAGAAGCGGGAACATTCATAATGCTTGGCTACCCCGGCGAAAGAAAGCAGGATATCATTGAAACTACCGAGCATTTAAAGGATTCCAACCCCGATATATTTTTAACAACGGTAGCGTATCCAATAAAAGGAACACCGTTTTACACTGAAGTGGAATCTAGACTTGTAACCGATAAACAGTGGCACCTGCGCACTGACCGCGACCTGGATTTCAAAGGCCGCTATTCAAAAAATTTCTACAAACACGCAAATCGTTACATGGTTAACGAAGTGAATTATTTCAAAATGAAAACCTCCGGCGCGGGTTTCGCATCATACGGCAAAACCTATCTTAAAGCAAAAGTATCAAGAATTATGATGAGTTTGGTAAAATAGCACGCTTCTGAACGGCCTATGGAAAACTGCGTTAAAAAACTTGAGCACGCATTAATTAATGCAAAAAATCTGTTTGACCCGCCGAAGGCGGGGAGTTATTTTTTGCATCTATTGCGTGCGAAAAGTTTTAGCAGTTTTCCATCAGCCTTGACTTTTTTGGTTCTTTTTGTGTCAAGACAAAAAGAACAAATAAAACGAAAGAGTGTCAGGCAAGCCTGACACCTGCCTGAAACAAAAATCGCGGTATTTACAGATTCAGAATAGATTAAAAAATTTATAGCTAATTAATACAACCACACAAAATACCAAATCCGCGTTTAACGCCATAGCGGCGGGTTATGATGCGCGTGATAACCAAAATCCCATATTACAATGGATGCGCTCACTCGTACACGGAGTGTACCTGAAGTATATACCGAAGGGAAGCAGCATACTCGAGCTTAACGCCGGCACGGGAGTGGATGCGGTGTTCTTAGCTGAACAGGGATACAAGGTTAATGCGACAGATATCAGTGAGGAAATGATTGATATACTTAAGGCAAAAGGCAAAAGCGAGAAGGCAAAAATAGAAGCAAAAACTTTATCATTTGATGAGATATCAACAATTGCGGAAAACAATTTTGATGCAGTTGTTTCAAACTTCGGGGGGCTGAATTGCATTAACGATTTTTCTAAATTATCAAATGATCTAGCCGCAAAACTTAAACCAAACGGATTATTTATTGCAGTCGTTATGAATAAAATTTGCCCGTGGGAAATATTCTACTATATAATAACGCTTAAATTTGGCGAGGCATTCAGAAGGTTTAAAAAGCAGGGTATTATGGCGGAGCTGAACGGCGAGAAGGTTTTAACATATTATTTTACGCCCGGTGAATTCACCGCGGCTTTCAGTCGCAATTTTACGAAAGTAAAATTGTTTTCGCTGGGGCTTAAGACTCCCCCGCCGTATTTGCTTGGCATTTACAACAGGCTTAAACCCCTGGTAAAATTATGGATGAAGCTTGATAAAATATTCATGGGTTTGCCGATACTCAACCTAATGGGCGATCATTTTATTATCGTAATGAAGAAGAAATAAGAAATTTTCTTCTGATTTTATCCCGCCTTTGAAAATTGCCGGCTGACTGCGTAAGCAGGCAGGAAAATTATTTGAGCAGTCTCAACGCGGGAAAATCTGTTTGAGTCACGTAAATCGCACCTTCGGTGCGCACCAAAGCGTGACGAGCCGAAGGACTTAAAACGCTTTAGCGTAGGAAGTTTATTTTCCCGTAAAGCGAAAATAATTTCAGGCAATTTTCAGCAGCGGGCGATTTTTCTTTGGTTACTTTCTTTTGATCGCTCAAAAGAAAGTAACGTAAAAATAATGATTAAGAACGAATAGGTGGATCAAATTAAGAACAATATAATATCAATTTCGTTATTCATCCTCCTCACCGGTATATTCATATACTCCGTATTTATCCCCTCTACTCAAAAAATCAACACAGATTTCCCCAACTACTATGTTTCCTCAAACATGTATCTGGATGGCAAAGATATGCGAGCCGCTTACGATAATGTTGAATTCAACCGCCAGCTTTTGCTGTATGGAATCGATAACCAGATCGTATCATACACTCCCTACCCGCCGCTCACCGCGCTTATTATGCTTCCGGTAGCAAAACTTACTCCGCTTGAAGCGAAGCTTTGGTGGAATATCTTCAATCTGCTGCTTCTGGTGTGCTGTATCTTTATCCTTTCCAAAATTACGCAGCTTGATTATTTCAAATGCGGCTTAATATTTTTTCTATCCGGATTCGCCTTAGCAAATAACTTTATGTTCGGGCAGGTTTACCTGCTTGTATTATTTTTCCTGTTAATGGGAATGTACTTTATGCAGCGCGATAAAGATATTTTATCCGCGCTATTTATTGCGCTCAGCATTGTACTTAAATTCTATACCATTTTTTTTATTTTCCTTTTCATCTTTAAGAAAAAATATAAGCTTCTTGTTTACTCGTTAGTTTTTTCTGTGGCGATATATATCCCGGTTGTCTTACTTACCGGATTTGATCTGAACTGGTTCTATTTTACAACAATTATGCCAAGGCTTGGTGATGCATGGGTCGGTACGGTTTATGCGGCTGAGTACCAATCATGGCTCTCGCTCGTTCACCGCTGGTTCAGCTATGAGCCTATGCTGAATCCCGAACCGCTTGTTGAAAGCACACTCGCTTTCTATATATTAAAATACTCATATATTTTTCTCATTTTAGCTCTGGCAATATCGGTTTTAAAGCGTTCCGGTGAAAATTTAAAACTTGAGCTATCCCTGTTCTGTATAACCTGCCTCCTTCTTTTGCCGGTGAATGCATCATACCAGTTTGTTGTTTTGATTCTAACCGCTGCAATTCTTTTTAAGTATTTCTATGATAAAAAGAAATATTTCGCGGGCTCCTCACTTGTACTGCTCATGTTTTTGATGAACTCTCATATTCAGATATTTATAACCAACTCATTTAAGGATTCACCCTTAAACATTTTCGCATATGTAAAACTTATCGGGTTATTGATATTTTTCGCAGTTAACATAGAAATACTGCTTAGACTTAACGGAGTTAAACTATTTAGTAAACGTACTTTTCGCCTCTTCGCTTTGAGCGGCATACCAATAGTTGTCTTAACGATCCTATCATACAGTCTGAATAAACCAATTAATAATATAGATAAAGCCGAATTTATCCCTACAGGCAATAATTACCTGGTTTCAATGCCTTCGGCTTTTGACAACAGACTTATTTGGACAGAATGCATTAATGATAAATTCGTACTGCGTTCAAACTTCGGGTTTAGGTATGATAAGGAAAATGTATTTTACCCTACTCTTACTGATTCACAGCATATAGCATTTGAAACCATTGAAAATAGAATACCGAAACAAAAAATTATCGATATAACAACGGGCATACAAAGAGATGCCTCAGCAATCAAGCTCAATGAGGGATCATTTAATAAAGATAAAACCATTCGCACCTATTCTGCGCAGGGCATAATTTACATTAAAGACCCCTCCACAGGTAAACATTACCCGTTAACATCGGGTAAACAAATGTGTTACTACCCTGTATTTGCTGATGGAGACAGCTCCGTGATCTTCTGCTCTGACCGCAGCCGCGGCGTAAGCTTCACCGCTTTGTATAGACTGAAAATAAAATGAAAGACTACAATTTCAATAAACCCCCCTTAGCCCCCCCTTCGTGTGAAGGGGGGATGAAAGGCTATCATAACTGTTTTTGTATGATCTGGCAAGAATCTTCGTATTCAGATAGTCCTGACGGGGGTTTAGCTTTTTGAACATCCCGCTAATGAAATACGCCGATGAATATATCGGCAGGATACTATGCGTACTGCTCGGCAAAAGCAGATCACAGCAGGCCGGATTTCCGGCAACAGCGGGCAATATACTTTTCATAAAATTCTGGGGAATGGGCAGCATTATCCTCACTGCGCCTGCTGTAGAGGCGGTGCGTCAAAAATTCCCGCAGGCGAAGCTGCATTACCTCACATTTGAAACAAACCGTGAAGTACTCGAGGTATTGGGAATAGTGGATAGTATTATTACTATCAAACTCTCTAATCCGTTCAGATTCAATATTGATACTTTAAAGCTGATAAAAAAACTGCGTCAAATAAATTTTGATATTGTTTATGATTTTGAGTTCTTCACATACTACTCCGCATTGATAAATAGGCTGGTAAAACCAAAATTCAGCACCGGATTTGATAACAGAAAAAACAAACGCTCGAGATTGTTTACGCATACGGTCGAATTCAACAACCACATTCATACACGAGATAATTTCCTGAATCTGGTTAAAGGTTTATACATCTCCCCCTCTGAGGCCGAAGGACTGCCGAAAGGCATGTGGGAGACTGAGAGGGGGTCATTACATAATTCTCTCGTTACGGAATTCCTGTTAGGTTATCAAATCAATAACTCCTTTAAAAAACATGAGAATGTTACTTCACCCTACATAGTCATCAATCCCAATGCCAGCAAAATGGCATACGAACGCAGACTTCCCGCGGCGTATTTTGTTAAGTTGATAGATGAGCTCAATGCTGCCGGAAAATACAAATTAGTGCTCACAGGTTCACACGAAGAAATAAATTATGTATCGGCAATTTATCAAAAATTGAAAAGCAAAGAACACGTTCTTGATCTTGCAGGAAAATTAAATGTAAATGAGTTATTTTCGTTAATAGCGGGGTCGGAGTGCCTCATTACGAACGATAGCGGTCCGCTGCACATTGCCTCAATTTTAAATAAGCCTGTAATAGCGTTTTTCGGACCCGAATCACCGGTACGTTACGGACCCTTAAGCCCCAAACAGCTTGTATTCTACCGCGCGCTTGAATGCTCACCCTGCATGAGCGTAAGCAACAGCAAAACCGTAAACTGCATATACAACGAACCCAAATGCGTGACCGGCTTCGATATAAATGAGATAGTAATTAAAATTAGTGAATTCATAAAAAAATTATAACACTTCTCTCCCCTCTCCTTTTAGGAGAGGGGCTGGGGGTGAGGTGTAATAAAGCGAACCCAAATGCATGACCGGTTTTGATGTAGAAGAGATAATTTTGAAGACTATAGAATTTATCAATTCATTAAGAATATAATTACATCGTTAACTCATCTCCCCCTTACAAAGGGGGAGTGTCACGCCGTTGGCGTGACGAGAGGGTCTGTTACCAATAAACTTTGAAACAACTCACAAATAAAATATTCAAAGATACCTTCATAGTAATGATATCAAATATCATCAACTATGGCGGCATGTTCGTGCTTGCTGTAATAATAACACGAATGCTTGGTGTAGATGCTTTGGGTGAATTTACTTACATCTTCGCAGTCAGCACAATACTTGCTGTAGTTTCAGAACTTGGTTTATCACAGCTTCTGGTAAGAAAGATCAATGCGGAGCGTACATTTATTTATTCATTGGTAAGGAATGTGAATACTTTCAAAATTTTCATTTCAATTGGCTGTGTTTTATTAACCTCAATAATTTTTTATATCTTCCCCGGTTTAAATCTCAACCTTACACTTATTATCGGAATCGCAGTAATTATCCCCAAAACCATACAGGCAACATTTGATTCATCTATACGCGCGCTGCAAAAACAGGCTACGCCCTCAATATTAAAAAGTCTAAACAGCCTTTTGCAGATGATCTTTGCTTATTTTATTTTGGTAAACACAGGCAGTTTGCTGAATATTTTTATTATGATAATTATCATGGAAACTCTCACAATGATAATGTTTTATATTATAAACAAAATTTTATGGAACTCCTCCGGAATTATATTTTCAGATTCTATTCCTTACAGCTATAGCTACATTGAGCCGGTGATAACAGAATCACTTCCCTTTTTCGGAAGCAGTTTTCTTGCGCTGTCTATTCCCCGAATAATTGTAATAATTCTGGGATATATGACAAATGCATTCTCGCTCGGAATTTTTTCTGCCGCTTCGCGATTTGCCAATGGTGTTGGTCTGTTTTCCGGCGCGCTTTACAACACATTCTACCCGGCTATGACCAACCCTGAAACTCCCGCCGGTGAAAAGTATGCACTCGCCCGAAAATTTACTTTGTATGCTTTCATTGCCGGTTTAGTGATTTCACTCGCTATATATTTTTTTGCAGAAATATTAATTGACCTTACATTCAGAATACGGGAAGCCGTGCCTGTATTAAAATTGTTGGGATTTGTAGTGATCCCTGTATTAACACATTCGATATTACAATCATATCTCTTTTCACTAAAATTTGAAAAGTTCATTGCGTACTTCTACATTATATTATGGATATTTAATCTAATATCCTGTTTGATTCTTGTAAAATTTTATGGATATTGGGGAGCTGCAATTTCCGCATTCACTTTTGAATATATTGTTATGATCACATTATTTATCTTATTTATAAGGCAAAAAAAATATGGATCTGAAATATCTTAAACATTTAGCAAGAATCGGCAGTACCTTCATTCATCCTAAAGGCTTTGAAGCTACTGAATTACTCATCTCAAAACTGAATATTCAGCCTTCGGATAATATACTTGAAATTGGCTGCGGTACAGGCGGAACTTTGATTGAAATCATAAACAGGTTCGGAATTAAGGTCACTGCGGTTGAAATACTTGATGAAATGATTATAGCTGCAGAAAAAAAACTAAAGTCTTTAAAACTAACCGATAGAGCAGAAATAATAAGTATTAAGCCCGGTGAAAAATACCCTTTTGAAAATAACTCATTTAACAAGATCTATGCGGAATCAGTACTTGGCTTTCAGGATAAAGCCGGTATGGAGTTCATATTCAGTGAAGTAAAACGGTTATTAAAGCCCAATGGCCTTTTAATAATAAATGATGCCTTATGGAAACAGGGTGTTCCTGATAATACTGTAAATAAAATAGTCGCACAGGCATATAAAGATTTTGGTTTGGCACATGCTTCGCCTTCTAATATTGATTTGGAAAAATTAATCAAAATAGCTGAATCAGAAGGTTTAGAGTTAATGAATCAAATAAATCTTACCAAAGATTTTATTATAACTCATAATAGTACTAATATGAAAACTGCAAGCCCCTTCAAAAATATATTAACTTTAATTGTTGAAATAAAATATAAAATAAAATTCAAAAAACATCAGAAATACACTGATTTGGTATCTTCTTATCTGATACTATTTGGAAAAAGTAGTCAACGTCCATGAAGAAATCCTTTACTTTTAAAAACCCCAAAAGCACCTTTATACAATGAGCTTATAGGTGTTTTAACCTATTCACTTTATATTAGAATTTTTCTAAGGTGAAGCAAGTATTTTTCGTTACTTTTCTTGACATTCAAAATCTAAATATTATATTTGTATAAACAGGACCATTGAAATTCTTAAATTCATTACTGCAATTGCCCTGCAAAATTAAAAACTGAAATTTCGCTTTATAAGTTTTTGGTAGCATTCTGCTGCTGATAAACTAATATACCCTAGGAGGTAATTATGAAACGCTTTAATTTCATTCTTCTATTTGTCATTTGTATTTCGTTGAATATTTATTCTCAATGGAATTACAACGGTAATGATATTTATTACAATAACGGTAATGTAGGTATTGGTACAACTACACCTACTGGTAAATTTACCGTAACGGGTGGTTTTCATCTGCACGAAACAAGTGATGCAAATTTGCGTATGACTATGGGCTATTATAAAAGTCCATTCATAAATTTAGAATATGGTTTCATTAATACTCTGGATTGGAGTACTAATCCACCCACAGCCAGAAATTTAGTAATTAATAGTCAGGTTAGTAATGACGCTTGGGGGAATGTAGGTATAGGTCCTTTAGTCCCTATACAAGCTTTAGATATTGGTGGTAGACTTAATATTAGAAAGGGTGTTATACAAAATTATGACCCAGCCAATCCAATATTGGTAAATGGAACTGAAGATCTTGGTCTCTACTCAACTCGAAATGGATTTAATATCAGAATAGTCACAAAATCAGCTCCTATTCAATTTTATACAAATGGACTTTTCGCACCTGTTGGTGGTGAAATACCGGCTATGCAAATTACACAAAATGGTAATGTCGGGATAGGAACGTTAACAACCGATGCAACATATTTACTTTCTGTAAAAGGGAAAATTCGTGCTGAAGAAATCCGCGTTCAAACCGGCTGGGCAGATTTCGTTTTTAAACCAGAGTACAAATTATTGTCACTATCAGAGCTGGAATCATATATAAAAGAAAACGGACATTTACCTGAAATTCCAAGTGAACAGGAAGTTACGAATAATGGTGTAGAGTTGGGTAATATCAGCTCTAAACTACTGCAGAAAATTGAAGAATTAACTTTGTATGTAATTGAACAGCAAAAAGAAATAGAGAAGCTAAAATATTCCATAAATAAATAACTATTTAATAAATTAAATTAAAAAATCTTATGGAATTCTTAATAAATAAATACAGGAAAATCATAATTCTGCTGTTTTTAATTATAACTACAGCAACTATTAACTCGCAGGATTATCTAAACAGTCTAAGACCAGGGGCTGTTGAGGAAATAACACTAAGGGGCTTAAATTCAAAAACATTTATTAATCAGGATAAATCATATACAACATTAATATTTCCGTACGATATTCATTTCTTCACTAATGGCCACTATCAAGAATACGATCTTGATAACACTACAACCTTAAACCCGACAAGAAATACAGTCAGGGCTTACAGCAGTTACCATACTGTTGAAAATAACGAAACATTGATGTTGTTTGGTTATCATAATTTTAATAATGAATTTTATACTCAAAGATCATATGTTTATTGGGATATGACAGATCTACCGGTGTATGCGAATGTTTCCGAAACAAGAATTACCTGGTACAGATCTCTTTATAATAGCACAACTACATTTTATTTATACACTATTGATTCTTACTGGGGTCCTACTCCAACAGATCAGCAGGGATATGATCTTTGGCAGGATTGCGGGAATGGATCAATATACGTTAGTATGAATGGAATTTCCGGAAACCAAACTTTCACATCTAATAATTCTCAAAACCCGGGCTTCAAGAACGATCTGATAAGCAGGTTATCAGCAAGATGGATGGCTTGTGCCTTTAAAAATTCCGATGAATCTAATGCAAATAATAGCTATGGTATGTCTGGTGGATATCTTGCAGTAGACTGGACAGCTCCTTCCGACTTATGCATTGGCAATACTACTGTTACAAACGGGTTAACTTTAAATTATCAAATTTCCAATACAATCACAGCACCGTGCAATCCATCTCAGTATTATATCATTAATTCAGGTGGTACAGTAAACATGGAAGTTGGAAATTACATTTTATTAAAAGATGGATTTCATGCAAAGTCAGGTTCTTCATTTATTGCGAAAATAACAGCAAGTGATGATGAAAAAGAAGATATTGGTTTTGTTTCTACGAATGAAAGAACAATGATCAGTTCAATAAACAAAACAAATCAAATACCTGCAGAATATACTCTAACCCAAAACTATCCGAATCCGTTTAATCCTTCAACAATGATTCAATATGGATTAAAGGAAAATGTGAATGTAAAAATTACAGTTTATGATATTTTAGGCAGAATTGTAAAATCATTGATAAATGAAAATCAGGATGCAGGGTACAAATCGGTGATTTGGGATGGTACTAATAATTTTGGATCTTCTGTGGCAACCGGTCTGTACATCTACAAAATCGAAGCTGGTAGTTTTATTGATTCAAAAAAAATGTTATTTCTAAAGTAGTAAAATCCTTAATATATTCTTTAAAAAACCCCGAATTCTTTCGGGGTTTTTTATTGCTATTAAACAGTTAAATTTGCAGTTCTATGATAGCGCTCGTAAATCCAAAATCGGCAAATTGGGGCTTCCGTGTCCCCAATTCACTGCTTACACTCGGGGCTTTCCTCGAAGGAAGGTATGATTATACTATTATAGATGAAAATCTTGGCGTAAATGCCGTAAACGGGCTTGCTAAACTCATACAAAACGGCGTTAAATACATCGGCATCACCGTAATGCCAGCTTTGCAGCTTCGCGGAGCGTATTCAATTTCTAAGGAAATTAAAACCCGATTCCCTGACGTAAAAATAATCTGGGGCGGATACTTCCCTTCAATGCATCCAAATACTGTACTTCAATCACCCTATATCGATTACGTTCTAAAAGGTCACGCTGAATATTCATTTTTAGAACTGCTGGTTTCGCTCGAAGCTAAACCCGGAGCTAAAGCGCTCAACCAAATTGCGGGATTATCATATAAGCACAACGGATCGATCTCGCATAATGTTAAGGCTGAACCTATCGATCCTGATCTTATTCCCCGCCTTCCATACCACAAAGTAGATGTTGATAAATACCTGAGCATCGGCAAAACTTACCTGGGTCCAAGAACAATCGGCTACCACTCAAGTGTTGGCTGTCCGTTCCTGTGCGGATTCTGTGCCGTCGCCGGAATCTACAAAGGCAAATGGCTGGGTAGAAGTGCCGAGCTGACCGCATCTGATATAATTTTCCTCAAGGAAAAATACAATATCGGCGCGGTGGAATTCCACGATAACAATTTTTTTGTGGCAGAAAAACGCGTGTATGATTTCGCAAAAGCCGTAAACGGCTTGGGCATTGGGTGGTGGGGCGAAGCAAGACCCGATACCGTTATGAAATTTTCTGATGACACATGGCAAATGATGGCTGATGCCGGTTGTAAAATGATATTCTACGGCGCTGAAACCAGTAACGATGAACTTCTGAAACTTATGCACAAAGGCGGTACCCAAAATGCGCAGACTTTAATTGACCTTGCCGAAAAATCAAAGAAGTACGGCATAGTGCCTGAGCTTTCCTTCGTGCTTGGTAACCCCACGGATAATGTTACGCGTGATATTGAAGAAGACCTGAAGTTCATAAAAAAAATTAAGGCTATTAATCCTGCGGCGGAAATTGTTATATACACATATTCACCCGTGAATTTCGAGGACTCCGAAATGTCACTTGCCGCAAAGCTGAAAGGGTTTGATTATCCTAAATCACTCGAAGAGTGGGTTTCGCCTAAATGGCAGAATTTTGACCTGCGGAAAAATCCGCTCACCCCATGGCTGAAGCCGCATCATTTTAAAATGATACGGAATTTTGAAAAGACACTTAACGCGTATTATCCCACAAACAGTGATCTTAAAATCCGGGGTTGGAAGCGTTCATTATTGCAATTAATGGGAAGCTGGCGTTATAAAACGGATTTTTACACCGCGCCGTATGAGATCATGCTGACCCAAAAGCTGCTGAAATACCGCCAGCCCGAAATTGAAGGATTTGCGCTAACTGAATAGGAGTAAAATGTTATTTCTCAATAGCGGTAAACACTCATCCATCTTAATATTTAAATCCATGTATATATCTTCTTGAAATTTATTAAACCAATACTGACTGCAGCTGTAGTTGCGGCATTTATGCTGCTTGTTTATTACACATGGCTCAAATCACCCGTGCTTACGCACGGCTTCGCATCGTATTACACTTCGGCAAGAATGCTAACAGACGGAAGCGATATGTCACAGGCTTATGATACAACTTACTACTTCGCTAAAATGCAAAGCTATGGTTTCGGCAATGTAAAAGATCTATCCAATCTGCCAACAGGCTCATTCATAATGCTGCCTCTTTGCAGATTTGAACCAAATACAGCCAAAATAATATGGAATATCCTCGGAATAATTTTCCTGTTCACTTCAATTCTGCTGTTATTCAGATCGTTTAATATTCCACTATTCAGCACACCGGGACTCATCCTCATCCTGATTACACTGCTCTTCTACCCGTTCTATTATAATATCGCTTTCGGCCAGGCATATGCAATGCTGTTACTTCTTGCATCTGTTTCAGTTTACGGATTTAAGAAAGATAATGTTTCGCTCATAACCATTCCGATTGCACTGATAATTATCCTTAAAGGTTATGGCTTTTACCCGCTTGCTGCATTACTCTTTATGAAAAAACCCAAAGCATTTTTTCTTACTGTTGGATTAACCGCAGCAATATTTCTCTTAACACTCCCTTTATTTGGTTTATCAGCATGGCAGATGTATTACGCTAAGTTTTATTCCGTGGTGGCTTATGGTGAACATTCTTCCAATGTTGCGTATCAAACAATGGGCAGTTTACTTGGACATTTATTCAGCTATAATTCAACAGTCAATACTAAAGCAATATTATCTATCCCAAAAATTTACGTTTATTACTTTACACAACTTTCGGGATTGGTTATTTTATTTCTATTATCAAAAAAGTTCAACAGAGATAACTATTTAATATTTTTTGTTATGAGCTTTGCATTGAATGTCATCTTCTCACCCGCGGCAGAAGATTACCATTCACTTTTTTACCTGCCATTGATAATTTTATCAGGCAGCATTTTATTCAATGATGTTAATTTCAGATCGCCGCAAATTTATGTTTTCGCGCTTGCGTTATTACTGCTAATGCTGCCGCTGCCTTTCAGGCTGCTTCAGGATTCATCCTTCCCGTTGTATATTTTAGCTTACCCAAGGCTGTACGGCGCGCTAATAATGATATTTTTAGCCCACGGATTAATCCATGGTGGAAAACTCCCGGAAAGTTCCTAAACCGCATCAAGGGTTTATAAATCGGGGACTAAAGTCCCATGTTGGAGTAAGCATTGCTACCCCCGCTCTAAAGAGCGGGGCTACTCATACCAAACAAATTGCAGTAACATGTCAATGTCGAAGAGCATTTTGAGTTAAATGCGGTATTAATACCCGCCTTTGAAAAATTGACGTTAAGAAATTATTCGAGCAAGCGTAGCAAGAAAAACTGTCTGACCCGCCAAAGGCGGGGAGTTTTTTTCTTGCAGCGAAGCGAAAATAATTTTAGGCAATTTTTCAGAAGCGGGCGATTTTTCTTTGGTTACTTTCTTTTCATCGCTGAAAAGAAAGTAACAACATTATCCAAAATAGGAAATTTGCGTTATAAAATATTAGGGACTAAAGTCCCATTTTGGGGTGAACTTTGCTCCCCCGCTCTAAAGAGCGGGGTTAATCAAAACCAGAAGGTTAGGAAATAAAATTTTTGACATTTGAATTTCATTTTATCATATTGCACCTGTGAACTACAAAGCTTTCTTCAATACCGTATCAACAAAAGCGCACTGCATGCCCGTAGTGATACTATACGTCACCGAAGGCTGCAACTTAAAATGCCTCTCTTGTTCATACAGACAGCCAATGCCGGGCGAGCTTACCTTTGATGAAATTAAACAGCTTGCGCAACAGCTTTCCGCCTTCGGCCTAAAACATATTGTATATTCCGGCGGCGAGCCGCTCCTAAGGCGCGATTTCAGGGATATCTGCAATCTCTTTACCGTGCTGAAAGTCAAACAAACATTACTTACCAATGGATTGCTGCTTGCCAAACGCGCCGATGAATTCAAAGGAGTATTCCATGAAATTATCGTTTCACTTGATGGCGCAGATGCCCCGACACATAACCGCCTGCGGGGAGTAAACTCCTTTGATCTTATCCTCGAAGGGATCGCAAAAGCCCGCGCCATAGGCGCCGCGCCGCAAATATCTATCCGCACAGTTCTGCAAAAACAGAACTTCCGGCAGCTTCACAGCTTTATCGAGCTTGCCAAACAAACCCGTGCCGGCCGCATTTCATTTCTCGCGGCAGATGTATCCAGCGAAGCGTACGGCAGGGATAACAATCCCGCCCGCGGCGCAGTTGCTTCTGAAAGCTCAATGGCGCTCAACAAAGATGAAGTGCTGGAGCTGAAAGATATCATTTACCGCGCATCAATCAAATATAAAAATGAATTCGAAAACGGTCTGATTGCGGAATCACCGGAGAAACTCCACCACATTGCGTATTACTACGCCGCCCTAAACGGCAGCGATACTTTTCCGCGGAATTTCTGCAACGCCCCGATGGTATCCACAGTTATTACATCAACGGGTGATATCCACCCCTGTTTCTTTCTGCCTGAGTACGGCAATATCCGCAAAAACAAATTTAATTTGCTTATAAATTCGGAATCCATTATAAACACCCGCAAACAGGTAAAGGTAATGGAACCCGACCGATGCAAAAAATGCGTATGCACATTGTTTGTATCTCCACGCGCAGCTTTGATGGATAAATTTTAAAATAACTTTCTTTTCGATCTTCATTCACTTCCTATTC
>ERZ761610.355-NODE-355-length-38463-cov-29.658665_pt1 | contig 38463 bp, 23 predicted proteins | sample MGYA00512164_ERZ761610 | MGnify/ENA primary metagenome ERZ761610 (study PRJEB28899, sample SAMN02850038) | bioreactor sludge metagenome | biome: EBPR Sludge; feature: EBPR Bioreactor; material: flocular biomat | place: Australia: Thorneside Wastwater Treatment...
ATTTGCTAATGTGATTTCTGTGTTTTTGTATAGATCGAGCTTTGCTCAAAGCATTTTTTAGCAGTACGAAGCAGTTCTATTAAGAAGATTGCCGGTGTTTGTATAATGTTTTCGGTAAAAGAATGTTGCATTAAGATTGATTGTGAGAATTATCATGAAGTTTTATCAAATGAAGATTGGTAAAGAGAGCAAAATAATGTGTGATGGACATACATTCATTGTCTGAGAGCTTACTTTCAAAGCAAATATGAATAAAATCGAGTACCATGTCATCTATACAGCCCTTCGATTCACTGTACTTTCTGTTCTTCGCAGGTATAGAGACATTTCCTTCTCTCCTATTTGGATGGATAAGCAAAGTTTTGTAGTTTTGGGGAAATGAATGACGGATGGTGTCAATATGAGAGTTGTAGGGCAGCCTAAAAAAACAGAACCGTAGAAAGAAAATTGAAGTATGATAGAAAAAATCGACATTAAAAATGTTGCGACATACGACAATCAAGGCGTTCAAATAGACGCCTTGAAAAAGATAAATTTTGTTTACGGTGCAAACGGTTGTGGAAAGACAACTATTTCAAATCTTATTCACGACAAGACCGACCTAAAATTTAAAGACAGCTCAATAAAATGGAAAAATGACCTACCAATAAAAGTTTTAGTTTACAACAAAGGATTTAGGGACCGGAACTTTGGAAAAGGAAAATTAAATGGTGTTTTTACTCTTGGTGAAGCAACTGCTGAACAAATAAAAGTAATTGAAGATAAAACAGAAGAACTAAAAGTACTTAAAGCAGAAGGCATTCAAAAAAGAGAAACTTTGGACAAATTGAAAGCTGACAAGGAAGTCGCTGAAAATGAATTTAAAGAAGCCACTTGGACGAAGGTTTATAAAAAATATGAAACCGAATTTAAGGAAGCATTTACAGGAACTCTTCAGAAAGAATCTTTTAAGAATAAACTTCTTCAAGAATCTGCTTCAAATACAACAGCTTCACAAACAATTGAAAGGCTTAGAGAAAAGTCTAAAACTATATTTGGACAACAACCACAGCCAATTCAGCCAATTACGCAAATTTCATATGACAGAATCTCAGAAATTGAGTCGAATGTAATTTGGAAAAAAATTATAGTTGGTAAAGCAGATGTTGAAATTGCAAAACTCATTCAACGACTTAACATTAACGATTGGGTTAATCAAGGAAGGGAATATATTCAAGCTGAAACGTGTCCATTTTGCCAACAACAGACCATTACTGAAAATTTTCAAAGTCAACTTGAGAGTTTTTTTGATGATACATATCTTAATGACGTTAAATCTCTTAAAGAACTAAAGCAGGAATACAATTTGCTGACGCAAAATTTGATTAACGAATTAAATGCTATTGAATCAAATCAGAAGTCTTTAAGTAGTTCAAAGCTAGACATTGATAAATTTTCAGCATACTTAAAGACTCTAATCAGTCAGAATGCTGCAAATACAGAATATTTGCTCAATAAGGTTAAAGAACCAAGCAGAAGCATTGAACTAATTTCACTAAAAGAGCAACTAGATTTTATCAGCGAATTAATTAATTCAGCAAATTATGAAATAAAGAAGCACAATGACATTGTATCAAATTACTCAACTGAACGGAGTAATCTGATAAAATCTATTTGGAGATACTTGGTTGATGAATACAAAAATGAAATTATAGCATTTACGACCAAAAAAGGCGGATTAGAAATGGGTATCGAAAACTTAGAAAAGCAACGAAAGGAAAAACTTGACCAATTCAACAAGTTAGATGTTGAAATAAAAAATCTAAGCAAGAATGTTACGAGCATTCAACCTACAATCAATGAAATAAACCGAATCTTAAAGTCATATGGTTTCCTAAACTTTGCAATTGTTCCTGCAAAAGAAGAAGGATTTTATCAGATTGAGCGAGAAGATGGCACCATTGCGGAAACAACTCTAAGTGAAGGAGAAATCACCTTTATCACATTCTTATATTTCCTTCAACTTGCGAAGGGCGGTTTATCAGAAGATGAAGTAAACAATGAACGGGTTTTGGTAATTGATGACCCAATTTCAAGTCTTGATAGTAATGTATTGTTTGTCGTAAGTACATTAATCAAGGAAATAATTAAGAGTATCAAAGCTGACTTAGGAGCAATAAAGCAGTTAATCCTCTTAACTCACAATGTTTACTTTCATAAGGAAGTATCATTCATTGATGGCAGAACAAAAACTTGCAATAAGACAAATTTTTGGATACTGAGAAAGAATGAAAAGGTAACAAGCATTCAAAGTTTTGGAATGGATAATCCTATCCAATCTTCATACGGACTTCTATGGCAAGAATTAAAAAGCGAAGAAGTAAAATCAAGTTTGACAGTTCAAAATATAATGCGGAGAATAATTGAAAACTACTTTAAATTACTCGGCAAACTTGGTGATGATGAATTGATATTAAAGTTTCCAACTAAAGAAGAACAGGAAATATGCAGGTCGTTAATCTCTTGGATTAATGACGGTTCTCATAGTATAAATGACGACTTGTTTATAGAATTACAAGACAGGACAGTAGAAATGTATAAAAAAGTATTTAAAGACATTTTTATATTGACCAACCACGAAGGACACTACGATATGATGATGAATTTAAAGGAAGAAACAGTATGATGACAGAAGCCCCGCCCCCAACAGCCGTATCTATCACACAAATCATCGGTGATTGTTTAGAAAAACGTGGGATTCATGGGATAAAACGCGGAGTCACTATGAGTTTGGATAGCTGTCTGAGCAGAGTTTATCAAGGTTAAAGCAGTTAAAAGTGTGTATAATATACCATTTTTCCGGACACGGCAATATGAAAAACTCTCAAAAACATGTAAAACACTCTCAAACACTCTCAAAAACTCTCATTTCTTCTCAAAAACTCTCATTTTTTCTCGTAGGGCTCTAAAATGAAGTTTTTTTTTACGGTTTTAGGCTAGTTTTATAGGCAAAACCTTGATTATAGCAAAGAATGTATGAATGTTTTGGCAAGAAATGGATGTTTGAACGGAGAAAAAGCAAGATTGATGAGAAGATATAGCGTAAAAACATCGTTTTGCCTGTTCCTTTTTGTATCGTATGGTTCCTAAACGTTTCCTTCTTCTTTGTTTTCTTCAAAACATTTGCAATAACAGCAGCTTTTTGCTTGAAGTATTCAAAATCCGTGCTTCATTCTTTCCGTCATAGAGCGAAAGTGTTTGCTTTCATCGTCTTTCTTTGAATGTATCGGTATTGGTTCGTATATTAGTACGGACAATGTCGGCGCATTCACTCCATGACAGGTATATGGGCGATGGATAGTCAAAGGTTCAGCGATTGAGTCAATCAAAAGTAGTGAAACGTTGGTACAAGATCAAAAAAATAGGTACAACCATTAAAGAGAGAGTAATGTCAGAATTTATAACATTAAATACAGTTTTAGGAAATGGAAAGTCCTATAAAGTACCCATGTTTCAGAGAGATTACTCATGGGAAAAGGATGATTGGGAAGATCTTTGGAATGATATAGAAGAAATTCCGAATGATAAAACTCATTATTTGGGTTATATAGTTCTTCAGCCTATTGAAGGAGACAATGAATCTTATTGGGTTATTGATGGTCAGCAACGTCTGACAACATTATCAATTTTGGCTATTGCAGTCACTGCACTCTTTGATACATGGTCAAAAAACGATATTGATACCGATGATAATAAAGTACGTTTTGAAAAGGTTACAGAAAGATACCTTGGTAATTTTTCTACCTCAAAACTTTCTATTAGTCCCAAAATAGCTCTCAACAGAAATAATGATGATTATTATCAGAGTTATTTATTGAAATTAAGACAGCCTCAGTCTTTGGTAAGGTTAAAGCCATCACAGAAATTGCTGCAAAAAGCTTTTAACTACTTTTTTGAACAGTTACAACAAAAATTTAGTAATAACACTTCGGGAGCAGATTTGGCGGAATACCTTGAAAAAATTGTCGGTAATGGCATTGTATTTACTCAAATAGTGGTTCATAATGACTTAGATGCGTTTAAGGTATTTGAAACACTTAATGCGCGAGGTGTTAAATTATCCACAGCCGATCTATTAAAAAATTACTTATTCAAACTTACATATCAATTGGGGGAACTTGATTTGCAAGAAGCCGAGCGACGATGGCAAAACATTAATGATACAATCAGAGCAAATGATCTCACAACTTTTATAAGACACTATTGGAACAGTAATTACAAACTTGAGAGGCAACCAACGCTTTTTAAGGCAATTAAACGTGAAATTAGAACTGCCGAAAGTGCTTTTTCTTTTTTAGACATCTTGGAACAAATAAGTCAACCTTACACGGCATTTAATAATCCGGGTGATGAGATATGGAATAAAGATGAAAGAGAACATTTAAAAGTGTTGGTACTTCTTAATGTTTCTACATGTTACTCATTGATGATTGCTGCTTTACGATATTTGCCGAGACCCGAATATAAGATCCTTCTTCGTGAATTGTCAGTTATTGTATTCAGACATAATATAAGTGATCTCAATCCGAATGAAGCCGAAAGGATGTTTAGCAAAGTAGCAAATGAAATAGCCAATGGCAGTATTACCTCAGCAAAAAATGCTGCATTAGCACTCAAAAATATTTATGTCTCAGATGATAATTTTGAGCAAGCATTCTCGACTGTTATTGTCAATACGCGAAGAAAGAAAGATTTAGCTAAATATATTCTTGTAAAAATAGAGAACCAAATAGCCGGTCAAGATTATCAGTATGAAGAAAACCTCTCAACTATTGAGCATATTTTACCGGAGAACCCCGGAAGCATTTGGGAAGATATGTTCCCTTCGGCGATTCAGGAAGATTATATATACAGATTAGGTAATTATACACTGTTAGAGGCCGCTATTAACCATTCTTTAGATAATAATGTGTCATTTGAAGAAAAGCTGATACACTATAAAAACTCACGCTATACATTAAGCAATGAATATTGTAATTATGAAAAATATAATCCGGAGATCATTGCTCATCGTCAGAACAAAATGGCTAAAGTAGCAAAAGGTATTTGGAAAAGTTCTTTTATTCAATCACATATTTAATTATAAGGAGCAAGCCGTCGAAACCGTGTTCATATATCATAATATCTGCCGGACACATTATAAATAACGAGTAATCCCCTCTCCCCTTTTGCTAATGTTAAAAACAACAAACACGATGAGTAATATCACCGTGCTTGTTGTATTTCTTTTGCTTTGATTTTTATTCCATTATAACATTGCGGCTGATGCTGCCTGTGTGGGTGTCGAGTATCACAACATAATAGCCCTTGTATATTAAAATCACTGTTGTAGCTTACATTGGTGTAATAATCGTTATTGTCACTCTCGACTCTTTCACTAACTCTATTGCAGATTCATTTACTAACTGATTCCATGTCTTATTGCGACGCACTGATTGAGAAGATTTATTTATGCGTTTTTTTACAGTTAATTCTGACTGATCCGAAAATAACTTTTTAATTTCTACAATTCTATCTTCGGGCATTAATGGAGAAACCTCTAAAATAACTTTTGATTGAGAAGTAATCTGTTTGCGGAGACTGTCCACAATATCTTTTTCATAAGTATTCCTTGGTGTATTATCATTATCAATATCTCCGAAAATGAAAAACGGTATAAACACCTCATTTTGATAAATCATCGAATCTGCTATAGATCGTTTCATTTTTTCCTGTGAGGAAATTTTCGCGAGAGTATAGAATTTTTTGATAGGTGGTTCGACGGCATTGTCCTCTGCTCTTTGACCATTATCATAGGAAACAGTAACAGATATATTTTTCTTATCACTTCTCACATTCTCAACAATAATGCGCTTCGCTTTTTCTTGTCGAAGAGATAAAGCATATCCTTTCATAGTATCAACCTTAAGATTGTTCTGTTTAGTAAAATTATTAGATGTAATAATTACATTACCTTTGAAATAGTTATTCAATCCTGCTTTTGGTTTTACAACAAAAGTATCAGGTGAAATAATATCAATATCCTCCGTATTCACAACTTTGGGTTCAAGTCCTTTAGGAGAAACAATATAAACATGCTGATTAAATTTTTCGTTTAATCCTAAGTACTCGGCAATTTGGGTAACAAATGAATATCGTTTTAATTCAGTTTTGTTTCTTTTTTTCTTTTGTTTTTGTTCAAATTCCTTCGATGACACAACCGTTGTTATCGGTAAACCATAGCCATTTTCACTCTGTGGTTTGGTGAGAAAGTCAACAAAGAATTTTTCTCTCTCATCAGCAAGGTTTTTATTGCTTTCTTCTTTTGCTTTGCTTCCTATAAGAAAAATAGTATCATTAGTAATTTCTTTAGCTCTCAGTAATCCTGTCTTATGAATAGGATTATCATATTCATGATTTTCAACATCTTGCTTAAGCACTCTTAAGTCTTCACCAATATCATCATACTCTTTTTTTATCTGAGAAGATCCATAATTGAAAAATACATAAGGAAAAATATATCGAGTCTTCTGATTTCGCTTTGTGCTGTAATAAACAGTATCACCAACGGGAGTACCTTTTCTATCACGCATGACAATTTGTATTTCATTATTACCAATATTTTCATTACATTCACAAGTTTGCCAATTCCATTTTTCAAATTTCTTACACTGTTCAACTTTACAAGGCACAAGTTTTATATATTCACGTTCTATATTAACAATAAATATATTACCATTTTCAGTGCATGGCTCCGGATTATCTTTAACTTCATCTTCAAGGTATATAGAATCACGAAGAATGCCCTTCTCTTTTGTCACTGTGTCTGTTTTGATATATGTATAATATAATTTTCCGTTAAGTGTGTCAATTTTATCAGGTTTTGTTTTATAACTTGATGTTACTTTCTGATAAGTAGTTAATATTGTTTTAGTGTATGTACTAGAATCTATTAATATTTTTTCCCTCTGTATCGTGGAATCCTTCACTAAAGAACATGTAATACTATCACGTAATGTCTCTTCTTTTTTGACTGTTTTCCATTCTTTCGGAAGAGGTGTATTACGTTCAGTAATTGAAGACTTAGTTACGACACCCGTTTCCGGTGATGTGTCTTCAGGAACTCTTTTCGGCTTTTCAATTTTTTTATAAAGACTATAATTTTGAACTAATGTATTAACAACTTTTTCAGAATATACCTCCTTGTTTAGATTTTCATTAACCAGCACAACTGAATCCCTAGTTACTGTTGCAGAAATATACTCTATAGTATCTCGGCGTATATAATCTTCAATCAACATAATTTGACTTGGTTTTGACCCCAGCTCATACTGCAAAGACAATCCTGCACGCATCGTTTGAACTGTCCATACACGATTGTTCTCAATTTCTGGAAGCTGTTTAAGTAAAGAAGATTGAGAAAAGGGTAACTGCATATAATATGTAAACTCAGGGGTTACTTTTATTCGCTCCGTTAATGGAATAGGTATAGCAAATGATAAAGTCACACCATTAATAAATAGAGAATTTCTTCTATCAGAGCCAAGTGTACTATCAACTCGACGAAAAGTACTTCCTATTGTGTTTCCGTTTTGATCAATATACGTAACATTGTCATCAGAATCAATGAGTTTTTCATCAAGCATAGCAGAAATATCTCCCATTCCTATTCCGCCTTCAATTCCAACACCAATGAGAAACGGTAATCGAGTAGGTTTGATACTATACCTTGGCTCAAAGGTTAAAAAGGAAGCAGTAGCATCAAGAGTGTGGCGGGAACTTAGATCAATCAATGTATTATCCGTCGGATTGCGGATTTTTCCGAGATACTCATCTTCACTTAACTGTGCATTCAACGTTCTATAGGATATTCTAAATTGAAGATTATCCTCAAAACTGAGTGTTTTGAAAAATGCCATTTCATACAGTAATCCCATTGCCAAACCATTACCAGTTGTAACTTGATTGAACCCTGTGCAGCAACTTTTGAATCCGGGAAGAAATCGGAAAAGTTGATTATCAACCGAATGTTGTAAAAAATCATATCCTCCCCAGAAACCAAGTCTATGCTTTGTTGTTTCCTGAAGAGAATCGGTCTTTAGCTGTTTAACTTCACTTTTTAAAAGTAGTGGTTTTCCTGTACGTAAAGTTTGTCCTGATACAGCGATAACACTAATAAGAGAAAAAATTACAGTAAGTAATTTTAGATAAATATTCATTTCCACCTACACAAAATTTTTAATTAATGTTACCTGCCCAACAAGGGTAATGTTACTTCAATCTGTACGGTTCTACTATATGCTCTTCCTTGCGGTGTGGAATTATCTGTTTGTAAATCATTATCAGATCCTTCACCAATATACTCAATTTTCGGTAGATCTTTAATTCCCTTCTTTTTTAATATTGATTCAATCTCATTTTTTGTTTCCTTTGCTCTTTTCTGAGAAAGTTCAAGATTGTATTTATTAGTACCAATCTTATCCGCAAATCCTGTAATTGTTATCTCTGTATTCTTTGATAAGTTTAATTGTTTTTGATTACAGACTGTCATAATTTGTTCTTTATCAATTGATCGCAATGATTCTTCACCGAAATCAAACAATTGCATCCAGTATGTATAAACATTTACTTTTTTACCTGTTTTCGGATCATTCCTCACTCTTCTTTCACTTTTATCATCAACTTCAACAATGACTTCATAGGTATCAGACCGGATATAGTATTGTTTACCATTTTTATCATTAACAATTATTATCCAATTGATATTAGCATCATTCAATGGATACTTCGTTTCGTCATCAAAATCGAATTTCCACGTAAACTTTTTGTAAGTTGGTTGTCTAATACTATCTGCAGGGATATTTTTATTAGCCCCAATCATATCCATATCAATATCATTCTCAATAAGAATAGTATCACTATTAAATATGACCATCAAATCAATAGTTCGTATGCTATCTTTGAGTGAGTTATCAATATTAGGTGCAAAGCGAAAATGGTTAGCATACCCTTCAATAGATAAATTCTGAGTCTTATTTTCATCTGTATATATAAAAGCTAATGGATGGGAGTCATCAGTTCCAGGATTAAATTTGATTACTTTTCTTTCTTCTATAGGATCAGTTAATATAAGTACTGTACGATTTTCTTGATCAATTTTAAGACTATCTTCCGGTAAAGATTTTCTCTTTATTTTCGGCGAATCTCCTACTAATGTTTTAATATAGTTTTCTTCTATACCCCACACTTTTTTAAAATAGTCAGCAACAGTTTGTGCTCTCTGTTTTGAGAGAGTGTCACTTTGATGTTGTTTTATTTCATTGATGGTTGAATATCCATAAAGATATAAATAATGCTGAATTTTTGCATCAGCTTGCCGATCATTTTCTATAACTCTAAGAAATCTCTTTGCAATAATATCTAACACATACCTGTAAGCTAGTATTCTCTGCTCACCGTTGTTATGATTTTTCACTAAAAAACTAAGTGTTGATTCTTCATCAAAAGATTGTGATTCTTGGGAATTCTTAAACATATTATATATTGAGGTATCAAGCAAAGCAGTATTCTCTTCAAAATACACCTGATTTAGGAGAGGACGAATAAGTCTTTCTTTTTTTACAACAACTTTTACTCTACGCTCACAAGGTTGATGCTTCTTACCTAATTTATCAATATAATACGATGTAATATCACAATCCACTTTACCATTCAACCAGATAGGTAATGGATCACCTTTTTGACTCAGAACTGTCGATAGTTGAATATATAGAAATAATACATATATAAATAAACGTTTCATTAAATTTACCCCTCATTATTTAATTAGTATTTTACTTAACTTCTGAAATATACTGTTCACACTGTCGTATCTTCCGAGTTTCTTCTTTTAGAGCATCTTTATCTTCTTTTACAAAATCATAATTGTAATTATTAATATACTCTTGACAAGCAGTTATTAAATTCTCTCCGGCTTTCTTTCTGTCTGAATCATACACTTCAATTCTACCGTCTTCATCTTTATATTTTGTATTTTTTAAGACTATGTAATAGAGGTAATAGCTCCTTACGATTTTAAATCTCAAGCTCTCCAGCTTCGAGTTGTACCGATTGTATAATTCTTTTTGTTTCTTTCTATCAATACTTGTATATTTAATCTTAGCTTTTGTAAAGTATTCAATTGCTTTTTCAAAACGTTGTATTATAAGATAATTGTCTTCAATCACAGATTTACCATCTGCATAGTACGTTTCTGCTATCAATTCATCTATATCATAATACTTTGCATCGCTTGCTTCGACAGACATTTTTGAATCACCGAGAATTGACTCAAAATATTTTCTGCCATTACTGTAATATTGTATAGCATTATCATCATTGAATGTTGCTAATCGTAAAAATGACTTTCCAATAAGATAATAACGTAATGTTCTTAATTCTACAGATAAATCACGTTCATTACAATCGTCTTGGAAAACATTTTCTGTTTTCAAATAACAAAGAGTTTTTATAAGGTTAGTGAACTCATACTCTAGTCCCTCATTTTTTCTAAAAACTTTTTCCGCTTGCTTGATAGATTCTTCGCATCTTCCGCCACCACCCAAGTATATATACTTTGTTTTGAAATTGGGATCATTGTCCTGACCGGATACTTTAAATTTCTTCTTTATTTTTCCATAGACCAGCATTACTTCTGAGCCGGATGATGTTGATGGTATTGTCAAAGTAGCCGGTGTTTTCTGCGCTTCTTTTTTCCCATTGACATAGATTTCAACATTTCCTGAAGGCTCTGTTTCAATATTGATTTTACCCGGAGGTATGATTTTTAACAACTCAACTCTATCTTCGATAATTGACTTATTTAAAGCAGTTGCAAAGTCTATTGTGTAGGATTTTGAAATTGTACCATAACCGCTCTTTGATATTTTCACTGTAACTGTTTCATTCATCTTAGCTTCAAAATCAATAATGCTGCTTCCGCCTTGAGCTTTTACTTTCATTCCCTTTATACTAATTTCTGCATCTTCCGGTGCAACAGACTTTAACTCATAAGATAATCGAAGCATTTCTTCTTTCTGACCACCACTACTGCCTGAGGCAATGTCTTCTTTTGTGGTTTCAACATTTAGTTTGCGTTTGACTTTACCTGATAATTTCTCTTCATTGGTAATTTCAATACTACGCTCTATCACTTTTGCAGAGCCTTGTTTTGCCACTACTATTGACAATACATTGCCTTGTATTGTATCACGAAACTGTATTTTCCCTTTTTCATCGGAAGGGATTTCTTCTTTATTATAGACAATATAGCCTTGTATAGGGTTAATACCCTCATAAAGCTCAAAATCAAACAATAGAGCTCGTTTTGCTGATTTTAAACTTTCATCGGCAATGAAAATGACATCTTTGTTAATATATCCTTTATCAATAATTTCTTTCGTAATCAAAAGAGTATCTGTTTTTTGCAGGTCATCTTTAGAGACAGATAAAAGAAGTCTATCATTTTCAAGAACAGATACTTCATCAAAAACAACATTCCCTTCTTTATTTGTGCTGTGACGTTCACCCTTAATATCAATAATAAAATTTTCTTGGGGTATTTTTCCAATAAACACACTTACAGTCACACTCACTGAATGATAACGTCCCCAAAACAACCAATATAATCCTCCTAAAAAGACAATACACAATAGAAGATAGACTAATGTTTTTTTCATAATTCTTCCTGCTGAATAGACTCATTATCAATTTTCAAGCGTATGACATTAATCAGATCTTTGGGTTGCTTTACTTGTATAGATTTTTTTCTTATACCAATAATAGATTGATACTCAACATCTATTCTTGGCTTTGTTTTCCAGAAATCGCAAGGGTTTTCAAAAACCGTTGTCACCACTTCGCCCGAAACATTCGTATAGTTGATAGGTTTTTCGTTAATTAATACTTTAGCATTATTCATTGCTTTTCCACTGCCATTGACAATTTGGATTGTATATGCAGTCGGTGGTATTGTACAGTCGCCACCTCCGCCTCCGCCACCATTTTTTGCTTTTTCAATCGGGAATTCAATAGATTTTCCTTGAGCTTTTGTAAGTGTTTGTTCAGGAGGATTCTGTAACTTAAATCTATCTTGTAAATCTGTTTCAAAAGTAATCTTCATTAAAGAGCTATCTTCTACTCGATAATGAATAGCGTAACTTTCATTAAAGACAAGATCGCGTACCTCGAAATTACCATTACTGGTTTCTTGCATCTTAATCTCTTTATCAAAGGCTCTCCCCTGTTTAAGTATTACTTGTGCACTCTTTGAAGCTTTGCCAATATTGTCCGCTACATATACCTTGAGAGTAATTGTCTTGGGTTCTTTACTGCCCACAGGTATCTGAAACATACTTTTTGCGGAAGGAACATGAAAAGTAATATCATTTTCAACTACAGGACGCAAGAAGATATTAACCTTTTTATTGAATTCACGAGTTTTACCGACATCCAAAATTGTTTCTTGTCCTAAATATTTATCAGTATTTGGATTAATTTTTACTTTAAATCGTATCTTTTCAGGCTTAAACCAGCGATAGAAATAATCAAATTTTACAATACCATCTCTGTCTGACGATAAAATCATAGCTCCTTCTTGATCTTCTCCATCCTTAACATTGTTATTAGTCATTTTTAGGTCGGTTATACGATTGCCGTCATAATCTATCGCTTCAATATCTACTATGACATTTCCTATACCCGGACGTGGAATTCTATCTGACCATTCGACAATATTGAGAAAGACAGTACCTTCTGTTGGTAAAAATATGAAATACCATATTCCTATAGCTAATAACCCAATAAATAGTAATGTTTTTTTGACAACTTTTTTGGGCGTATTTAATCCGTTTTTAATTATTTCAAATAGCCAAGTAAAAAACCACAGGAGCAAAGCTCCGGAAAAAGCAAAAAGATATTGTGGAGCTAATTGAAATTTTGGTAAGCGAGAACGTAATGATGGTTTCCTTGATGCAGCCCCCTCTTCTTTACCGGATTCTTTCTGTGAACTTAGTGTGACATCACTTTCTCGTACATACTCACGTAATGAGCGTTCTGTACGAACCTGAGAGAATATATCTTCACTTTTTTGACTTACAAAACCTACCATTGTCTGTTGAGTGATAGTTTCAAGTGCTGTCACTAAATCGGCAACATTCGCATACCGATTGTGGATATTTTCATCCAATCCCTTAGCTATAATTACTCCTTGCTGTGATTCATCAGAAGGGGAATAATTGGTTGAACCTGTCACACAATATAGATATAACATTGCGGCTGCAAATACATCCGAAGAAGGTGTATAAATAGGCTCATTGCGAATATCTTCCGGAGAATAAAAAGGTGCCTTTTTTTCTCGTACTTCTTCTGAAAAAAGCATTGTAGAATATGGAATACCAATATCAACTAATGTATAGATGAACCCACTTCCCTTTTGCTGAATAATAATATTTTGCGGTGAAAATTCACGTAACCATATTCTTTCATTATGACAACGAGTAATAATAGGTAAGAGTTGTTTTATACAATCCAATGCCATGGCATGAGATATTCTACCGCCATTGCGGCGAATATATTCTTGCAATGAGATACCATCCTCCAATAATCCTTGCACAATATAAGGGCGTAATTCTCCATTGAAATTTGCAATACGATGCTCAACAGGAGCAAAATAAGAAGTTGAATCTTCGCGATTGTATATAAACTCGAGTATCGAAGCTTTTTGATGAAATTGTTCACAAATATCCCGATTATAGATCCAATCTTTCTTTAGGACACGTAACACCACTTTTCTTCCGGTTTCGCTTTGCACTGCACCAAAAGAAGTTGCATATTCCCCATGAGAAACAATATCAGTGAAAGTAAATTCGGGAATACAGTTCTTATTTGCCAAGAACCAATGTTCATCGTTTGATAACAGATATGGTACTTTCTTCACTCGAAAAAATTTATACCATACTGCAATCGCTATTATTACCACTACGACACTAATGTAAACGTAAATCATTTCTTTTTTGCTAATAAGTTATACTAAATGCTGTTCCTATTTTCCATCAATATACAAATAATTAATGTTTTCTGCATTACTTTAGATATCAGACAATTGATGACAGATTGTCTGATTGCTTCTGATTACCTTTTGACTTTATATCTGTTTTTGATTGCTCATTTGTAGTTTTATCATTGTTTTCTGGAGTTACCTTTTCTGTATTAACCGTAGCTGTTTTCGGTACGATTACAACCACAGGTGCCGGCGGAGCACCGGGCGATGTCTCTCCTATCAATACTGTAGGTAAGCCAGCTACTATTGTCCCGCCATGAGCTGTTAGATCTCCCATCCGAGCAGCAGGCTTTCCCCCAATCATCACCCCCATTGAACCAAGCACTATACTATCCGGTGGTCCTACGCATGTGCACATATCTCCCATAACGGCAGCCGGTAAGCCGCCGATTAGAACTGTTGGCATACCCGGTCCCATGACCGGTCCTCCTACATGTGGTACGGGCGGAACACCCGGAGTCACCATAGGACAAGTATGCATATCTGAAATTCTCGCTGCCGGTTTTCCCATATCATTATCAGTAGTTTTTTAATACAAATTTACCGTTTCTTATGCTGTAAATACGGTACACACTCTTCTAAAAGCGATTAGTCCAGCTGAATAGCTGTCTTGACTAATGTGGATCTTTATATGATGCCTCAGATAATACCTCAAAAAATCGGGCTAATTCTACTTCGTGTGAATCGAATAATTTATACAAACCTCCTTCAACAATACCATATCTGTGAACATCTTTAGCACTTAATGCAACGTTTGCTAATGCTAAGCCGGCTGCAGCAACTCCTACTCCAGTTGGTATTGTAGAAACAGCCGGTATAGCCCCTGCAACGCTAAGACCAAAAGAAATCAGAGACTGTGTAAATTGAGCTTTTGTCTTAGCTTCGGGATCTTTTATTGAGTTGATCCTTGCGTCGGCATAGACGTTAGCTATAAAAAGTCCTTTTGATCGAAACACAATTTTTCCCATATCTTTTAATATTAAAGGGTTAACGTGTTTGCCATATAGTGCAGATGCCATTTCTATTGTTGATCCTATCCCATCACTAATTAATTTTATAGCCATCCCTGTCTGTTGTATATAGATACCCGTTTGGGTTTTATCTAACTCACTCATTCTTTTTAGTGACTCACCACCAAGACTTACTGCTCCCACGAATGCTGCAACAACCGGCATAATTCCTTTTGGCGACATAATACATGCTCCTTATATTTTATTAATTATATAGTAAATTATTGAATTATTTTGTTTGGTATGTTTTTGATTTTTCATAATCTATAAAAAGTTAAACAATGTCGTTTCTCTTGTACTCCTGTACAAAACCATAAAATTTATGTAATCTCGAACATAGAGTATGAAGTCGCCGGCAGTAAGATTTTTCCTCCATTTACTCGTAGATCAAGTTTCGCTTGCCCTGCCTTGAATAACAACGCCATGTGTATAGAAAGAATATCAAACTCTGCTTTGGGCAAAGCGATACACCCCTGAGATGTTGTATCTTCGCTACCTGCACGTGTTGAATGAATTCTCAACGAAGTTCTTTTTTCCCTAAAATTTGTATATCCAAGGGGAGTGATATTAAATCCTTGTATTCCTGAATTTCCTGTTGTCAATTGTGTACTTACTGTATATTCACCACCCGGTATAGGACCTCCGGAAAGATTAGGAAATTGTCTAAAAAACTCCTTACGAATTTGTCCTGCTTGATATGCATCCATTTGCTTATTTTTTATTCGCTTCTTAATTTCTTCAAGTAATTGTACAAAAGTCTTAACATTTGTGAATTCATGAGTACCATAACGAAAATTACCGGATGGGTTGACCGGACTACTAACATCATCGGCTTTCACATAAGAATATTCGGATTTTCCTCTATATTTTCCGGTACCACTTATAGCAGTCCATGGACCATAGTAATTAGCACGATGCTTAAGCGATGGTCCGATTGGACGATTCTTAAAGATTGGCACTAATTGCTCTTTTCGAACATCATAGTCAAGCCCACTAAGTATTGGTTCAGAGTTTCCTAATGAATGACTTTGATTTGACATAAACAACTCACAATAACATTTTACACAAATTTATTACCTAAAGTATCTTTTCCTAAGCGTGCTTTTCCTAAAACATACCCTTGCGAAAGAACGATAAATGTCACCGATGCTTTCATAAAATATGGTTCTATACATTCTAATAAGTATTGTAATTTATCTCCTGCTTTATATCCCTTTGCCCAACCGCTTTGTTGCAATAATGATAATTGTTCACGGGTAATTGCCCCTATCCTTACTTCATAATATTCCGAGCGCATCAGACATTGTGCCCCAAGTGCAAATGTTTCCCCAAGTGTGGAAAGTTCTTTGCCAAGAATACTGATATAGTGTTGCGGTACTGTTCTCTGATCAGCGACAATATCATCAACTTCCACATGAACAATAGCATGTATCACTGTTTCAATCATCACTTTTATTGTGTGAGCTATACCATATCTATGCCCCCATACTTCATGAGCAAAAAGATAGAGCTTTACGAATGTTTCCCGTTCCAAGGGACTGAGGGTCAGAGAATACCGCAATATGTGTGAAGGCATTATTTTTTGACTGTATGCAACAATAATACTATCACGTTCTTGATTATCAATCGGTAAATCTTGCCATAATGCATATTGTGCCATACGTTTATGGTGTACAGCACTGTCACGTAGAGAATGTTCTATTGCACGCAATACCTGAACCGCTTGTTTACTGCCGGTATCATAGTACTCATCAAACATACCTATAGGAAATAATTCCTCTAATGCAGGTACAGGAAAATGATATTGTGCAGTTGAAAAATCAATCATATCGCTTCGTGAAAATAATTATGATACTTCATTAATGGAGACAAAACGGATACCGAGATAATTACTATTGATAGTTCTTTTTTTAATATAACTCCCTAATAATTTTTGAAAATAAAGTTTATCGGGTAATTGCAACAATTCCTCTCGAAATACAGGAATTGTGATTTCTGTATAGGGAGCAATAAACCCGCGTATGCGCCCTATTTTTTCACGAATAGAAATTTTTTCAGCAGCAATTGTTCTTTCTTTTGCAATAAATGGCGGAAAACTCATCACGGCGGCTTTGATATCTTCTCGCGATAAGACTCTGCCACGACTTGCAATTAAAGATCGGAAAAAATCCCAGATTAATTCTTTATCTGCGAAGACAATATTACGATGTGTTGGAGTAATAGCTTGCACACTACGCACATATTCTTCCATCCCTTGATATAAACCAAACGAACGTCCGGCAGCAATATCTTCTATTAATGAACCAATATCATATTCGGAATAATAGACTTTTACATCTCCCTGAGGTGATGGTGTTAATGACAATTGAATACGACCATCGCTGGTGGATTGTGATGTATATTGATACGGATATGATGAATCAAAAGCAACACCATTTTCAATATATTCAACAGGATAATCATGACCAACATCTTGCACGGATGTGATGATAGTATGTTTCTCAAAACTGTTCACTTCCGGCAGTGAATATAAGGTTATCGAAGTATGATGTGCCAAACATTCGCGTCGGACAACATTCCATAAAAGTAAAGCATTGATGGTAAGATTTCTTTGTAATGATAGTGCATAAGAAGCTAAATCCCGCAAACGAAGCCAATAAATACCATTATGATCTTTGATAGAATGTTCAGAAAATACATTCATCGGTATTTCGAGAAAACGATAGTCGAATGGTGTGAAAAAGAATTCTTCCATCGCAGTGAGCAATGTAGGATACACCGCCGAAGAACGAAATGGCGAGAATATTTCTTTTGTCGGTAATTCAGCCGCACCTGATAAATCATGGATACGGCATCGAATACGTTCAATAATGTATGGATCAATACCTTCAACATACACAGATAAACATTCCGGCTGTTTCTCAGTTGGGTGCAAAAAAAGTGAAAAACCCAATAAAAGATCATTACCGTCTGTTTGAACACTTACCTCATTGGAAAAAGAAGGAAAAATCCATGTCGGTTTATGGACAGAAAATATGTTTTTATTACCTTCTGTATCTTGCAGTGAGCAGGTAAAAAATGGCTCTACAAGAAATGGGGATGCCGTTTCCGATTCGAATAGATATGCTTGAGCAACAGAAAAGGCAGGTCCCGGAAAAAATTTGCCAAATAAGTTACGACGCAACGTTTCAAATAGACCATCACCAAATTGACCGCTCCATGGCGCATAAATGCCGATAAGACTTTGTGCTTGCAAATCATATTGCCATTTATCAAGCGTATCGAGCAAGGTCGTGAGAATGGGGTCCCTTATTTCGCCCTTATATTTTCCGTAGAATCTGGTTTTTATATCAGTGTATTGCATAGCTGTCTATATTAATATTCCATGAACCGACCGCATCCGGTCGCAAATTTTTTCCTTGCAAAGCAAATTCAAATTGTACACGTACTTCCGTATCTGATGTGCGAAAAACAATCCCATTTTCCACTGTTTCATCACCTATGATTCTGACACTTATCACGAATGGAATACCTGCTTGGTCAAGCCATAAGTTTATTTCATCCAAAATAGTTCTTTGTAACTCTTCGCGCTCACGTTCCGGCAATACGCTTTGTAAACATAAGCGCGATGTACCACCGATTGTGTAAAGATATGTCCATAAAGTTCCCATACCGGGCGAAGGTAAATCTGTATATTTTCCTATACCGGAAAGAACAAAAAAACGCACTCGTGAAAGCAATAATTCATGTTCATAACGCGGGGTTGCCAGAATACCGGTTGTATTAATTGATAATGGTAATGTTAAGACTGCCATAGATGCTTATTTTATTAGTATAACCATTGTGCGTGCTATACCACGCGGAGTTTTTGCTATGACCGTATATTGTCCCGAACTGTAGTGACTCATATCTATGTCAATAGTATTACCCACAAATGACAGTTCATGAACCTTATGACCATAATGCGAATATATCTCAAGTTTCGAATGATCACGTGCTGCGATTTCTGACAAATATACTGAGGTTATTCCCAAAGAAGGATTCGGTATAGTTATTATCTCAAGATCTTCTCGATACGTAGCTCCTCGTACAAACCCACTCACGCATGTAGGATCATAGTCAAGATAGACAACTTCGGAGGCAGGCGTCCACAATCGTGCCTGAATAGCAGATGTAATATCTGTTGTATCAATATGTATTGACCCTATGGCAATAGAATCTTTAGTATGGATTTCGCCCCATAATACCTCAAAACGAAGTTTCTTGACTGTACTGAATGCACCGGTTTTGTTCATGTCTCGGCTAATTTTACCCTTGATGGTTACTCCGCTGCCATTCTTAAACTCTGTCATTTCTTCATCAATATTCGCCAATGCCAATAAACGCGGATTCCACAATATATCAATGCTATAAGGAAAATACTCAGCATTATTAAAAGCAGCCAATGCACTGTCTATTTCATTGCTCAATGCTCGTAATTCTATATCTATTATATCTTTTGCTGCAATTTTTTTTCCTTTTATATTACGATTTTCTAAGAGTAGTGTAATAAGTTTATCGCGCAATGAATCACGTTCTATCCCGGTACCGATTGCTCTGACACGAGTTTTGGTGGAGTTGCCATCTCGACGTAAGTCTATTCCCGCAGAAAAAACACCTTTTTGTTCAGGTTTGAAAACTACGGGAATAGCAATACTTTCTCTTGCATTTATTTCTAATTTCGGAAGATATGATATACCGATTGCTGAAGAACTTTCTTTGACATTTGCGGTAAACATTGCTTTTTTATTGGAATTATTACGAATAATAAGATTGCGTGGGGCTGATTCATACCCGACTAATTGATCGCCAAAATTTATATCTTCTGACACTATCTCAGGATCGTCGCGATAAGACTCACCGCGTAATGGAATTTCAAGAGGTTTGACATCACAATGATGAAGAAAAAGCAAGGATTTATCCGCAATTATCTCTCCTTCTTCTTTTGGTATGTATGAAACAATTATTGCGACACTTTCATCTTTCTTTAATGAATTCGGGACTGAATTTTTTAGGGTAAATGGTGAAAACTGCGTTGCATCCATAGTTAATGTTGCTGCAATATCACCTTCATTTTTTATGATAATAGTATTTACTATTTCCTCTTCAGCATCAGAGCGAAGTGTATCGTGAGGAGGATCCACAATCGTTAATTTTGGTGTTCCTGCATACCCTGTTATCGTAATATTCTCTGAGTAATCCTCACATTCATTATTTTTTGCTGTAATTGTCTTTGTAAATGTACCGGGTGTGTCAAACTGTAATGGAAGAGAAAATGTAATGTCGCCGGAACTTAATAATTGTTGAGGAACAACACCATTTACATCTCCTTCTATACGAATGGTAGGGTTAAAAGTACCATCTTGCTTCAGTGTGACATCTATTATGTCTTTACCATCCAAACATACTTCACCAAGATTAATTATAGATTGTGTAAAAGAATAGAGTACTGTTTGTTTATTTGGTACTAAATTTACTCGCAAATCTCCATTCTTTGCATTACTCCTAATTGTTAACGTTCCGGATTGATTACCTTGATTTGGATCATACCAAATAGTTAAAGTCTCCTCTTGATCAATTGATAATCTCTTTTGCCCTTCATAAGAAAAAGGTTTATCAACAGTTATGTCTGATATTTCTAAGCGATTTCGACCACTCTTTGATATTTTTACTTGAGCTGATACTTTTTTACAAGCCGTTGCCGGGATGGGAATCGGAACATTGCTGCTTATCACAGGTGCAGGATCAATACCATTTCCTGAGAGTTTAAATTGAATTTGTTGCGTTTTGGCAATTTTTGCAATCATCGTGAGTGTACCACTATATGACTGTATATTTCGAGGAGCAAAACGTATTAGGAAATTTTTAGGCTCACCTGTCTGTATTATAATAGGAGGTGTGGGTTTGTCTATCCATGAAAATCCAGAGGGTATATCAGATATTGCATCAACAATCAATGGAACTTTACCGGTATTCTCTATAGTAATTGTCCCATCTTGTGTTTCATCCGTATATACTCCACCGAAATCTATATTTGTATTTTCTGTTTTCCATTCAGGCATTGCCACATCAAAAAGAGAAGTTGATGCAGTCATCGAAGGGTGACTTGTTCCCGTTGCAAATAGAGGAATATTATCGATAATATAAAGATTACCGGCATTATCACCTATTGCTATTTTCCGTGAATCATTACTAAATTTCACAGCAGTCAATGGAATACCAATCCGATGTTTTTTCAACAATTCACCATTTTCATTCCATAATACTAAATACCCATCACCATCAACAGAAGTAATAAATTTTCCATCTTTTGACCAGTCAACTTGGGAAACCACGCCGGTAGCACCTATAAGAAATTTGTCCAATTGTAAAGAATTATTACGGATTATGATTTGGCTATCTCGCCGATGCATAGCGGAGGAGACACAATAGGTTCCACTATTATTCCAAGCAACAGATGCTAAATTTCTGTCCCCTATATCTAATGCATCATTTAATATCCCGCCGTCAACTACATTCAAAAGAGTAGCCATCTCTATAGGTGACATTAACTCAGGTATTCCAATTCTACCTGTCGCAGATCCAACCATAATGAGAGAATCACCATAAGGTGTGTATTTCACATCTCGAATATTTCGACCATCCAAAAAAGGAGGAGCATTAAAACTTGAGACATTGTACAATCTACTCATTGCACCTTTTATTGAGTCACCGTTTACTATAAATACAGTGTCGGGAATAAATTCATAGCGGTACTTTCGACAAACATTTCCGGCACCGGAAATTATATATTGTCCGTCGGGACTAAAATCTATTGGTAAATAGTCAGTAGATGTAGTTATTAATGAATTATAATCAACAAATCTCCATCCAAGCCCTAATTGTGTGGACATAAGACCAATAACAACCCGAGAATCGGAAGGATATTGAAGACTAATTGTAGCTATTGTTTTATCTTGAGGATGAAAACTTGCATTCTTTATAAAACCACGTTCTGAACCACGGGCTACACCTTGTCTATTTATTAAGATTTGATTACGTGTGTATTCGTAAATACAATATGTAGAATCACTTCCTACTGTCAAAATCTCTACATCATCGTTTGACCAATCAATCGAATTAATCTTGCCGGGATGTAGTAATGGAACTGTAAAAGTATTTGCATTAATTGTCACGACATAAGAAATATCATCGCCTTCATCACCTTTATCCCATATATACTTATATCTGCTTGCGCCTGTAAAGTTGTCGGCTACAGTTTTTACGTATTTTCCATTTCTCCACATTTCAATCTTCACTCTATCATTTTGCTGAGTTCCAACCCAAAAAATTTCTACAGTATCTCCAATGGAATATATTGCTTTCTCCGGTATCACAGTAACACTCAATGCTTGTACCACAGATTGCTCTTCTCTCGCTTGTGAAGCAATAGATTTCTGTGTAGCGACTCCACTTTTTGTCGGAAGTGCGTGGAGAGTACTACCGCCAAAGGATTGTTGCTGAGAAAAGTGATTATCTGAGTCTTGATCTAGTGCCCACGATGGTAATATTATCATAGATAGAATAAAAAAAGGCACATAATACATAAAATTAAGTCCTTTGATACAATATATGGAATGAGTAAAAATAGTCATAATGTTACTATGATTGTATATGTGACCTCTTACCATTATTACCTTTTTTGGAGAGTTTATCGCATAATTGTTATAATACTTAGTGCTGGCATCTGCCGCTTTGTTCTATCACGTAATTCTATACGATAGTGAACTATGGCGGAAATCGCTCATATCTATATCTGTTGCCTTAAAATACACTAAACATTCACCACCAAATCATCTATAGATATCATAGTATTCACCAACATAATATTACCATTATTATTTCATCCTATTAACTACTTACTTAAATTTCTACAGATAAAATTTTAATTAATCATTACCATTGCACCCTTAATGATATTCGTTGCGGATGCACTCGATTGTATCATTGCAGATTCTATTTTAACGGCAGCAGTCCCCGAGACAGTCATAGCAGCACCGGCTTTCACTTCAACATTGGTTTGTGATTTTAGTGAATGATTACCCATAGATTCAGATGTTTTATTACCTTGAACCTTTTCAGTGTCATTACCCTGAACGTTTTTTTCACTATTACCTGTAATACTGTGTTTTTGATTGCCTTTTGATGTTGTGGTTAAATCTTGTCGTGTTTCCATTCTAATGTTTTTTGCTTTCATTTCAATAGTTTCATCAGCATGAAGTTCTATGGTTTTTGAGTGGACATGAATAGTACCATCAATAGACTCAACAGTAATTTTAGGTTGTTTTAATTCAAGACGAATAATGTTTTTATTATCACGCATGGCAATAATAATTTCTTCTTCTCCTTGTTTGTCCAGAACACGAATAGTGGATTGTTGAGGTGTACGTACAAGTAACACTTCTTCAGAACCATTAGAAGTTTTTACATCAGGTTTTGACTCACTATGATAAAGTGCACCAATGATTATTGGCTGTGAGGGATCACCATTTTCACAAGCCACCAACACATGATCGCCAATACGTGGAATATAATGTGTCCCATACTGTATGCCATTTTTTGTTTTTCCCGCACCGGTATGAACAATACGCGCCCAAGGATTTTGTGCTGATGCGCCATAGCCGGTTTTCCATTTATATTCAATTTGTACTCTTCCAAGCGATTCAGGATCTTTATTATCCACAACAACAGCATGTTGAGGAAATCCATTTTTCTCAAAAGTATCTGCATAAGGTGGTTGAAGATATGATTTTTGTGGCACTGCTTTTATCAATGCATAATACTCATTACCTTCAAAAACAGCATTAAGTTCGGTAACAACCATTGTCTGCTGCAATAACGGAGCATCCGCACATTGTATAGCCATACCAATTTTCACCGAAGGGTGATTAATACGAGCCGATAATACCGCCATAGATCCTGCTGCTGCTGCTTGATCATAGTGCAATACTTTCTCAAATTCTTTTTTATTGATAACTGTAGCATGAAAAGTCTGCCTTTTCAGATTAAATTTTTTTGCTCGAGCATAAGTATTTTGCAACAATGTATGAGAGGGCGGTGAATAAGGCGTGGATTCCGTATGAAAATCCGAAGGCATGGTATGTTTAGCAAAATTATAAGGATATCCTTCTGCTTTTGTAAAACCTAATTGGCAATTCAATGATAAATCACTAATATTATCAAGTTGTAATTGTATTGTATTCGTACCATTTAATAGAGCATCGTAAACAAAATTCTCGCCATCAAAAAAGAAGAGCATACCGTCATAACGTGCAATTCGACAGAGAGCATCAAAATCCGATTCGGAATTTTGTTGAAAATACTTATAAGGAATTGTCTTGGGTGATGAGATTATTTTTCTTGCTTTGAGTGATTGCGTTAATTCCTTACTCAGTGCATTACCATCTTTATCGGCAAACGATTGATATTTTTTTTCAAATCCTAAAAGAAAATCCTCTGACATAGCATAAAGGATGACAGAATGTTGAAGCAATTCTACGCGCGTTATAATTGCTTTATACAGAGCTTTGATTGAGGAATCTATTTTATCTTCAATCGTAATATCAAGAATGTCACCTAACCATTCATTTGTTGCTTTTTTATACAAATCACCGGCTAATTTTCCTTGAAATCCGATCTCAAGTCGAATATCATTCGAAAAAAATAATTGTTGTGAAATTCGTACACCGTGGAATTGAACACCTTGCAACGATTTTCCGGCAATTTTGACAGTAACAATTGTATTCATAAGAATAGGAGAATTAAAAAGAAAAGATTATCTCAATCCGTATGGTTTTATCTCCACACGGATTGGATAAACGAGATAGTTAAAAAATTACGCACCTTCTTTCCATCCCATTCCCTCTTCGGAAACAAGATGAAGAAATATATTGCGGACTGCATTTTTATATTTAACAGATACTCGCACATTAAGCTGATCATTAGCAACACTTCCATCAGGATTTTGAACAGTGTCCACGCCTTCCACCTTGCCAAATTCAAGCATTTTTTCAGGACCACCTGTATTATGCATTAAGAATTTTTGTATCGCTGTTTGTATGCGCTCCCTATTTGTTCTTTCATTCGGCACAAAAATCTGACTATTAAGAAAATGAAGAACTGTCTTATTGATATATTCATCGCAACGTTTGACGGTATATTGATCCATACCTTGATCTCCTGTTCCGCTCGCTAAATATAGATTGTCAACACCCCAAAATACAATTCCTTCGAAATAAGCCAAAGGAATAACAGACTTGTTGAACTTCATTTCCAGAGCACCTCGTACATTCCATTTCATTTCCAAAGGAGAACCATCAGCTGTGGGTATTTTTACTTCATGAGGTTTATTTGCTTGAGCAACATGTAACCCTTCGGTAATATCACCTTTATATACTTTACCTGCCAATAATGAAGCCGGATTAATATAAAAATCACCTTTGGATTCGAAGCGATTAGCTTTACGCATTCGTAAGCCATTAGCGACAAGAGAAATATGTTGTTTTACGGGATCGGCTGATTTTAGTTCGGCAAATTCTCCACCCACAGCAAATGCTTCATGTGCTTCTTTGAGTTCCATTTCAGGAAAACCAGAAAATAAATGTGCAGAAAAATGTTGCGCCATTTTACCATATTGCAGTAATTTAGCTTCACTGCCGGGCCATTCAGGCATTACCATAAGACCTTTGAGATTTTTCATATCAAAGTTTTCTCTACTTGCCACAAAACTTGCCAAACCCGTCTCTGTGTCCGTTAATTGAGCAAAATGTTTTTTGGGCGAAGCATTGACAATACCGATATTGGCGACCTTTTCACCCGGAAAAACTTGTGCTTCATAAAAAAACGCATCAAGTTCGCGATAGGTTTTTTCAAGATTTTTTTGTTGCGCATATACTTTTTCCATATTATCTTGAAACACTTGCGCAACTTGCTCGCGACGTGTTTTTGCTTTTGTACGAAGTGCGGCTGAATTTTCCGCACCTTCAAGCATCTGTTGTAATACTTGTAAGCGCTTCAAATACGCATAACCGACATTAACATCATCAGCAGATCGAGTTATTTTCAATTGATTAGAGAGAGTTGTTTTTGCTTTATCCTCATCATCAATCGGCACTTCTTTTGCAGCGGGAAATACTTTGACAGCAGCCCCACCTGGTAAAAAAGACCCGACCTTTGGCGGCAGAATGACTAATTTTTCTGCATCAGTCAATGTACGCACATCCACTTTTTCTTTAGTCGTAACTTGTGACTGTTCACTCATAGTGTATTATCAAAAATGTGAATAATTATTGTAACAACACGGTGCAGAATATTTCGCTGCACCGTGTTAGATAGAAAGACTTATGTGTCGAGTATTCTTTACTTAAATGTTTCAAGATCAAAGCTAGCTCCACCGCCACCGGCTTTATATTCGAGACTACCGACTCTTAATTCAATAGTTTCTGTGGTTGGCATATTCGGTGCTGTTGGGTTATTCAATGACCAATTACTGACAAACATACGTTTTAAGATAAAGGAATATTCATCTTTTACATCGTCACCGTGAAAATCCAATTGCCCTGAGATAATATTTTTTCTACCATCTTCATTGGTTGCAATATCAAAAAGATCAACAATTGCATTATCAGTGGCATCACGTGTAATGCGAACTGTTGCAGCAAATGTTGGTTCACGGTAAATACCTCTTCTGTCAAAAGGTGTATCTATTTCTACGGTTACATCTTGTGGATTTGAGATTGTTTTTCCGTTGAGTACTACATTTTTTATCATTGTGAATCTCCTAATTAAAGAATACGATTAAATTCATGAACTGAAAAACTTTTACTATTTCCACCGCCATTTAGTTTCATTTTACCAACTTTAAGGACTATGATTTCCCACATATTCTGATCGCCTTGTGGTTGATTAAATGTCCACTCAGCAATAAATGCTTCTTCAAGTTCAAGTGTATATGTTGTTTCTTTTCTTGCACTTTGCAATACGATTTCACCTGATATGATCCCAAGACGACCATCATCATTTGTTGCAGCTTTAAAAAGCTCCATTGTCGGAGTATTGACAGCACGTCGAGTTAATGTAACAGTTGCTGCACCCGTACGACCATCATAATCGCCGCGTGGTCCATATGGTGTACCGATACTTATTGTAACACCTTCTACTTCCGGTAAGTCTTTACCGGCAATTTTGACACTTTTAGGTCTTGGCATATATGCCTCCTTCAAAAGAATAAAATTAATAATATATAAATTAAAAAGAAAAACTAAGCATTAATCATCCGACATTTTTTCGAATTCTATATCTTTCAACATAGATTGTACACGTTCAATTTCTTCAGCTATTGATTGGATAACCGCATCACGATTATTATCAAATAATTGTGCAAATTTTTGATCTTTTAATCTCTCCTGCAAATCCTCAAGTGCAAGATATGCAAGTTGTTGATCCAATAAGACTCTTTCTCCTTCATTGGTTTTTGCTTTTACTGCAAGGTTCTCAGCATTAAAATCATTCATGATTTCTTTTGGTTGTACACCATAATTCATGGTGATTGTCTCACTGATTTCATCAGGATTTTCTGCTCCCAAATTATCAAGTTTTTTTACTTGAAAATGAAGAGACGGCTTGAAGGTTGCTGCCACTTCATCTATAGAACCACATTCGACAGGCGCTACATTTTCACCTGCTGTATCCGGTGCAACTTCGGCAACATACAGTGTTGAGTTACTTAACAATTCAGCAACACCGGGAACGGCATTTTTGGGAATTCTTTGCGCTCTATCAACTTTTTCTTGAGCCATAGAGAATACTCCTTATTATTATGAATAAATTTGGTTAATTAACCTATACTGACAACTAACGCATTGTTTTCTACATCTATAGTAATTGTATCAGGATAATACAATGATCCGGTTTCAGCTCTTTTCTGTAATATTTTTGTTGCTACTTTACTGGCTATTTCCGTATCAATAAAATTTGTTATAGACCGTGCGCCGAATTCTTTTTGATAACCTTGGGATACAATAAAGTCTCTTGCTTGGTCTGTTACTGTAATTGCAACATCTTTACCAGCCGGAGCATTAGCAAATTGAGTTTCATACTTGCGTAATTTTTGCCCAATAATAACAGAGACATCTTCGGGGCGCAAATAGCGAAACACAACCATTTCATCCATTCTTTTAATAAATTCAGGACCTATATGTTTTTTAAAATGCTCTATTGCATCTTGTGCTGCTTGAGCATCGTCCCTTTCTTTATTCACATCAACACCTGAGAAACCATGATTTGAAGTTAACACAAATACCGTATTTGAAAAATTAATTGTATTGCCTTTACTATCAGTTAAACGTCCGTCATCAAACACTTGTAGGAACATTTGACAGACTTTTTTATGTGCTTTATCAATTTCATCAAGCAATACCATCGAATATGGTCTTCTTCGCACTGCTTCAGTTAAAACTCCACCTTCCTCATAACCAACCAAACCGGGGTCAGCACCTACTAATTTTTTACCGCTATGTTCATCGGAGTACTCGGTCATATCTAAACGAATAAATTGTTTAGGATCGCCGAAGAGTTCTGTGGCAATTGCCTTTGCCATTTCGGTTTTACCAACACCGGAAGGACCTATAAACATAAAAATAGAACGTGGTCGTGCGGAATCTCTAAATGGCATTGTCATCATTTGTAGTCGTTTTGTCACAGAATGCACCGCATTCTCTTGACCAATAATCATCGAATTTAATCTATCAGGCAAAGTGAGTAATCGTTCTGATTCATCCTGAAACAATTTCTCCACAGGAATTCCTGTTTTATCGGCAATAGCAACAGCAATATCTTTATCTTGAACAGAGGCATCCGGCGGTAATTCACCTAAAATACTTGCTAATCGCACTCTTGCCATTGAATTATCCAACATCATAATCGCTTTTGCAGGAAATTGATTATCACCTATATAACGACCACTTAATGAAACCAATGTTTTTAATTGTTCATCTGCTATGGATGTTTTGTGATGATCCTCATATTTATGTCTAATTCCTTGGAGTATTTCGAGTGTTTGCTCATGACTCGGTTCAGAAATATTAATTTTCACAAAACGTCGGGTAAAAGCAGGGTCTTTTTCAATATGCGCACGATACTCGGCATATGTTGTGGCTCCTATCAACCATAACTCTCCTCTTGCCAGAGCAGGTTTAATAAGATTTGCGGCATCTAATGCACCCCCACTTTGTCCTGCTCCCATTAAGATATGAATTTCATCAACAAATAATATTACTTTACCCTGTTGCGCAGAAATTGCACTGATAATTGATTTTAACCGCTCTTCAAATTCTCCTCTATAATTTGCACCGGCTAACAATAAACCAACATCAAGAGAAAGTATAGTTTTTCCCTCTAAAATTGGGCCGGCAGTATTATTGCTTATATTTAAAGCCAAACCTTCAACAATTTGTGTTTTACCAACACCGGGGTCTCCCACTAATATTGGGTTATTTGTAGATTTTTGAGATAGTATAGTAATGATTTGTCTGATTTCATTTTCTCTTCCAATAACAGCGGAAAGACGACCATTTTTAGCATCATCAACAAGATTTCTACAGTATTTTGTTAGTACATCAGTGTTTTGTGGCATTCCTGAAGATTGAGTTTGTTTGGATTTTCCTTTATCATCAGTTGTTGTGTTTTGACGATTTTCAACAAATTCGCGGAATTGATAAGGAGTAATGGCAGCATCCCAAATAACCTCTGTAAGCGGATCTTTTTCAATTTCCACAACACTTAGCACTAAACTTTTCCAAGTAATTTCACCACCTTCTGAGGCTTTATCAAAGAGCACTTTTAAGCGTGGTGATGCATCTCTTGTACTTGATGATGCCCATCTGGGTAACTGCTCCATACGGGTTTTAAGTACTCCTTGTAATGTTGCCTTCGACAAGGAATACTCTGTGCAATAATCTTCTAATCCGGCTTCATTTACCGATAATTCAACCCATAAGATGTGTTCCGGTTCGACATGTTGATGCCGCATCCCTTTTGCTTCATCTTGTGCCCGCAAAATAAGCGACTTACACTGTTCTGTAAATTTTTGTGCCATAATGGTATAAAAAAATGATAAATGCTGCTGATAAATATTATTTATGAATTATAACCGTGCTATGTAATACTTCTGTTCCTGTATATACTTCTATTGCATAAAATCCGGGTAAAAGACTTTCAGTATGTATTATACCCCCTCCCTCTTCAGTAATTGTTGATATCTTTACTACTTCACCCATTGAATTTATTATGTGAATTTTACCTTTCACAACTGTGTTTTTCGATGAAAGAACGGTAAACGATTGAGTAGCAGGATTGGGAATAACACGTAATTGAATTTCATCCGGTTTATTTTTCCATGATAATAAACGTTTTTTACCCGTAATATCACATGTCGAAACAGTCAATCTTGGTGTATCAGTGTTGAATGATGGAACAAATGTCGTGACAATATTTGTGCTTGTATCCGGACCAATAAGAACTTCATATTCAATTTCCGCTTTATCACTATTAATATCAAACACCAAGCTATCAACGACATTCTCCGTATTCCTTACCGTTATCCCTTGTGCAACACCTGTGAAGTTAAGCACATTTTTATTCCATTGTATAGTCCCAATCGTTCCGCTAATATTATCGGGGAATGTATAGAGTAACACAACCTTATCACCCGGTGCAGATATATCCGAACTTAACTTCGCAATGACAAACCTACGTTTAAATTCTATTTTTTCTTCTTCTTCACAACCATCTTTACTACCTTTGCATACATATACACCTTCATCCTGAGGCTTGAACTCCGGTTGTGTACTAATTTCCTTATCACCGTTTAACCATATAACGTTATCATAATCAGTTGCATTGCTACAAATCAAATAATCACCATTTCTCTTTAGAGAAGGAGTCTTCAGATTTTCAATTGTGAATATACCTTCTCCCTTGCAACCATTTGATGAACTAACGGTGACAGTATATGTACCCGATTGTGTAATAGTAAGTGAATTATTTTTTCCGAGTATAGAATTATCTTTTTTCCATTCCATTGTCTGAAAAGAACCATCTATTGTTAATGTGATTGAAGGTCTTGTTGAACAGAGTAAATTCTCCCCTTTAATTGGAACCTCAAAGTTGTCACCAACTTTCACATCTATAGAATCTACAAATGTACATTCTCCATACATCTGCGTGCAAAATAATTTACCATCTTTTTTCCATGTGACATTTACAATATCTTTTGTCGCATCATCAATATCAGCCGCAGTAGTTGGCTCAATACGCCAGCGATAAGAATCGGCTGTTGCCGATGATTCTATATTGTAATCATTCCGCGTGTTTGTACAAACACTCCTTGATCCTTTTATTTCATTACTTGTAAAATCTATTATTTGTAAATCTTTTTGAATGGTGTCTTTATCATTTTCAGTTATTGATGCAATAATTCTCACAGACAATATATTGTTTACAAATTTATCCCTGTTAAAAGAGAATATACCAGTTTCGTTCTCTGTTGCTATAGCTTCGTTACAATTATATTTAACTGTTTTTCCATTATTATTTTTAGGTATTACCGTGAGTTTTATATCTTCATTATTGCAAAATTTTCCATCAAAATTTTCTTCAAAAGTAATCTCAAATTTTTTAGGTCTTGTAAATGTAATTGGATCACTTTCTTTGGAACATAGTCCATTTTCATCAATTATTTCTAAGGAATACGAACCATCTTCATTTGGTGTATATGTTTCCTTGTCACCTACAATAGCAGAACCTTTGCGCCATTGATATTTCAGATTTTTTGGTAACGTATTTAGATTTGTGATAACTATACGGTCTTCATTTTGTTGAATTGTCGGTTTGGGAATATCTTTTGTCTTGACTATAAATGTATAACTTCCCGAACAATTATTATTGGTTACTTTTAAAGTGTATTCACCATCTTCTTTACATACTAATGTATCTTTTTGTGATATAATAATATTGCCTTTACGCCACTCATAACTCCCTTGGTCATTAACTTGGGCTTGCACTATTACTGATTGTTCTTTCTCACATTTATACAATGTATTAGTTATAAATTGAGCTTTACCTTCTTTTACTCTAGGGGTTTGTGGTTTAAGACTATCAGTAATAAATATCTTCCATTCTCCCCCTTCTGTGCATCCATTCTTTGTTACCATAAGTGTTAATGACTTGTCTTGAGTATTATCAAACCATTCAATATTGACCTTTTGTTTATCTTTACCATTGTTGATTTTTCCTCCTTTTACTTCCCACGCATATAGAGCATCTTTTTCATTCGCAGTATAGTCTGTTGTCAAATTTGAACGACAAAGTGTAGTGTTACCTATTATTGATGTATCAGGCAATTTTTTAACCGTAATAAATACAGAATCTTCTTCGCTGCAATCCCCATTCGATTCACGTACTCTTACTACATATTCTTTTTCCTTTGCGACAGCACCATTAAAAGTATAATCATTAGCAGTGACTTGTTGTTGACTTCCATCTAAAAACCATGTATATGTATTACTTAATCTTTTGAGAGTTTGAAAAATTAATGACTCTCCTTGACATATACTAACCTCTTTTTTGGTTCCTTTTTTCACTATACTTGTGTTTGTAATATCCGGTTTTACATCACGAACTTTTATTGTGATTTCTTTTACATCCTCACATAATTTTACACTCTTAGAACCATCGGTTGCTATTTCTTTGACAGATAATTTACCGGGTTTAAACCATCGTACATTTACTGTTTCTTTTGTTGAGTCTCCCACTATTCTACCGACTTGTTTACCACCTATAACTGACCATTGAAATGAATAGGTATTAGCTGTTGGTGCAATCCCATATTCATATTCTTTATCTGCACAAACATTTGTTTTATTCGTTGTATCTTGGAGCTTAACTGTAGGTTTTTGATAAAAAGTTATTTTATAGTCAGCTGAATCTTGCAGATTTTTATTATTTGTTACAATACATCTGTAATCACAAGAAACTCCGAACTGAGCTCTACAATTCATTTCAGTTTTTGAAAGTGTATTCCCATTTTTTATTGGTGGTATAACTTTTTCACCTCCTTCGACTCTATACCATGTATAAGTATCATTTAATCCTCTGTCTTCAGTAATGATTTGGAATACTGTATCCCGATCACTACAGACAGCAAGAACATTTGTTTTACCACTTCTGATTACAGGTTTAGGATAATTTATGTATTTATGAAAATGTCCATTATCTCTATCTCTACATGCGAAATAGTAAGCGTTAGTTATTAATAATGATGTGACTTTTGTCCCGTCGGCATTAAATGTATTATCTAAAGGTGACCAATTGCTTCCTCCATTGACACTTCTCCAAACTTGACTTGTCCCCGATCCACTTACTCCAACTCTACCAATCAATACAGTATCTTTACCATATCCTAGTGCAATGGCATAGAAGGCATTACTTGACGGGGATAACTGAGGTATTTGAATTTCTGTCCATGTGTTGCCATTATCTGTTGATTTATAGACATACCCATTCTTAGGTTGTGTACCATTAATATCTTGTCCGGAAACCGCATAAATCACACTTTGATCACCGGAAACAGCTAAGGCAGTAATAGGGACATTTTGTCTAATAGTATGTGTAAGTGGTTGCCAACTATTTCCATTGTCAGATGATCTGTACAATGTGCTTTTTCCTGTTTCAGCATCTGTCCTATTGACTCCGACAAATATATATTGTCCTTGCTCGGCTAAACATAAAATTCGTGTCTCATCTGTTAATTTTCTGTTCTCAAAACTACCTAATTTACTTAATCGAATGATTCCTTGATTTTGTTGACCTGACCCGACAAAGATAAAATTTGAAGTGATCAAAGAGGTAAGTGTAACATTTGTTCCTGCAACACTATTAGAAACTTTATTCCATGTGTTTCCTCTATCAGAGCTGATATAGACTCCATCATTATCGCACCCAACAACCACATAATCACCTGATGAATACGCAGTTTGAATGATACCAGAATTACCAATTTGCAAAGGAGTAAAACTTTCACCTTTATCCTTACTGACATAGAGTATCTCCCCTACCGCAACATAGATACGATAACCGGCTGTTGTATAGGCATCTGAAACAGCATTTGAAACTCCATTTTGTACTGTTTGCCATGTTTGACCGGAGGCATTCATCACACACAATGAAAACAACATACCTATAACGAAACGTTTCATCAGATTATCCATATTGAATTCTCACTCTTTATAGTTCTCAAACTTTGCTACTAAAGTATGGATTTTTATACAAAACACATCAAATACTTGACAAAGACTCTCCTCAACAACTACTTAATTTGATTTTTAGACCATAAACTGACTTACAATATAGTCATACCTGTTCCCCACCATATACACTTTTGTACCACTTTTTACCAAACTTATCGTGTTGATGTCTTGGTTTCATAGTCTTGTCTTTTGTTTCTAATCATCCGTAAAACATCCTCTTGGCGCTTTGCCTCTGCTTCTAAAGCTTGTATCTGTAATGTTCGGTTAGTTTCTTTCTGCGCCGGAAAATACGTTGTATAAATTTGTTCTATTTCTTTTGATGCAATCATCAAATAGTCTTCCTGAGTTTTGACCCAGTTGTTGTATGTTTCAGGTTGAAGTGTACGTGTTGTTTTCTCCATGAGAGTAGGAGTCTGTCTGAGACGATGTAACTCCGTTTCTGCTTTCTGAATGATACCAACCTGTTCATATACCTTTTTAATATTGTTTCGTAACCCCGTTAAGTTTGTTTCGGCGTTTTTCTCTTCACTTTCATAGTTGCCCACACTCTCAGCCATATAGATTTGTTCAATGACATCCATAACCCATGTGAAGGGCTGCTGCACACCAAATGGAAGTTTTGAATTTCTTCTGTCAGTACTTGGTGGCAGAGAACTGCTTACCATGATTTGGTAATTATATGTAAGATCAAGCACTCGATTCAAAAATACTCCCATTGAGTCCACAATATTTTGAACAATATCTTGTAAATTGGGAGTTTTGTTATTGTCTATATTCTGCAAGAGACAATCCTTTAATCTCCCGGATCTACTACGCAATTCAGGACTTGAACTGCCATTAAATCTATGAGGAAAATAGTATTCTATAGCAGCACCTTGTACTCCTGACGGAATGATACTTGAACTGGTAAGAGCGCTTATTTCTTTGCCAATTACTTTATCTATCTTTGTAAGAAGCAACATCACAGGCACATGAACAACTCCGGGATTCTCCCGCATCCAGTACTGGAGAGTTGTATCAAACCATGAAGCACTTTCTCGTAACTTTCTCTCATTTGTGTACACTGTATCATCAATAATATATATAATACCTTTGGCTTTGATGAACCGTTGTTGTAATTCTTGATTCCAACGCTCAGGATGCACCTCTTCTCCGTTATAATCCAGAATATCATAGCGTATTTCTTCCAAATTTCTCCAGAAAGAAAATGAATGCTGTTGTTGTGTTGAAGTGAGTGTATTTGTTATCCATTGGTCATAGGTCACATCATAATGTGCTTGTAACTCTCTACCAAGTGTGGTAGGGCGCATAGCAGGATTCTGGGTCACATCATAAGCAAAAGCTGTGAACAAAGAACTTTTTCCGCTGCCTGCCTGACCGAATATAAACAAAGGAATATTGAAATCCCTGTCTGTATAGTTCCTACCTACACCAAGATCATACGTTTTATTCAATAATTTATACAATAATGATGATGAATCTCTGAAAATTTCATCTCCTTTTTGCAATGATGAGTAGTAATCATGACTCCAATATACTCCCCATGAACTATATAGTTCATGAAAAAATTTACTGTTGGCTACCCAAAATCTCACAAATTTATAGATAGCACTACTATTGATTCCATCTGCATAAATATCACCATTTTGTTTATGAAGTATATACAAAAATATACTTATCTCTGCCAATGCCTTTAAAGGTACATCTTTTTCTCTTTTTTCAATTATTTCAAGATAATCATATAGTCTCGCTGGTACTATTTCTGCTGTAAACCCCAGAGTTATCAGTATATTACCTAAAATTGAAAACAAGAGTATCTTTGATTTGTTTTCTAATTGACTTTCTAAAGACAACAAAGCAACCAAATTATCAATAACTCTATCGCCTTCCGTTGTTATACCTTCAAGAGAGCGCCAATCCGAATAAAAATTTCTTATTCCCGATATTTTTTGAAAATTGGGTTTTATTCTTTCAATCTCACCAAGTAATGAGTATCTATAATACAATGCTATAATATCACGTAGTAATCGAATCAATTCATCGTGACTTGACTCAGAAAACAAACGTTCGCCATAGCTACCGAGCAATGTTTGGTCTATTTCAAACATTGCTGTAATACTGTACTCATAAGAAGCAATATTATTGGATAATGATTGGGCATACTCGAAAAAGTTATTTACCTCAGCAGATACCTGTTGTGTAGTATAATTATGATGGTTTTGAATATGATGTGTAAGTTGTTTATATCTTTTGTCAAAGTCTTGACCTATTTGAGTACTTGGTTTGAATTGCATAGAGTTTCTTAATAAATTGGACAAATCACTTCGTTAATCTTTTACAAATACGGCAATATTTTTTTCTAAATTGACTTCTTCCCCCAATGGGCGGGGTAAATATAAGACTATTGCATCTGTCGTATCTCTATCAACTAAGTGTATTGGTATCTCAAGTAAATAACCATTTATATCCGGTAGAGTTTGTAAGTATTGCGTAATATCTTCTAAACCTCCAAACGGTAACAATGGATTTAATCCTACTTTTATACCTTCTCTGATTGGAATACCAACCTTAAACTCTGATAGTTTAATGGATAATTGTGTTTTATGTCTTGTAAAACTTTCTCTTTTTGTAAAGTAAAGTATAATTCTATTTCCTGTAGGTACTTGAGAAATGACGATCTCTCTTAATGGAATTTGTTGTTGTTTTTCCGGTCCTAATGGTAAATAGCTTAAAAACTCTACTATAGATTTGTATGATTGTATGGTTTTATCAAGTATTACATCGGTGTTTCTTGCATCATTCTCGAATTCCTCAACAAAAAACCTTATAACATCCTTTACTTCTTGAAAGCGATGTAGTAAATTATCTTGTCCTGAATGTAATGATAGAAGAAATAACTCATCATGGATTCCCATAAAAAGTTTTCTTGTTTCTTGACGCAGATGAGTAAATGTTACATTGCTGTACTCTTCAATGTATAATCCAAATTGGTGGATATATCGTAAACTATTTGCCGTGAAGTTCCAATATTTCATCAACTCATTGTTTATAGTAATCGCTTTGATATACTTCTTCAGACTATGTGCTAGCTCTGAGTTTGCTTCTTGAATTTTTCTTCTATACAATACAGCTTGATGCGAACTGGTTGTTGTTATAAATGGTGCAATGTATGTATCATCAACGACAACATTGTCTCCTTTTAATATAAATCGTGCAATAGGTATTCCATGATTTGGATTAGGAGTAGTTGAAATAATATATTGCTTTTTCGTTGAAATTATTTGTTCTTCTTCTATTAAATTTTCGCTAAACGAGTCTAATACTTCACTCGATGATATATATATGTATAAAAAACCTGAATGATCTTGGTCTGATTTTTTGATTCTAAAATCATAAGAATTCCTTTCTTCTATGACTATGTATTCACCGGCTGCGGTAATCCCTGCAAAGTTTTCAATATCTACTCTCCATAAAATATTATCTAATCGTGTGAACCTTATTGAGTCCAATTGATTAAATTCTGTCATAAGAGTATGGTGTTTCAGTAAACCATGAGAGTTGGATGTTATCTGACAATAGAAAGAAAATTGGTCTTCTATCCAATGTTCGAGCATTGTGAAATGTTCTTCAGTGATTACACTTCCGTTCTGCCATGAGACTCGTTTGTATGGGTAAGGATGTTTCATTGTTCTACTATGATAGAATTTTTGTTGCTTTAACTATTTCAAATATAACCTTTTTCTTATGAATTGACTCCATAATAGAGAAAAAAAACCAAAAGGAAAAAAAGAGTACATTTTAAAGTTTTAATGTTTTAAACTTTTAATAGTTTTAAGGCGAAAAAATGGCTCTGTAAGTCTTTTTATATCAATGCAATACAAGAACATTGATGAATGAAAAGACTACGTTTATGGGAAGTATGGACTACGTTTATGGGAAGTATGGACTACGTTTA
>ERZ761610.363-NODE-363-length-38176-cov-44.626321_pt1 | contig 38176 bp, 36 predicted proteins | sample MGYA00512164_ERZ761610 | MGnify/ENA primary metagenome ERZ761610 (study PRJEB28899, sample SAMN02850038) | bioreactor sludge metagenome | biome: EBPR Sludge; feature: EBPR Bioreactor; material: flocular biomat | place: Australia: Thorneside Wastwater Treatment...
TGACCATTGCTTACCGGTGCCTAGAATTACCGGAGCCATCTTGGACAGAAAGCCTCCTTCTTTTGACAATATAAGGCCAAGGCGCATATTTATGACTCGCACATCGTAGCTAATGAGAGATTTAGTTGGTTTTTCCCATGCTGAACACAGTTCGGCCAAGAAATCCGTTCCGTCCGGAGAAGACTCATCAAGGGTGGAGTCGCCTCCGTCTCCATAGATACCGATAGCGGACGCTGAAATAAATAATTTCGGTCGTTGTTCCGGTGGTGTTAGCTTGGTCGCTTCGACTAAATGAGACGTTGTCAGTATTCGCGAATCTTGAAGTTGTTTTTTTCTTTCCTGTGTCCAGGGCTTGTCCGCAATTCCTTCACCAGCGAGGTGAATAACCACATCTTTATTGGCGAGGACGTCTGACAGAGATATTGCATGGGCTTTCCACTGGAAAACTTTTGCAGGGTCCAGTTCGCTGATTTTTTCGGGATTTCTGACAAGGGCGTACACATCATGCCCGGCAATTTGTAATTCCCGTAAGAGATTTCGACCAAGTAATCCGCTAGCGCCAGAAACAAGTATTTTCATTATTGACCTTCATACTTATCAAAAATAAGTTCGTCTGTATTGACACCTTTTTCTTTTAATTTCGCTAGGATTTTCTCTAGCAACACCGGATCCATCGGTGCGGCTCGAGATAAAATGAAAAGTGATTTATATTTAGGACCACTCACTACTGCCCATTGGTAGTTTTCATCTAAATCAATAATCCAGTAGTCACCCTTGATAAAAAATCCAAAATCGACTTTTAATTTGGTTGGCACGCTTAAATTTGGAGGCGTTGCGGTTCCCTGAATGGTGCTATAGATTTTTTTGTCGCGGAAACAGGTGTTAAAGACACCGATTTGATTGTTTTCATTTAATGTATACTCGGCTGTGGAATATTCGCAGTTTCTTTGAAAAAAATTTGGTTTGTGGGCTATTTCATACCAAAGTCCCATGTATGATTTAGCATCAAATTTCGTAACGACCTCAGGACTGCGTGCATCCCAAGAGAATGCAAGTGCGGGGATAAATAGTAATGCGGCCCAAGTTCCAAGAATAGATTTTCTCATAATGTACCTCTCTGATTCACAGTGTTTTAGATTCAAGTCCAAATCAGTTTAAACACGCTTATAACCCTCTTGATTATTGCACAAGATTTGTATAATGTAAATACTGTGCATATGTTGTGCACGATTTTTTGAAGGAAGTATGCAAAATATCAATATTAAGGCTGTTTCAAAAATGACCGGGATCAACGAAAACACCATTCGCGCTTGGGAGCGCCGATATAGTGTCGTTGAACCGGAGCGCTCCGATGATGGTCGCCGACTGTATTCAAGAAAGGATGTCGAGAAGCTTTCTTTGTTATGGAAACTAGTTCAAAAAGGCCATTTAATCGGACAAATTGCAACGTTGTCCCTAGTTCAACTAAAAAAGATGGATGGTGAACATGGGACACCTTCGCATACGGCCCGGGAATTGGCTCCGAATTCAGCAAAAGAACAAGTACACTTAGAGACGATCATTTCGTCATTAAAAAAATTCGATCTAGATGCTATTCACCACAGTCTGCAAAAAGCGCGATTTGAACTGAGTCCTCGCGATATTATTACGCGATTAGTTCTGCCTTTGCTCAAAGAGGTGGGAAATCAAGTAATGGATTCAAAATTGAATATCTCACAAGAGCATCTGCTTTCCAGTCTTTTGCGTGATCATTTAGGCAATGTGTATCAGTCTCTTTCTCCTTATGAATATAAGACAAAAAGTCTTCAGACACGTGTGATAATAACGACCCGTGAAGGTGACTTACATGAATTTAGTATTTTACTTGCAGCCATTCTGTGTCGTATCCACGGATATGAGACCTACTATCTAGGTCCCAATATGCCCATGTCTGACTTAGCCCATGCATGTGAGCAATTTAAAATTAATTTTGTGATCTTGGGTTTAGCAGCGCTACCTCCAGAAAAGGAATTCGTAACAGCCGCCAGTTATTTAAAACAACTGGATCAGGCAGTTCCCAAAAAAACGCAGTTTTTATGTGGTGGTATGGCCAATGTTCCTGAAAATGTAATTTCGTCTGGTCGAAAGTATCTGTTTTTTTCATCTATTGATGAGTTGGATACATTTTTAGCTCAAAACAAGTAGGAGTTGTGGACATGAAAATTGCTGTCGTCGGTAGTGGTATTAGTGGGTTGGCCACGGCTTTGATTTTGTCGTCTCGTTACGAGGTTCATCTATTTGAATCGGATTCGCGTCTTGGGGGGCATGCCCATACGGTGAATATAAAACAGGAAAATGAGTCCATTCCTATGGACACAGGTTTCTTAGTTTACAATACGATTACCTATCCGCACTTTACTCGTTTTTTAGACTACTTGGGTGTTAAAACTGTAGCATCTGATATGACACTGGCTATTCAATCGGGAAATGGTTTTGAGTGGGCCGGAACGAATCTTTCTACCGTTTTTGCTCAAAAGAAAAACTTATTTAATTTTAAATTTCTTTTAATGATTAAAGATATTTTAGCTTTTAATCGCGAGGCTGAAGCTAATTTAGAGCTGGCAAAAGCAAACCGTTGGACACTTGCTGAGCTTGCTAAGTATAGAAATTTAAGTGAATCGTTTTTAACTTGGTATCTGTTGCCAATGACTGGTGCAATATGGTCAATGTCCTATTCGCAAGCGATGCAGTTTCCAGCAGAAACTTTCTTAACTTTTTGTATTAATCATCATTTGCTGCAGGTAAATAACCGCCCGATATGGCGAACGATAGAAAACGGTTCTATTAATTACGTCGAAAAAGTGAAGCAGAAAATCAAACATATTCATACATCAGCGGCTGTTCGCTACGTAAAACCTAGCGATGGTAAATTATTGGTTGGCGTTAACAATCAAGATTTGAGCTTTGATAAAGTCGTTTTGGCTACTCATGCTCCGATTTCGTGCCAAATGGTAAAAGACTCTTTGCCTGATTGGTATAACTTTTTATCTGTATTTAGTACGAACAAAAACGAAGTTATTTTGCACAAGGATTCTCGGGTGATGCCGAAAAAGCGCATCTGCTGGTCTTCATGGAATGTTTCTGCTCGTGAAAATGCACAGGATAAGCAGGCAATTAGTTTAACGTATTATCTTAATAAACTTCAGCCACTTAAAACTGCGACCGATTTTTTTATTACATTGAACTCGCAAGCTAACTTGGAATTTAAAGTTCAATCTTTTGAATATGATCATCCTCAATTTGATTTTGCTGCGATTGATCAGCAGAGACATATTCCGTCTATTCAGGGGCGCAATGGAATTTATATAGCGGGTGCTTGGACTCGTTATGGGTTTCACGAAGATGGAATTTTGAGTGCAGTTAAAGTCGGTGAACTTTTAGGGTGTAAACCACCATGGGCGTAAACAATTTACCTGTGTTTACAGGTGAGCATAGCTATGTAGGCGAAGGCTGGGTCTTTCATGGAAGACCAGGGCAGACATCATTTAAATATCCGATATTTAATTTGGTAGTGCCTATTCATAGTGAATTAGCAGTGAATTCATTGTCTTCAGGGCGATACCTGTCATTAAAAGCTACTGATTATTTAGACGGGCAATCAGGTGATTTGTTTCAAAATTTCAAACAGTTTATGCTGAACCAGTTGGGGTATGAGGTAGAACATGTTTGGCTTCAAACTCTACCTCGAATTTTTGGTTACACTTTCAATCCGGTGAGTTTTTGGTATTGTTATCGGGCGGGGTGTCTGGACGCCATTTTGTGCGAAGTGAATAATACATTTGGTGATAGACATTTTTATTTCATGCGGCCCATTGGTGATAGTGAAGAACATCGTTTTAATTTGCCAAAAAGATTTCATGTGTCGCCTTTTTTTCCGATATCGGGCCGATATGAGTTTGAGTTTAAACTCAGAGATTCGAGTTCAGATGTGCGCATCCGATTGCTTGAAGGCAGCGACCTAAAGCTTGATACTCGGATTTTTTTAAACGTGAAAAAAATTGAATCAAATTCTAAATGGCGTCTTTTTTGGCGCTATGGTTGGATGACTCCATTAGTTGTCATTCGCATTCATCGACAAGCGCTTAAGCTTTGGCTTAATAAAGTTTCCTTTCATTCTCGTCCTAAACCACCTAAGGAGAAGTTGACCTTATGATTTCATCATTTATTGCAAAAAAAGTTATATACAAGGCCCTCGAGCAAACGAAGTTCGGTCAGATAAAAATATCAGTCGGCAATGAGCCCAGTGAAGTCTTTGGAGAAGGGGCTTTTGTTAGCGAGCTAAAACTAAAGGACATCAATGTGTTAAGCCGAGTTGCCCGCGGAGGTGACATTGCGCTAGCTGAAGCCATTATGGATAAAGAATTGGAAATCACCAACGAAACTGCGTTTATAGAATGGGCCTGTCGCAATGACGAAGTTCTAAAAGAGGCGTTCCACGGCACATGGCTAGGTACATTGATGGCACGAATTAAAAGTAAGTTAAATGAAAACACGGTTACGGGTTCTAAGAAAAATATAATGGCTCACTATGATCTGGGTAACCGCTTTTATCAAAGCTGGTTAGACCCATCGATGAGTTATTCTTCAGCGCTATATAAAGAGGCGCAGTTTTCAGAAGATCTGATTCAAGCTCAGTATAATAAATATGATAGGATCATTGACGAACTGGAAATTAAGTCGTCTGACCATATTTTGGAAATCGGCTGTGGTTGGGGTGGTTTTTTTTCCAGAGCAGTGGAACGTACAGGATGTAAAGTTACGGCCGTAATGAATTCACCCGCGCAGGCCGATTTTAATAGGGACCTTATTGCAAAAAAGGGATTTAAAGATCAAATCGATTTACAACAGATTGATTACCGTCAGATCAAAGGCACCTATGATAAAATAGTTTCTATCGAAATGATCGAAGCTGTTGGGTACCAGTATTGGTCGACTTATTTCGACAAAGTGGCTTCGTCTTTGAAATCTAAAGGAAAGGCCTTGATACAGGCCATCACCATTAATGAGAATCGTTTTGAAGACTATTTGAAAAATCCAGATTTTATCAATACCTATATTTTCCCAGGAGGGATGCTACTTACGAATGAGTCTGTTCGAAAGAATGCGGCACTCAAGGGGATGAGTTCTGATACTCCCTTTGAATTTGGCCTTAGCTACGCAGAAACACTTAATCAATGGCGGGGAAAATTTAATGAAGTTTTTGAATCTCAGTTGTCGTCCGATTTTGATGATCGGTTCCGCCGGCTCTGGAACTTCTATTTTTCATACTGCGAAGGCGCATTCCGTGCCGATCGCATTAACGTCGCACACTTTTCAATTGCTAAAAACTAGGAGCAATTATGTCAATACTAAAAAGACTACTCTATTTCACACTAACTATTGTAGGAGGCCTTTTGTTAACCTCGTGTTCTAGTATAAACGTGGCAGAATATAAGGACCAGAAACCTGATTTCGATTTTGAAAATTTTTTTTCAGGCGATCTCGAGGCTCACGGGGTCTTTCAAAGTCGGTCAGGTAAGATAATTAAAAAAATCCACTGTTTGATGAAGGCCGAAAAAAAAGACGGTGCCGTTATAATTAATGAAGACTTTACGTATTCAGACGGGGTCAAAGAACATCGTCAATGGATAGTGAAGAAGAACAGCGAAGGTAAATATATCGCAACTGCCGGGGACGTGGTGGGAGAGGCTAAGATTGAATCAGCTGGCTTTGCTTTCAATATGAATTATGTTTTGAAACTCAAGGTTGATGGAAGTGAAATAAATGTTAGAATGGACGATTGGATGTATCGCATGAATGAAAACACAGTCATCAATAAGACTCGAATGTCGAAATGGGGCTTTTATCTGGGTGAAGTTACCTTCACTATTGTGAAAAAATGAAAACAGTTTTAGCGCTCATTTTTATCGTGTCGACAGGTATAGCTGAAACTCTTAAGGGGACAGCCAAAAATGATAAGGGTACAATTGTGTACTCTGAAATTCATGATGTTGAGCGATCAAGTGATGGACTTACCAAAAAAGTGACGACTAAGTATTATAAGCCCGATGGATCTCAGTTTGGTCATTTAATTTCGGAATTTAAAGAGCGACCTTATATTCCTGATTCCGAGTTCAAAGATTTGCGTTTTGGCAGGAAATATATTGGTAAAGTTCAGATTAAGGAAAATAAATCGGTTTATTTAATAGAAGAATTTCTAAATGAAAAGTTAGTAAAAACATCAGAAATTGAATTAAAAGACGATTTGATATCAGGTCCTGGGTTTGATAATTTTATTTCTCAAGAGATCGTAAAGGGCAAAAAGTCCAAGCTTCCCGTGCATTTCTTAGTATTACCTCGCCATAGTGACTATCGTTTTAACGTCAGCACTGTCGAAACCAATTCGGCAGATACGCGAAGGTACAAAATTAAGCCCGCGACTCTTTTAAGTCTTTTTGTCAAAGAGATTGTAATTACCTATGAGGGCAAAGAAGGATTGTTAAAAACCTACGATGGCTTGTCGAATTTACCAGCAGACAATGATGAATCTCAAAATGTAGTCATAGATTATGAAAAAGTCGAGGACACGCAAAAGGGCGCTAAATGAATAATCGTAGGGTGATAAAATTTATCAGTTTTAACATCCTTTGGCTTATGACCGCACAGCTGGCACTGAACTCATATTTGAGTATACTAACTGTCTTGGTTCTTGGGCTTTATATTTTTGAATTCTTAAAGCTGGATTGGAAAGCGAGATCTCTTACAATTTTTGTTTTTAGTGTTGGAATCGGCTTCGATTGGTGTGCACACTATTTGAATTGGATTCAATTTTCTGGCCCGTTGTTTTTTGTTCTACCCCAATGGTTAATTTCTTTGTGGATTCTGTTTATCTGGCTTTTGCCAGATTTGATTTATCAATTTAGTAGTCGTCGCTGGTTACTGGTTACCTTGTCGGCAGTAGCCGGGCCATTAAGTTATTATGCAGGCGAAAATTTCGAAGTGGTTAAATTTTATGGAATGGCAAGTTGGTTGGGGTACGCGGTATTTTGGGGGGGGCTTATGTACGCAAGTCACCTGTGGTTAATCGGAGGAAACTATGGAACTAAAAAATAAAAATGTTGTTATTACTGGATCCAGCCGTGGTATCGGTTGGGCCTTGGCTCATGCACTCGCAAAAAAAGGTGCCAGATTACATTTAGTGCAGCGTACTTGGGACAAGGGTAAAATTACGGAACTGGAAAAACTGAGTGGAACCGAAGTTAAGCAATGTACGTGCGACTTAGGCCAGCTTATTCAAGTCAAAGAACTGTGCGCAAATTTAAGATCTCATACTATTGATATTTTAATTAATAATGCGGGTGTCTTAACTGGAGAGTTATTAGAAAATCAAACGGACGAAGAAATTGAAAACGTATTTCAAATGAATTTGACGGTATCCGCGTTGTTAACAAAAGCGGTTTTGCCTAAGATGTTGAATCAAAAGTTGGGATTGATTGTTAACAACACCAGTGTTTCTGCCTATATGCGATTCCCCTGTGCCACGACCTACGCGGCCGCTAAAAGCGGTTTACTGGCAATGACAGAATGCTTGGATACAGAACTGACCGGTACGGGTGTATCAACGCTAGCTTTAGTTACCCCGGGAATTAAAACAGATATGTTTGATGCCATCAAAACATCATATGGAAAGTATTTCGAAGCACCGGACGACTATATTTCTGCGGAAGAGTATGCGGAACAAGTAGTTGAGGCGATTAATAAAGATAAAAAATATCTCCTGCCATCGGGCCAAACTCGGCTAGGATTGTGGATTGCTCAGTATGCTCCGAGTTTATTTAAGAAAGTGGTCGTAGGACGATTTGTTCGTAAATAGAAAATAAAAAACCTGCCAAAGGAAGCAGGTTTTTTATTTTTCAAATATTCCGTAAATGACTAACTTTGACGTTGACGTTTTTCCACCGCGAGTGCGGCTTCGCGAACAGCTTCACTTAAAGTAGGGTGGGCGTGGAAACTGCGAGCTAGATCTTCACTACTACCGCCGAATTCCATACACACTACGATTTCATGAACCAATTCAGAAACGTTTGGGCCAACAAGAGAGGCACCTAAAAGACGATCTGTTTTTTTGTCTGCGATAATTTTTACAAATCCATCTGTGTCGGCTTTGGCACGTGCACGACCGTTAGCTAGGAAAGGAAATTTACCTACGTTAATTTCGATTCCGTCTTTCTTAGCTTGTTCTTCAGATAAGCCCACAGTAGCAATTTCTGGGTGCGTATAGATTACGCCAGGAACGGTATTGTAATTTACGTGGCCCGCTTGTCCCGCAAGCATTTCTGCCAAGGCTACGCCTTCTTCTTCAGCTTTGTGAGCCAACATTGGACCTACAATAACATCGCCGATTGCATAGATTCCCGGAACGTTTGTTCGGAAGTGATTGTCCGTTACGATGCGACCTTGAGGATCTTTTTGGATGCCGGCCTCTTCACAGCCTAATCCATTTGTGAATGGACGGCGGCCAGTAGAAACCAAAACGACGTCCGCATTGATTTTCCCTTTTTTTCCATCTGATAGAGATTCGTATTCGACTTCAACGCCTTTTGCTGATTTTTGAGCTGCAAAAACTTTTGTCGACATTAGGAATTCCATACCTTGCTTTTGCAATTTAGTTTTTAAAACATTCATACAATCAGGATCAGTAGTGCCACCTAAACGGTCAGAGTATTCAACAATCGTAACCTTTGAGCCTAAACGCTGCCACACGGAACCTAATTCCAACCCGATAACACCGCCTCCCACAACCACTAAGCTTGCAGGAACCGATTTCAGCGCTAGAGCCCCCGTATTCGATACTATTTTATCTTCATCAAATTTTAGAAACGGTAGTTCGGCCGGTGCGCTGCCGGTCGCGATAACGATATTTTTAGTCGTGATAATTTTTTTAGTGCCGTCATCCGAAGTAATTTCGACGTTGTTAGCTTTTAAGATTTTGCCAAAACCTTTGAATGGCGTAATTTTGTTTTTCTTGAACAAGAAAGCAATGCCTTCAGTGTTTTGCTTAACGACTTTATCTTTTCTAGCCATCATTACATCAAGATTTAATGTCACCGATGGAACTTCCACACCATGCGCTTTTAAATCTTTCTGAGCCGCAACAAAATGTTCCGAGGACTCGAGCAGCGCCTTTGAAGGGATGCAACCTACATTCAGACATGTGCCACCGTAAGTAGGGTCTTTTTCGATAACCGCAGTCTTTAAACCTAACTGTGCGCAACGAATCGCTCCAACATAACCACCGGGGCCGCTACCAATTATTACTACATCAAATTCAAAATCAGCCATAAAATCCTCGTTAGAACCTTTTGTAAATTAAACACCAATCAATAGACGTTCTGGGTCCTCAACGCCTTCTTTAATTTTAACTAAGAAACCCACGCTTTCTTTTCCATCGATGATTCTGTGGTCATACGAAAGAGCCAAGTACATCATTGGGCGAGCTACGATTTGTCCGTTAATAACTACGGCACGGTCTTCCACTTTGTGCATGCCAAGGATGGCACTTTGTGGAGCATTTAAAATCGGAGTGCTCATTAGTGAACCAAACACACCGCCATTAGTGATCGAGAACGTTCCTCCATTTAAATCATCAACGCCGATTTTGCCATCACGCGCTTTTAATGCGTAATTGCGAATTGCGTTTTCGATTTCAAATAGACTCATTTGGTCTGCATCTTTAATAACTGGAACCATCAAACCACGGTCGGTGCTGACCGCAATACCGATATTGTAATAGTTGTGGTATTCGATATCTGTTCCGTTGATATAGGCATTGACATTAGGGAAGGCTTTTAAAGCTTCAATAACAGCTTTCGTAAAGAAACCCATCATTCCCAGGTTGATGCCGTATTTTTCTTTGAATTTATCTTTATATTTAGCGCGAATATCATTCAGCTTAGTCATGTCGACTTCGTTGAATGTTGTCAGTAGTGCCGTTGTGTTTTTCGCTTCGACTAAACGTTCCGCAATTTTCTTACGGATAGTTGTCATCGGAACTAATTTTTTTTCGCCTTGTCTTGATGCTGTGCTGCCTGTCGGGAACATTGGTTGCGCCGCTGGCGTCGCAGGTTTGCTTGTTGTGGTTTCCGCTGTTTTTTGAACTGCAGGAGCCGCGCCGTTTGAGCCTAAACTCATCAAAACGTCGCCTTTAGTTAATCGACCATCTTTGCCTGTGCCCGACATTCCAGATGTATTTACATTATTTTCTGTTACTAATTTTTGTACAGCAGGGGATAACGGTTTGCCTTCAGATGAAGCCGCCGACATAGTCTGTGCGTGTTGTTGAGGCGCTTCTTTTTTTTGTTCCGCTGCCGGAGCGGCCGTTGCCGTCGCTTTGCCATCAGAATCGATAGTCGCTACCGTCGCGCCTATTTTTACAACCTCACCGGCTTGGGCCGTAATGTTTAAAACACCATCATTTTCGGCGATAACTTCAACGCTCGCTTTATCTGTTTCTAAAAGAAGAAGAACGTCATTACGTTTAACAGCTTCACCATTTTTTTTGTTCCAGCTACCAATAGTCGCTTCCGTTACTGATTCGCCTACTGCGGGAACTTTTACGTCGATTTTCATATTAACTCCTTCTTCTTTTAGTACTTCATCACAGTTTGAATAAATTCGTTTTGTTCTACTTTATGGCGATACACAGAACCTGTCGCAGGGCTCGATCGCTCTGGACGGCCAACGTATTCTAGATCCCATTTTAGTTTCTCGCGCTTGAACATGTCTTGGAACTTAAAGTAAACATGTTGAAATGCACCCATGTTTTTAGGTTCTTCTTGTGCCCAAACTACGTTCTTCAAATTCGGGAACGATTTTAATGCGTCTACGATTTGTTTTTCTGCGAATGGGTAGATTTGTTCCATACGGATTAGAACGATATTGTCTTTGTTTTGTTTTTCTTTCTCTTCAAGTAACTCGTAGTACAATTTACCAGATACAAATACGGCCGTGTTTACTTTCTTTGCGTCGGCTTTATCCACGATAATTTCTTGGAATGCGCCTTTGCCTAACTCTTCTAAAGTAGAAACAGCTTTTGGGTGACGAAGTAATGATTTCGGTGACATTACGATTAATGGTTTCCTGAAATCACGCTTCATTTGTCTGCGCATCGCATGGAAAATCTGTGCTGGTGTTGTCAAATTCACTACTTGCATATTTCCTTGAGCACACAATTGCAACCAACGCTCTAAACGTGCGCTCGAATGTTCTGGTCCTTGCCCTTCGTAACCGTGAGGAAGCAATAGAACTAAACCAGTCATCTGCATCCATTTAGATTCACCAGATGATAAGAACTGATCGATAATAATCTGGGCCCCGTTCGAGAAATCCCCGAATTGAGCTTCCCAGATAGTTAAAAAAGTAGGATCGCACGCGGCATTTCCGTATTCAAAGCCAAGAACTGCGTATTCAGACAAAATAGAATCGTAGACGCAGAATTCGACTTTATCGCCGTTCACTTGATCAAGGGCCGCGTAGGGTTCACCATTTTTGAAATCGTAAAGACCGGCGTGGCGGTGAGTGAACGTACCGCGAACGCAGTCTTGTCCAGAAAGGCGAACCGAAGTTCCTTCTGTTAATAAGGATCCGTAAGCTAATAATTCTGCTGTACCCCAATCTAGAGGTTGCTTGCCTTCGGCCATCGCACGACGAGTCTCCAGTAAACCTTTAACTAACTTAGGATGCGGAGTAAATCCCGCCGGGACTTCTGATAGTTTTTTACCCAAATCTTTGAGTACCGCCACGTCCACTTGTGTGTTTACGGGCTTGTCTAAATCAGCGCGTGAGCCTTTGCGGAAACCTTTCCAGAAACCATCAAATTTAAAGGGTTTAGCTTTTGGTGGATTCTTTTTCGTGTCGTCGTAGATTTTTTGTAAGTTATCCATCTTTTCTTGATAGAAACTTTCCATGTATTTTGGATCAAGCGCATTTTCACGCGCCAATTGTTTACTGTAGATATCTTTCAAAGTCGGGTGACCTTTGATGATTTCGTACATCAATGGTTGAGTGTAGGCAGGTTCATCACCCTCATTGTGACCGAATCTGCGATAGCAGATCATATTAATTACGATATCGCGGCCCCATTCCTGACGGAACTTAATCGCGATCTCAAGAGCGCGAACGCATGATTCCGCATCGTCACCATTTACGTGAAGAACCGGAGTCGCTAACACTTTCGCTACATCCGACGAGTAGTGTGATGACCTGTGATTTTCAGGATTCGTTGTGAAACCAACTTGGTTATCGATTACGATATGAAGTGTACCACCCACTGTGTAACCCTTAACTTGTGACATCTGGAATGTTTCAAGAACAACACCTTGGCCTGCAAATGCGGCGTCCCCGTGGATTAATACGGGGATAACTTTTTTACGATCTTTAGTGTCTTTTCTGCGACGTTGAGCCGCGCGAACCATACCTAAAACAACCGGATTTACTGCTTCTAAGTGAGATGGGTTGTAAGCCAGAGTCACTTGGCATGTTGGCCCGTTTGTAGTTTCTTTGTGAGCTACGTAACCTAAGTGATATTTAACGTCGCCATCGAAATCATCTATTGGTTCTGCTAGTTCGGTAGGTCCATTGAAATCACCAAAAATGTACTCAAGACCTTTACCCATGAAGTTTGCTAGAACATTCACGCGACCACGGTGGGCCATACCGATAACGATCTCTTCAAATTTGTATTGAGGACTTTTTTGAACCAAAGTTTCTAGCATTGGCATCAATGCGTCTCCGCCCTCAACAGAGAAACGTTTTGTTCCGACGTAACGAGTGTGAATGAATTTTTCTAGCGCTTCGGTACGGGCTAACGAGTGGAATACTTCTTTTTTCTCGTTCGCGGTTAATTTGAATTTTGGATTTTCTAACTCAAATTCGCGGATGAACCAGTTGCGAACTTCAGGAAGAGCTTCTGCGCATTGAACAGATAATTTACCGCAGTAAACTTGGCGTAGGGTTGCGATGATTTCTTTTAAAGATGAATTGGGTTTACCAATCATGGAACCGATTTGGAAAACCGTATTCAAATCTTTTTCTGATAAATTAAATTTCTTAAGGGCTAATTGTTCACTTGACGGCGCCGTATTTGATAACGGATCAAGAGAGGCTTCAAAATGACCGTAGTTACGGTAGGCTTGAATCAAGTGGTAGACGTCTAATTCTTTTTCAGACAGACCGAGTGATCCAGTTTGACCGAATTCTAATCCTTCAAAGAAGCGTTTCCATTCAAGGGCAACAGCGTCGGGATTTTGTTTATACTCTATGTAAAGTGAATCGATATAATCGACATTCGAATGATTCACGGGACTTGAAAAACCATTGCGTTGGTTTGTGCTCATGGCGGTGGTTCCTTTCAATAAAAAGCGACGGCGCATTGTCTCGCAAAATCACGAAGAGTTCAATGTTGACCGCTATTTAATGCGATATTTAACAAATGACATCATAACTTTGTTTTTAGACTGTTTGTACTAGTCAGGTGTCCAATTGTAGAAAAAAAGTTTCTCTTTTTCATAAAATTAGATAATTGTACTTTAGTTCGGATAGTGTGTGTTTTCAGAGACAAAAATCCAGGAGAAATGAATGTACCAATTGGTAGTAGTAAGACATGGCGAGAGTGTTTGGAATCAGGAAAACAGATTTACCGGTTGGTATGATGTTGGATTAGCTGAAAAAGGTGTTCAAGAGGCAAAAAATGCCGGGCAGACTCTTAAAAAGGAAAAGCTGAGCTTCGACGTCGCGTACACTTCAATGCTTAAGCGCGCCATTAAAACTTTGGACTACATCTTGGATGAAATGGATTTGGTGTGGATTCCCGTCCACAAAGATTGGCGCTTAAATGAGCGGCATTATGGTAACCTTCAGGGTTTAAACAAAACCGAGATGGTCGAAAAGCACGGTGAAGAGCAAGTTAAGATCTGGCGTCGTAGTTACGATACTCCCCCACCGGATATGAGTCCTGATGACGCAAGACACCCTAAAAATGATATTCGCTACAAGCATGTTCCGCTGCGGGATCTGCCTAATGCTGAGTCATTAAAGGACACTCTTCATAGATTCACGCCTCTATGGAAAGATAAGATCATGACCGACCTAAAGCTAGAGAGAAAAATTCTGATCGTGGCTCATGGTAATTCATTGCGTGCCTTGATGATGATTTTGGAAGGTATTTCACCGGAAGAGATTATGCAGGTGAATGTGCCAACGGGCATTCCACTTATGTATCAACTGGATCAGAACTTTAAAGTGACTGGGAAAAAGTATCTGGGGGATCCCGCTGAAATTGAAAAAGCGATCAACTCGGTAGCGAACCAGACAAAGAAAAAATAACCAGCGGACCGTTTGACTTTTAATCGAATCGAAATTCATAATTAGTGAAAGTTAATTATGAAAAGGGGCTACCTTGTCTGCGAAGAACAGAAAAACGTTTGGTTTTATTTCTCATCCTAAAATTCAGTTCAAATACGCGATTCTAAATTCTTTGTTTGTATCGGGAGTGATTTTGCTTTCGAACTTATTGGTGGTGTATCGTCTGCGTAACTACGCTGACAGTCAAAGCGACATCGAAATGGATACTGCGCTTTTATACAACATCACCGACTTTACAATGCAGATGGGCTTCCTAACTTTCTTGGTTTCATTTTTAATTACATTTGTTTCTACGATCGTGATCACGCATCGATTTGTCGGGCCATTTATTTCAATCAATCGTTATGTAGATAGTTTGATTAACAGCAAATTCGACGAAGGGTTGAACTTGCGTACGTCAGATGAAATGCACGAGATCGCCGGCAAGCTTAAAACCTTGGGCGATCGTCTAAAGGCTAAGTAGTACGTTTGGCTCCAGCCGTTGCTGGCGCCGGCTTAACAGGATCTCTTCCGGGAGTTCCGGTTTCGCATTTATCTCGATAGCTTTCGTCAAATTTTAAAGAATCACGTCTCACATTTGAACCTTTTTCTTGGCCAGCATCATAAAACAACAAACCGACTCCGGCTTTGATACGGATCGTGCGCTCAGTCTTGCGGCAGCTGCTTGAGTCCTTTGCGCAATTTGCCTTGTATTCTTTTTCGGAAAGATAGTTGATGGCGTCTGTAACCGTTCCCCCTGTTTGATTCTTACAATTGGTCATTCCATCTTCAGCGCCGCCTAGTGCGGTTTTGTTTGCAAATACTTTCCAAGCTTCGCCTTTGTAGGACTTTGGCTTTTCAGAAAGAGAATGAAAGCAGGCCGGTTTACCTTTAGCTTCGTTTACACCATCAACAACACCGACTACTGTTCGTTTATCTGGTAGTTCAATTAGAAAATTATTGTCGACAACGGAAATCAAAACCCCATCACGCAAAATTTTAAACTGACAGCTTTTCGGGTCGAAAAGCAAAGTTCCTTTGAAATTGTTGTCTTCATTCTTTTTAACAATAGTGTAACTGGGATCGAGGTCGGTTTTGGGACCTTGGGTAGAGCGCAATTTATCCGCCATAGAAAAAGATGAGATAAGCAGCAGTACGGTCATGATTTGGTATTTCATAAAATCTCCCGTCTATCCTTTCGGATTGCTTGATCTGTGATTGAGTCTAGGATTAGTATAAACATGTGATTTTAGTCAAAGATGCGAAACAAATTCTGACTCTGGAAAAGGCCGCTAGGAAGGGAGCTCGTCATACACTAGACGAAGATCTAACTGCGCTTAAGAATCATGCGATTCTGGTAGAGAAAAACAAAATCAAATGGATTGGTCCGCAGAAGGACATTCCTAAATCCGCGTATAAAAAAATTAATAAAGAAATTTCAGCGAAAAATAAAGTCGTAATGCCAGCATTTACAGAGTGCCATACGCACACCGTTTTTGCTGGAGAACGCTATACAGAATTTGAACTTAGGAATACGGGCGTTAGTTATCAAGAAATTGCAGCTCGTGGTGGCGGGATTTTATCCTCACGCAAGGCTGTTGGGTTAACATCGAAAGAGATGTTGGTTAAACTGACGCAAAAGCGGGTAGATAAATTTGCTCAACAAGGTGTCGCGACGATTGAAATCAAAAGTGGCTACGGCCTGGATTTAGAAAACGAAATAAAATCGTTAGAAGTAATAAAAAAGCTAAAAGGTGCGAATTTTGTAAAAACGTTTTTAGGTGCTCATGCGATTCCAAAGGAATTTGCTTCAGCAAAAGAGTATTTAAATTTTCTAAGCGAATTCGTCTACCCAGAGATCAAGAAAAAGAAGCTTGCTGACCGCGTAGATATTTTTATAGAAAAAGGTTTTTTCTCTGCCGAAGAAAGTCGCTCCTATTTAGAACTTGCTCAGAAGTTAGGTTTTGATGTCGTTATTCACGCCGATCAGTTATCATTGAGTGGTGGTTCAAACTTAGCTGTGCAATTGCAGGCGCTATCAGCGGATCATGTCATTCAAATTCAAGATAAAGAAATTAAAAATTTAGCGCAATCAGAAGTCACAAGTGTGTTGCTACCCCTTGCGGATCTATATATGAAATGTGCCTATCCACCTGCGCGCAAGTTGATTGAAGCCGGTGCGCGGGTAGCCGTATCGACTGACTTTAATCCAGGTTCATGTCCGTCGCAAGATGTGCAGATGGTTGGTTTGCTAGCGCGATTAGAAATGAAAATGACTCTGCCAGAAGTGATTGTGGCCTATACATTAGGTGCTTCGTACGCTCTGAAACGACAGTCTTTTGAAGGCTCCTTAGAAGTCGGCAAAAGTGCGCAAATGATTTTCTTAGACGACTCGTACGCGGGCCTGTTTTACTCGTCGACAGAAACCTGTGTGACCCACCGGTTTTTTAATGAAACACTCGAAAAACTAAACAAATAACGCAGACCACTATATCTTAAATATTCTTAAAATATGTGTGGACCCGGTTTTAATCCCTTTCTAAGCTCTAGGTAGAGTAAGTCTATTCAGTTTAAAATTAAGCCAAGGAGAGGCGAAATGAAAAACGGTTATAGTCAGCTAATACAATCAAAGTACTTTGTGACTGATTTTAATTCTGCCATTTTCGATGGGCCAATTCGAATTTACTTCACTCAAACCCAAGAGTCTTTGGCTTTAAAAGTCTATTTCCATATCCAAAATAGGTTTGCAGATGAAGTTAAAAAGCTAAAAGACGTTTCTGCCGGCGTTCATACCAGTTTGTTCATCTTGATTTACCCAACAGGCGAAAGTTTTGAAACCTGCTTTGAATCGAAAGAAAAAATGGTCATGGCGGATTGGGAAAGTGACTTGGTCATCGGGATGAATGAAAGCACGGATGGCATAGACTTTAATTTATTCGAAGAAAAATTCCATCAAGCGTATTCTCAGTGGGTAAGCCAAAATCGAAAAATAAAACATGAAGAGCTTAGTCTATAGAAACAATAAGGGTCAGTTGATCATCGAGTATGTATTGCTTTTAGCAATTGCAGCTGTTGTATCGGGAATTATTGTGAGTCGACTAGCAAGTCGAGATCCTGATTCACCAGGTGCTATCATTACTGGCTGGAGTAAGGTAACCCAAGCCATCGGCGCCGATCCGGTGGATGATTGTCTAAAGTCAAGTTGCCCTAATTAGAAATAAACAGATCCACGTTTTTTTATTTCATCATGCATTCGTTCTTGCATTAGTTCTTGAATATCTGAAGCTATTTCTCGAATAAACGTGTGGTCGTCCAATATGGTTTGATCGTAAGGTAAATAGATTGGCTCCATGAAAACAATTTTCCATTTTGCGGGAAGTGGAATCAAATTCAATGGAAGAGGTAGCTTTAGGCCTTTAAATACCATTTTCATAGTCAATTTTTTGAGTGTAAAATTGGTCTCCTCAGCGCCAATGACTAAGACTGGCACAATCGGTGATTGGGTTTCAATAGCCATTCGCAAGAAACCGCGTTTAAACTCTTGAAGTGTGTACATTTTCCGGGATGATTTAAAGTTTCCGTCTTCGCCTTCAGGAAAAATAACTACGACATGTTTACGTTTTAGAAACTGTAATCCATTGTCGTAATTAGCTTCATAAAAGCCCATCTTCTGCGCCGTCTTTTGAGTGAAGTCGGTACTAAACCATAATTTGTGAGTTAGCACTCGTGGGATACGCTTAACTTCACTAACTAAAACATGATTCAGCATGAGCGCATCTAGGCCCGAGAAGCCCGAATGGTTGGCAATAATAACCGCAGGTCCTTTTTTGGGAACATGATGGGCATTTTCCACTTCAAGTCGGAAATAGAATTTCAAGAGCTTGAGAAGCTGATTGGGTAGAGTCTTAAAATAAAAGCTCTCATTCTTGATTTTTTTAAGCTTATCATCAAACATATACTATATGTCTAAATATATAATCTCTATCGATCAAGGAACAACTTCATCTCGTGTCTGTCTTTTTAATAAAAATGGACAATTGGTAGATCAAGTTCAGAAGGAATTTCGGCAAATTTTTCCCAAGCCGGATTGGGTAGAGCATGATGCCGAGGAGATTTGGCAGTCGGTCGTGTATTGTCTTAAAGAAATTTTAACAAAATATTCAAGTGGCGATATTGATTCGGTGGGTATTACTAATCAACGAGAAACAGTTGTTTTATGGGATAGACAAACGGGTAAGCCGGTTCACAACGCCATTGTTTGGCAAGATAAACGCACAGATAAAATCTGTTCGAAACTACGTAAAACGAACAATGGCTATGTTAAGAAAACGACGGGGTTAGTAATTGATCCGTATTTCTCGGGAACTAAAATTAAGTGGATGTTAGATAATGTTTTGGAAACCCGTTCGTTGTTAAAAGAAAAACGTCTTTTGGCAGGAACGATCGACACCTTTTTGATTTGGAAGCTGACCAAAGGTGCGGTTCATGCAACGGACGTTTCAAATGCGTCGAGAACGCTATTGATGAATTTAAAAACACGTGACTGGGATGCTAAATGTTTAAAGGTATTTGGCGTACCGCAAACGATTTTACCAGAGATCAGAAAATCAAACGCATTGTTTGGCGCGATTGAATGCTCAGAAATCAAAAATTTAATGTCTAAAACGATTAACATTCATGGCGTAGCTGGTGATCAGCAAGCCGCTTTGTTTGGGCAAGTGTGCTTTGATAAAGGAATGTCAAAATGTACGTTTGGTACAGGTAGTTTTATTTTATACAACATTGGCAATCAAATTAAGTATTCCAATTCGGGATTGCTTACAACGCTTGCTTGGGAACTGGATGGAGAAAAACCGGTTTATGCATTTGAAGGAGGCGCATTCATATGTGGCGCGGCCGTCGGTTGGCTTAGAGACAATTTAGGTTTAATGAAAGAGTCTAAAGAAATTGAGGCCATGGCCAATCAAGTCGATAGCACAGAGGGTGTGATTTTTGTTTCGGCGTTAAGTGGTTTAGGTGCGCCGTTTTGGAAAGATGGTGCTAAAGGGCGTATCGTTGGATTGACTCGAAAATCCAACAAGTACCACTTGGCTAGAGCCACATTAGAATCCATGTCCCTTCAAAATTTAGATATAATTAAAGTTATGGAAAAAGAGTCCGGTAAAAAATTACTGGAACTGAAAACAGATGGTGGGGCCGCTAAAAACAATCTGTTGATGCAGTTTCAATCTGACTTCCTTCAAAAGAAAGTACTACGCGCACACGTCGTAGAAACTACCGCATTAGGTGCAGCCTTCCTGGCCGGCCTTGGTAGCGGCTTTTGGAAGTCAAAATCAGAATTGAAAGCTACATGGAAATGGGACAAGGAGTTTTTTCCGAAGAAGAAATCTAAAGCTTTAACTGAAACGATTCAAAATTGGGATCGCGCAGTTCGAAATTTAATAAAGGAACTGTAGTTTTGGAAAATATTTTTAAAAAGCTTTCAGCAGACGAGCGTGAAGTGGTTCTACAGAAGGCTTTAAAGCAAAAGGCATTCTTTGTTTTTAAAATGCCAACCCGAATTATAAAGTCAAAGATTATTACTTTAAAAAAGACCGCTTATATTACCTGTGTTTGTCCCTCTGATTTGCATACCTTACGCACGCGACATGAAGTCATTATTGTTTTGGTACTAGAGGGGGAACGGTATTTTTTTAAATCATTTGCGTACGTAGCAGAAGGTTTTTTGATGTTCAGGCGCAAAGTCGATTTCTATCATTTGATACGTCGTCGCAACAAGCGTCTTAAAATTCCACAAGCTTACCCTGCGAGTTTGATGATCAAACGTCATAATAGCGGTTTAGCATTTTTAAAATCGTTGATGTTTGATTTTTCTGAGTCCGGATGCAAAGTGGGTTTGAATACCGAAGTTCCTAAAATTGAAGTCGGTGACGAATTAGTCGGAAACCTTAGAATGGGGGACCGGCGGGCTGTCGAAGTGACAGGTGTAGTTAAACATTCATCTCGCAGTAAATCAGGTGCTATTCGACAAACTTTGGGTCTGAGTTTTGAGTTTCCTCAGAATCAATCTACAACTCAGGTAAAGAATTTATTTTTAGATTTGCAAAGAGAATTATTTATTGAATTCTATGGTAAGCGATGAAAGACGTTTTTAAAAAAGTTCACTTATCGGATAAAAAGAAGATTCTTAAGCGTCTTATTGAAGACCGTGTCGTCTGGTTGATCAAAACAGAAACTAAAGACGTACAACAGGTCGTGCCTATTCAGGCAATAGATGAAAAAATAGTAGAATGTGACTTTTTGCCGGAACACGAGTTTGATTTAAAAAATTCAGAAATGGGTGTGGTCAGTATTAATTTCGGCGAAGATCGCTATTTCTTTTACGGCTTAGTTACCATCAATGATTCTAAAATTCTCATAGATACTCAAGATGATCTATTTTATCTTCAGCGGCGAAAGTCAGCTCGGTTAGAAATACCCAGCAACTATCCCGCAAAATGTAAAATACTAGATTACAACGGCAAGGCTTTGCCTTTCGATTGCTTAGTGCTGGATATTTCCAGTGGCGGATGTAAATTAAGCCTCTCATCGCTTGAGCCTATTATCAAAGATCTGAGTAGGCTAAAATTAAGAATTACACTAAGCCATCGATCGCCGATTGATGTTAGTGGGCAGGTTCGCCACACTAAGCCGATCCGGGACTTTTCAGACCTGCCACAGATTATGGGTATTCAATTTGTTGATATCGAGCCCATGTTCGAAGGCAAAATGTTGAATATGTTTATGGATTTGCAGCGCGAGATTTTTCTTAAGTATATTAATAAAAAGTCATAGTCCGCCGCACGTTTTCTAAATGACGTTGAGTAGTTCTTTGATGTGTTTAAGGAAGTAGAAATTTAATCCCTTTTTCATGTATTCTTCTACTTGTTGTTTTTGATTAGCTGGTAAGTAGAAATTTTTTAATCCTAGCTTGATGGCTTCCTTGACTCTGATTTCGGGTAGCAACACACCTCGTACTTCGCCTGTTAGTCCTACTTCTCCAAAGAAGCACGACATCATGTCAATTGGGATGTTTCGCTCTGTTGAAATCATGGCCGCTGCTAATGCTAGATCGACGGCGGGCTCTTGGATTTTTAATCCACCCACTACGTTGATATATAAATCGCTGTGTTGAATAGGTAGTTGAGCATGACGTTCTAAAACGGCAGTGAGTAGATGTACGCGATTGGTTTCAATTCCTACGCTAGTTCGTCTGGGCATCGCCATGCTTGTTGAAACGGACAGGGCTTGGATTTCACACAGCAGGCTTCGGTTACCCTCTAAGCTTGAGAACACGACAGAGCCCACTGGATTTTTTCCGCGCTCTTGTAAAAATAATTCAGATGGGTTTGCGACTTCTTCCAAGCCCTTTCCGGCCATTTGGAAAATTCCGATTTCTAGAGCGCCACCAAAGCGATTTTTGATCGTTTTTAGTAAACGAAAATGAGATTGGGTATCGCCTTCAAATGACAAAACGCAATCTACCATATGTTCTAAAACTTTCGGGCCAGCAATGGAGCCATCTTTGGTGACGTGACCGACGAGTATCACAGCAATACCATTTTGTTTGGCAAGAGACATCAAGTGAGCCGCGCATTCACGAACTTGCGATACAGATCCCGGCGCAGATTCTAGATTGGATAGAAAAACCGTTTGGATAGAGTCAACAACAAGCACATCGGGTTTAGAGGCTTTCGCCATATCGATGATTTTATTCAGTTCACTTTCGGCAGCCATTTCGATCAGTGGCGAACGAATACCTAATCGGTGTGCGCGCGAAATCGACTGATTGACGCTTTCTTCACCCGAAACATACAAAACTTTTTTGCTGGCTTTGGCTACCCCACCGGCTATTTGTAACAATAAAGTACTTTTCCCAATGCCAGGTGAACCGCCCAATAGTAAAAAGCCACCTTCCGGAATCCCGCCACCCACAACGCGATTGAACTCTTCGATGCCCGTATTGATGCGCGGTAATACGTCTTCCACAGGGCTTTCATCTAGACGCGTTGGCTTTTGGGCGTCGACGGACCATCCGCGAGTTTGGCTGGCCTTCACCTCGGTCTGGGTCTCTTCGACCAAACTATTCCACGATCCGCAATCGCTGCATTTGCCTTCCCACCTTGGTCGCTGGGCACCACAATTTTGACAAACATAAATAGTTTTAGACTTCGATTTTGCCATTGTTATCCGCTATCATTATACTAGAGAGATTACAATCATAGAGTGTTCTCAAAATACTCTTAAACCTTACGGATGAGGCGATTAGATATGCAATTTAGAGCTATATTTTTACTGGCGTTATTTTTGTTTTCAACGCTGGAATTGAACTCGCAGTCCGATATTTTTTCAAAGACGCGGATTTTTATACAAGATGGTAAGTGGGACAAAGTTATCGCTGCCATTGACAAAGACCTAGAAAAACCGTCGTCGGTCTCAGATAAAGAACTTATGCTTTTCCAAAAAGCGTACGCTCTTTTTCAAATGGATAAAATGGGTGATTCGGAAGCCATTTTTACTGAGCTTAAGGGTAAGAATAAAGTTTTATCTGAATACGTGCTATTTTACTTGGGGCAAATCTATTTAAACAAAAAAGATAATGTTAAGGCCAAAGAAACCTTTTCGGCAGTTCTAGACGGAAAGCCGAACATTCGCTTGAAAAATGAAGCGATGCTTTTCTTAAGCACGATCCAAACGGAAGAGAAAAACTATAAGGTTTCTCATGATCTGTTGCAAAAGTTAGAAAAAGCGACCAGGGGTACGGAACAACATCCGTTCATTTTGTTAGATTTGGCAACGATAGAAGATCAATTGAACCTTTCTGAAAAGAAATGTTCTCGTTTGGTGAAACTATACAGTCAGTATCCGCAGTTCGAAAAAATTTCCAAGTGGGGATACAATCTGACTTTGAATCTGGTGAACAGCAAAGAGTCTAAATGCTCGTGGGAAATTGATGATTTTAAGAAACGGGTTCGTAATAGTTTGTGGGCTGGTCAGGAAAAGAAAGCTCTAGAAGAAATTTTAAATTTCAAAAAAGATTACCAAGGTAAATATGATTTTGATGCCGATAAGATTTTGGCTATGTATCACGCCCAGGAAGGCGATTTAGAAAAAGCATATGGAATTTTAAAAAAACATCTAGCAACTAAAGAAAATGATTTTGAATTCCTGAACCAGTTGGCACCAATTGCCGCAAGATCAGGTGATTTGAACTCGGCTGTGTCTCTGTATTATAAAAGTTTCCAAATGCAAAAGAAGTCGGCGAAGGGACAACAAGCATTGTTTCAAGCTGCGTTTATGTCGTATCAACTACGCGATTATGACTGGGCGACTCGTAAATTTAAAGATTTCTTAAAAATATCTAAAAATGAGAAGTTAAATAAAGAGTCACAATGGTACTTAGCGTGGATGAAGTATCTACGTGGTGAATATCATTCTGCATTCAATGATTTTAAGAAATTGGCTACAGTTAAAAATAAAAAGAAATACCGTTCATTAAGTAAAGAGCGTCTAAACTATTGGATGGGAATGGCGTTATATCGTGAAGGTAAATTTGATAAATCAAAAATATACTTTGAGCGTTTAGCGGCCGATCGCAACAAAGGTTATTATTCAGTAGCTGCTACAAAGCGTTTAGAGAAACTAGATGTTGAGCAAAGAGGCCAAGATAAAATTGCAACAGCGGCAGTTAAGGAAGATATCACAGGTTCTAATTTAGTAACTCACTTCCGTAAAGGCTTTGACTCAAGAATAGTCGCATCGATTAAGGAAGCGCCAATCGAAGAAGAAGTAACTGCGGAAGCACAGGAGACCGAAGAAGAAGCAGATCCAATGGAAATGGATAAGGCCGAAGATAAGGTAGCTGAAGTAAGTGACGAAAGCCCGTTCAAAACTCCAGACTTTGTTGAAAAGTTTGAAAAGTCGCGGGCGTTAGCCGCGCTTGGATTGGATTTTTGGTCGAAGTGGGAATTATACGAAATTGAAAAGCGTACCAAAAATAAAGAGTATCTGAAAGTGCTACTCAATGAGTATTCACAAGTGGGACAGTATCATCGCATGAGTCACATCAGCCAAGTTTATTTCGGTGGTCAGAAAACACGTTTGGGTATTGATCAGGGGCGGGGTTTATGGGAGTACTCATTCCCTAAAGCGTACCCGACACTTGTGGATCGCTACTCCAAAGAATTCGATGTTCCTCGTGAGCTAGTTTGGAGTATCATGAAGGCCGAAAGTCAGTACAAAAAAGAAGCAATTTCGCCAGTGGGGGCATTAGGGTTAATGCAGGTAATGCCGTATACCGGGAATCGTGTAGCAGAAATATTAGGTGATAAGACATTCACTCCTAAACAGCTGTTAGAGCCGGATTCGGCGATTAAGATTGGTACCAAGTATTTACAAAGATTGAATCGAAAATTTAACCAAGCTATTCCGTTGGTGGCGGCAAGTTACAATGCAGGTCCACATCGAGTTAAGAATTGGTTACAGCAATTTGGTAACTTAGAGACCGATGAATTTATCGAGCATATACCATTTTTGGAAACTCGTAACTACGTTAAAAAAGTCATCGCAAATAGTTATATCTATTCCGAACTATACGGTGAAAGAAAAGAGAAGAAATCTCCGGATTTAGTTCCTTATTTGGCAGAAAAAATTCCTTTTAGTTACAATGCGGATAGGGCTCCGACGCGGGAAACGTGGGAAGAAATTTGATTAAAGCCATTTTTGATTTGACGTTTAAATTCATTTTAAACGTCCATTTGCTGTTAGTTCTTATTTTTTCGATATTCTATTTTGTACCAGGCTCCTACATCGACGATGAGCATATCGTCGAGCAAGTGAATCAAGTGGTGCCCGTTCAAAAGTATTTTTTTTTTAGTCTTAAGGAGTTTTTAGTAGATTTCTATACTTTGGATTTTGGGGTGACCCTTCATAACAAAAATCTGAAAGTGACCGAGCTCATTTGGAGTAAAACTGTTTTTAGTTTTCAGTTTTTGGGCCTGGCCGTCGGAATCTTGTTAATGGCATCTATTGTGATTTCATTTCTTGTGGTTCGTTCGCGCGACCGAAGCCGCTACCTCGATTTTTTAAGAGTTATTAATCAAATTCCTCAATTGGTGATGATCCCATTGATCATCTATTTATTTTCCTACCTATTTAATTTGGTTCCACTAAAGTTTGATCCATATAGCACGCCCTGCCACGTCTTTGTTATTGCAACATTATTGATTAAACCACTAGGGCAGTTGATTCAGTTAACGGTTGAAAAATGGCACAAAGAAAGCGCGGAAATGTACGTGCAGTTTGCGCGCGCTAAGGGATTAAGTCGAAATCGTGTTTTAGTTGTCCATATGTTCAAAAATATTGCGAATTCATTCCTGGGTTATTTTTTAGCAATTGTGCTTCAGTTACTTACTGGCAATTTTATTTTGGAAAGTTTGTACTCTGTTCCCGGTTTTGGCTTAGGATTTATGGATTCGGTTTCGCAAAGGGATCTTCCGGTTGTAATAGGTTATTTGTTCTTGTTTTCAAGTTTGTATCTGGCGTTGCACTTTGCGGTTCAAACTATTTATTTGTATGTTAACCCAAGACTTAGAGATTTCGCGTGAAAAAATACATACCACTATTTTTCGCGCTCGCTTTGTGCATTTACCCAATGTTTGCCCGCGATTTTTCAATGGATATTGATTCAGCTAAAGTATTTCAATCACCCAACAAAGAATTTTTGGGTGGAACTGATTCATTAGGCCGTGATTTACTTCAGCGGTCTCTTGTCGGTGGTGGTGTATCGTTGCTTATTTGTTTCGCGTCTTTGATATTAACATATGCTTTAGGTGTTTTTATTGGCAGTGTCCTGTCGTTTTGGAATAGAAGTAATCACTTAGTTGTTTTTATGATCGATGTTTTTGACTCGATTCCTAATTTTCTACTGGTGGCTTTGTTTTCCATTTTGATTAATCGTGGGGTAGGTGGACAGCCATCCGTCATCTCGACGTTTACGACTTTGGTCATTTCTATAGCCTTAGCCGCGTGGGCACCGATCGCTCGGAACGTTAGGCTAGAAATTTTACAATTGCGCGGTCGTGAGTATTTAAGTGCGGCCGTTGTTGCAGGGGGGAGCCCCCTATATATTATTCGAACATATTATATACGGGCCATTTGGCCTTGGTTGAGAGTTTCTATTGTACATAACATCCCTCAATTTCTGCTTATAGAGAGTGTGCTGTCTTTTACCGGTTTTGGAATGGGGTCTCAGAATGCCACTTTGGGCTATTTGATCTACGAGGGCTGGAAGAACGCACTCTTGTATCCTCACTTGTTTATGATTCCAGCCGCTATTCTTTGTGTGCTCATTTTTATGCTGACCATCAGTATCCAAGACAATCGATCTTGATCCTTTAGAATATTCACAAATATTTGTTTTAGTTGCATTATCTAGGGTTTGAACTTATTTATTTGATACTATGAGTTTGGTGCTGGATGTTCACAATCTGACTGTATTTCGTAATAATAAAAAAGTTTTCGACAACTTTAACTTTCAGATTCATTCGGGAACGTTAGTTACCTTAACGGGTAGTAATGGAAGTGGTAAATCAACACTAATCAAAAGTATTTTAGGACTGATTCCATTTTCAGGTCATGTTCATCTTCATACAAATGAAATCGGGTACTTACCGCAGTCCCATCTGATTGATCGTAGTTTTCCAGTGACAGTAAAAGAATTTATTAGTTTTGGTTTTCGCAATAAGAAGAAAGACGACGCTATTGTCGACTCTATCCTTAAGGAAATTGCTATTACTCATCTACAGAATCAATTGTTGTCTGACCTATCACAAGGTGAGTTTCAGAAGGTGTTGCTAGCGCGTAGTTTAGTTGAGAATCCAAAATTACTAGTTTTGGATGAGCCTTTTTCCAACATTGATGAAAAGGCAGCTGAGGTATTAAAAGACAATTTATTAAAACGTAAAAATGCCGGTACCGCGATTTTACTTTCTATTCATGATTCTAAGTTTGTAAAATCCTATAGTGATCAAATCATTCCACTTGGCGGTGACAATAGTCACTTTGTTGATCACTGTATGCATGATCATGGGGGGAACTAGTGGACGGATTCCAAAGCTTTTTCCAAGATTATGATCTATATTTAAATGCTTTGATCGCGAGTCTTTTGATCAGTTACGCTGCGGCACCGATAGGTGTATTTCTAAATTTAAAACGCATGACTTTGATGGGCGAAGCGATCAGTCATTCTCTACTGCCTGGTTTTGCACTGGCGTTTATGTTTTATGGAATGTCCTATGCGGGTTTGATTTTAGGTGGATTGTTTGCCGGAGTTTTAGTGCTCGGTTTGATGATGGGTCTAAATAAGTTCGTAACAATCAAAGAGGACGGCGTGCTGACGGTGGTTTACCTAACCTTCAGTGCCCTTGGTCTATTGATTGTTTTAAAGTCGGGCATAAAAATCGATTTATCTCATATTCTGATCGGAAATATTTTGCTGATTGATAATGTGTGGCTACTAATTTTGTTTGTTTCCAGTGTGTTTATTCGGTTGATCTTTAGCCGCATTCGAAAAAATCTTCTGATCGTTTTAATGGATCCGGAGTATGCGCAGTTCTTGGGTATTCCAATTCAACAAGTAAAAAGTATTTTCTATTTCCTTGTCCTTTGGATTTTGGTTCTTTGTTTCTACTCTGTAGGTACGTTACTCGCCTTGGGTTTATTGCTGGTTCCGGCTTTGATTGGAAAAGTACTCGTAAAACCAATCAATAAACAAATTCACTATGCCCTAGGCATCGGTGTCGTTATGAGTCTATTAGGCTTGTTTATGTCGGTGGGCTTTGATTGGCCTACGGGCCCAACAATCATTCTGGCGGGTGGAATTCTGTTTCTTTCGTCGGTGGCTCTGCGTCCGAGTTTTGTTAAGGCTGCGATCGTAGCATTCTTGATATTTGTCTTTCAGCCCAAAGCCGATGCAGCAATATTTACGCGTTTGCAACCTAAAGATCAGATTTTGCTGTCCAGTCCGTATTTGAAACTGTTCGTGAATCACTTAATTAAGTCAGAAGACAAGGTTCCGATAGAAACACTGATTCCTGATGATCAATCGATTCACAATTACCAATTAAAACCATCGGATTTAAAAAAAATCAAAAAAGCTAAGCTGTTTTTGTATATAGGCAATGGACTTGAGGAAGGTCTTAAGGATCAGGTGGCCAAAATAAATATTGAGGTCCGATTTGTAAACTTAACGGCTGTCGGTAAAGTCGCTAGCGCGCAAGACCCTCATTTCTGGCTGAACCCGGAATGGACCGTTACCATTCTAGAAACAATTAAAACGACATTTATTTCCGAATATCCAGAATTCAAATCAGTTTTAGATTCGCGTTTTGATAGCGCCAAGAAAGATATTTTGGACTATACCAAACAGACTCAAGACAAGTTTCGCACGTTTAAAGGGCGTTCTGTTTTAATTAGCCACAACTCATTGTACTTTCTGCGCGACTTATTAGGTATTAATGTTTTCTTTTACAACCAAAGTACAAGTCCTAGTGATGTTTTGAATTTGAAGAAATTTTTAAAAGACAGCAATGTTCCACTTATTAAAGAGTATGGCTCGGTCAACTTTTTGCTAGAAAGCTTAGTGCGTGAATATCAGCGTACGTATTCTGGCGAAGTATATGGTGAAGTTGTTCCTGCTAGTTTTTATGACTCTAAATCCTATTTAGATCTTTTAAAATTAAACTTAGATGTTATTTATACAATCCTAAAAAAAGAATCTTAAGAGTTTAACTATAGAACTCGGGTGGTTGCCAACCGCCAAAGGCGCCTTCCAAATCCTGAGCCGCTTTAATCGTTAACACATCATTTCCCCAGGCGCCCACGATTTGAACGCCAATAGGCATTTGCTTTGAGTCAAGGCCGAGCGGTACTTGGGTCACTGGGACTTCTAGGGCATTAAAAATGCCGGCGTAGACAAAATCAAACGGCGATAGAAAAAGCTGGTTATGATAAGGTGCGGATCTTGGTTGCGTCGGGAATAGCAAGATTGAATGTTCGCCTAATAGCTGATTCAACTCAGACTTAAATAATCTAAGTTTTTCTTGGTTGTGTTCGAGTGAGTGTGTATCGTGAACACGGCCGTCTAATTGACTAAGAACAAACGCCGGTAGAGTGTGATTGGATTTTCCAGTTAAAAGCTTTGAAATTTCTTGAAGGGGATTGATCGACTTATTAGGTGAGATCAGGTCTCCAAAAGATGATCGTTTCAATCCACTCAGTCGACTTGACCACATCAATAAAGCATCTCTAAAAAAGCCAGATTTAATTTCAACGACAGGATGCCCCAGTTGTTCGAAATAACTAGCGGCATTTTCCACCGCTTTTTTAATTTCAGAATTAGTTCGAGTCGTGCCATGAATTTCTGGATCTGATAATACGTAGACCTTTTTCAAAACTGGTTTTTTGTTCAAAAGTTCGCGGTGATTGTTAATCGCTTGTTTATCAAACGAGTCGGCACCCGACATAATTTTAAGCATAGGTAGTAGGTCTTCAGACTTGCGAGTCATCGGTCCAATTGTAGTCAGAGGATATTCACTCTCGTTCATTTCCGAAAGACTTTGAATAGAATTGGGGAAATGGCCAGTGAGTGGAACTAACTTGTAAGACGGCTTGTGGCCAAATACACCGCAAAAGAAAGCGGGGATACGGATACTTCCGCCAATATCACTACCTAAACCGATAGGGCTAGCACCTAAGCCAATGATTGAACCTTCGCCGCCGCTGCTGCCACCCGAAGTTTTTTTCTCGTTGTAAGGATTTTTAGTACGACCATAAATCGTATTTTTAGTTTCAAACCAAAAACCAAACTCGGGAACATTCGTTGTTCCCAGCATAACCATGTCTTGCTTATTCACACGTTCAACGACGGTTCCCGTTTCATCGGCGATATCATCTTTGTGATAGTAGTTTCCACCAGTGCGATGAAAGCCACTTACAGAAATCATTTCCTTACATGTATAGGGAACGCCATAGTAAGGTTTATCAGCTAAGTTTTGATTTTTTAGATCGTTATCGAGTTGCCGTGCCTTTGCTAGGCCCTGTTCGTGGTTGCTTTCTACCACGGCGTTTAAAACAGGATTGAATCGGTTGATCAGCTGAGAGTGCAATCTAAAAACTTCCTCTGAAGAAATTTTTTTACTGCGGATCAGCTGACCGATTTGTAGACCACTTTTTTTTAATACTTCTTCCATGAGACACCTGCTGCTTTTTCTAACCGTGAAAAAGTTAATGCACAATTAATACTAAACGTTAAATCTGAAGAACAAAATATCGCCATCTTTTACAAGGTATTCTTTACCTTCGATACGGTATTTGCCGGCATCTTTAACCGCTTGTTCTGTTTTTAAGTTGAATAAATCTTCGCAGTGATACGTTTCCGCACGAATAAAACCTTTTTCAAAGTCCGTATGAATTACACCCGCGGCTTGAGGCGCTTTCATGCCTTTTTTAATTGTCCAAGCGCGCACTTCTTTTTCACCTGCAGTAAAATACGTGTAAAGGCCTAACAAGAAATAGGCTTCGCGGATTAGGCGAGCCAATCCAGGCTCTGTTGCTCCCATTGATTGAAGGAATTCTTTGCGATCTTCTGGAGGCAATTGTGCAATTTCAGCTTCCATCGCAGAGCAAAGCATAACAGTTTTGTTGTTCTCTTCAGCTGCACGCTTTTCAACCGAGCGAACCCATTCATTACCACCTTTAGAGAAATCAACGTCAGAAACGTTACACACATAAAGAACTGGTTTTGACGTCAACAAATGTAATTCTTTGTAAATCTGTGCTTCTGATTCATCCGGAGTTATTGAACGTGCCGGAAGTCCTTTGGATAGAGCTTCATAAACTTTTTTAACAATCGAGTGTTCGGCTAAAACTTTTTTATCCGTTGAATTCTTCGCCAGTTTCTCAACCCGTTGAAGACGCTTTTCCATTGAGTCTAAATCAGCAAGCATCAATTCTGTGTTGATAACTTCCATATCGCGAAGTGGATCAACGCTACCGTTTACGTGAATAATATTTTCGTCATCAAAACAACGTACAACGTGTACGATTGCATCGGTTTGGCGAATGTGGCTCAGAAACTGATTTCCTAAACCTTCACCTTTAGAGGCACCTTTAACGATGCCGGCGATATCTACGAACTCGATAGTTGTTGGAACTACGTTTTGAGGTTTGATAAACTGTGTGATTTTCTCAAGTCGAATGTCAGGAACTGTAACGACCCCAACGTTTGGATCGATAGTACAGAATGGATAGTTGGCAGCTTCTGCTTTTGCCGATGTTAGCGCATTGAATAGAGTGCTTTTTCCTACATTTGGTAATCCAACGATGCCTACTTGTAATGCCATTGTTTCCTCTTTTTATTTTTAGTTAAACTTATTGGCGGCTTTAGCATAACCGTCAATGATGATACTCTCAAGTGCTTGTGTAGATTGTGCTAGAAGTTCGGCTAGAGCCTCTTGTTGGTCTTTGCCAAAATTCTGCAATACATAATCAGCCACATTCATTTCCGGTACTGGCGGGCGTCCCACACCTAGGCGTAATCGAATATAATCATTAGTGCCTAGTTTTGCGGTGATATCGCGAATACCATTATGACCGCCATGACCACGGGCTTTTTGAACTTTGATCTTACCCATAGGTTGATCAATTTCGTCATGAACGACGATCAAACGATCTAAAGGCACTTTGAAAAAGCTAACGACCTCTTGTACAGAGTCTCCGGAAAGATTCATGTACGTCATCGGCTTTAGAAGTAAAATATCTTCGTCATTTGATTTTAATTTAAGAAATTCGGCCTTGAATTCTGATTTGAACGATTTCGTTTTGTCAGGCCCTACAAACGAATCAACCGCCATGAACCCTATGTTATGGCGGTTGAATTTATATTGCGAACCTGGATTACCCAGTCCGACGATTAACCACATGAATATTATTTCTTAGCTGGAGCTTTAGCATCTTTAGCTGGAGCCGCTGCCGCTGGTGCTTTACCTGCTGCTGCCGCCGGAGCTGCTGCGCCTGCTGCTGGAGTCGCTGCTGCCGCTGCTGCTGGAGCTGCCGCTTCTTCTTCAATTGTAGTTACAACTGCTAGAGTTAAATCTGCTGCCGAGATCATTTTCACGCCAGCTGGTAATTTTAAATCAGATACGTGTACAGATTCGCCAACACCAAGGTGAGAAACGTCTACTGTTAAAGATTCAGGGATATCAGTTGGAAGAACTTCGATTTCAACCTGACGATTCACGATACTTAATAAACCGCCATCAGAAATACCGGCTGGTTTACCTTCAGTTTTGATTTCGATAGATACGCGAACTGTTTTAGTTAAATCAAGAGCGTATAAATCAGCATGAACTGGACGGCGAGTTAATGGGTGAATGTCTACAGATTTGAAAAGAACAACTTTGCCGTTAGCGTCTTTGATTGAGCTTTTTAATGTGAAAAGGGCATTATCAAATTTACGAGAATTGTATTTGATTACGTCGTTTTCAGCGATGCTAACATTAACGTTTGTTACCGCGCCGTAAATTACAGCTGGAACTTTCATTGATTTTCTTAATGCGCGATTAGCGTGTTTTCCGTTGCCGCGTGGCTCTACAGATAGTTCGGTTCTTTGTTTCATATCATCCTCTTTCAAGTACTTTCTATAAACAAGTTAGTTTGTTATTTGAAAAGTGTATTGTTGAAAGACGAGGATTAGTCCACGAAGTCCAAAAGGGCAAGAAAATTCAGCGGTTTTTTGAAAAGTTCACAGGCAAAAACACTAGTCGAACAGACTAGATACCGAATCGTTGCCGTAGATACGTTTAATCGCTTCTGCCAACACCGGAGCCATGGAAATGACTTCGATTTTGCCACTCTTTTTAGCGGCTTCAGTTAGAGGGATAGTGTCCGCAACGATCAATTTTTCGATTGGGCTTTCAATTAACCGCTGGATAGCAGGACCAGATAGAACCGGGTGAGTGCCAAGGGCTAAAACGCGTTTAGCGCCATGTTTAAGAATAACGTCCACTCCTTGAGTCAATGTTCCCGCGGTATCCACCATGTCGTCCACGATAATCGCTGTTTTGTCTTTTACTTCTCCGATTAGGTGCAGGGCTTTGGCTTCATTTGGGCTAGTACGGCGTTTATCAATAATCGCCATTGACGAATCAATGCGTTTTGCAAACGCACGAGCGCGTTCCACACCTCCAGCATCTGGGCTCACAACTACGTAGTCTGCGCCTGACCCGTATTTTTCACGGAATGTGCGTGCTAGGGTTGGAATCGCAAATAAATGATCGACAGGAACGTTAAAGAAACCTTGGATTTGAGCCGCATGTAAATCTAGGCACACCACACGATCTGCGCCGGCCGTCGTTAACAAGTCAGCCATGCATTTGGCTGAAATCGGAGCGCGTGGCGCTACTTTGCGGTCTTGGCGAGCGTACCCAAAATAAGGAATGACCGCAGTAATATGGGCTGCCGAAGCACGTTTAATTGCATCGAGCATAATGAAAAGTTCCATGTAGTTTTGATTTACCGGCGGGCATGTACTCTGAATGATGAAGACATGGCATCCACGAACACTTTCTTGAATTTCAACTTGAATTTCGCCATCAGCGAAGGAGGATATTTTTGATTGTCCGAGCGGCACTCCGGCTTCTTGGGCAACTTTACGTGCGAGTTCAATGTTCGAGTTACCAGAGAAGATTTTCAAAGTTTCCATAGACGCCTCACGGATTTGAAAATTTATAACACTGGTAAGATTTTTTGACAAAAGCTAATGTTTATACAGAAAATTTTTACTCGAAGCGAGGTAGTAAATCGCTAAGATTTTAAGCGCTCTAGAAATTTGCGTAGAGCTAGAGTTCTATGTGAATGGGTTAGTTTATAACCGGGTCCCAATTCTGCTAATGTTTTGGTTTCGCCATCCGGGATAAAGACCGAATCGTAGCCAAATCCGTGGGTTCCCTGTGGTGATTTTCCGATGGTTCCCCAAAGTTCGCCCTCACAAATCCATTCTTGGTTATCCGGAGTCATGATTACCAAACAACAGAAAAAACGGGCTTTGCGGTCACTTACGTGACGAATTGTCATCATTTTCAGCAATTTAGCGGTATTTTCACTGTCGCTGGCATGGGCACCGGCGTATCGGGCTGAATGAACGCCCGGTAGATTACCGAGTCCAACGACTTCCAATCCTGTGTCATCGCCAAGAACCCAGTCTTTGTCGCGTACAGACTTTAGGGAGCGTGCTTTAATTCGAGCATTGTCTAAGTATGTCTTTCCATCTTCTGGACGGGGCGTAAAGGCTTTAAGTTCATTTTGATGATGCAGGGAAATTTCTGGAATTTGCGGCTGCAGAACTTGTTTGATTTCTTTGAGTTTGCCTTCGTTACCGGTAGCGATCCACATTTCCATAACTACTAACCTTTATAAACCGATGATTCCGTTAAGAGCGCGCTTTTGTTCCGCAATTAACTCTTGGCAACCCAAACGAGCAATCGTCATCATTTCTGATAACTGCGTCTCACTGAATGGCTCACTTTCCGCTGTTCCTTGAATTTCGATGAATTCGTTTTTTGCATTGATCACAAAGTTCATGTCTGTATGAATTTTTGAATCTTCATCATAGTTCAAATCTAGTAATGGAATGCCATTCTCGAGGCCTACACTGACGGCTGAGACATAGCTTTTTAGGGGTAGGGTGGCGATAGCTTTATTGTTTTTCATTTTATTAAGAGCGATAGCCAATGCCACGAAACCACCGGTGATAGCCGCTGTGCGAGTTCCACCGTCGGCGTTAATTACGTCACAATCGATGATGATTTGTTTTTCATAGATAGCTTTTAAATCGACCGCAGCGCGAAGCGAGCGCCCGATTAAACGAGAGATTTCTTGAGTGCGTCCGCCCGTCATTGATTTTTCACGCTTAATTCGAGTGTGAGTAGAGCGCGGCAGCATCCCGTATTCGGCCGTTACCCAGCCTGAACCAGAGCCGATCAGCCAAGGTGCCGATTTATTTTCAACGGAAGCAGCACATAAAACGCGAGTCTTACCAAATTCTACCATGGCAGAACCTTCTGCGTATTCAACGACATCGGTAGTGATTTTTACAGTGCGCAGTTGATTGTATTTACGACCGTCTTTACGGGTAATTTTTTCGAAATCTGATTTAGTAAAATTCATGGATTCTCCGAGATTTGTGCAGTGAAATCACTATCTCGGAGTCGGTGCATTTTCGTCAAGCAAATTTGCTGAAGGATAAGTCGCGCGGGTGTAGCGTTTTATTGAGTCTGCTATTTTTAAAGCCAGATCATTTCTGTATTCATCATTCAGAAGCTTTTTATTATCTTTGGGGTGACTTAGGAACCCAACTTCAATCAAAACACTTGGCATTTGAGTTTGAGTTAGGACATAGAACGGTGCCTGTTTGATATTTCCAGGCAAATCATTTTGCAGTGTGCGTGTTAATTTCAAACTCTTTTGTGACTGAATATTGAGCTTAATGTCGCGCAAGATTTTCGAAACGTCTTTTGTTTTGGATAGTTCAATGGAATCATCGGGCGGGGGCGCCACATTGGCAGAATCGTTGCCGATATGGTTAACCGAACTAAAACTATTCGCACGACGATTGGGCGTTAGAAAAAACTCAAGACCGTACGCGCGACGATCTGTGGATGCGTTGGCATGAAGGCTAACAAACAAGTCGCCTTCATGTTTTTTCGAAATCTGCACACGTTGTTTTAAACTTATGAATTCGTCTTTAGAGCGCGTCAGTGTAACTTCGATTTTTTCCTGCTCTAAAAGCTCTTTTACTTTTTGTCCTAAGAGCAAAACAATTTTTGATTCTTGAGCCGAACCATAGACAGCACCTTTGTCAAAGCCACCATGGCCAGGGTCAAGTACAACAGTTAAACACCAAGCCGATGACGTAAACAGAAGCGAAAGAAAAAAAAGACTAAATCGCATCTTTTTATTTTCGTTTATTTTAATTTTTTTGAGAAGTCCATAAAGAGAGAGAAAAGGTTAGCGACCAGGTTTGGGGGGGGGGACCTGGCCGCCATGGGGGGGTTGCTTTATACATATTGCAACGGTAGGGCCAAGGTCGTGGACAGGATTTGGTTGTCCAGAATGCCGATATTTCATCTTATGGAGGTAAAACCGTGTCTAACATTTAGATAGGGCTGACAATTGTCGGTTCCCAATTGGGTCTCGGGAGGTCTCGTTTTGAGATTGGTCTAGGATAGCTAAACGTCGAATCCTAAGCCCCCGTCGCTGATCCGCAAATGCTTTTGCAGTTCGACCAAAAAGAAAATACTAAATATATTCGAGTTTTCCAAGCTATCATGCTTCTGAACGTTTTGTTTGCGATCTGAACCGTATAGGCGATCGTTGATTGATAGTTCACTATATTGAATCAACATTGATTCCAGCGGAATGGATTCCGGGTTTGGTTTGTAGGGGAAGCCATTCATATCTACGCGTTCGTGGGTTTTTAAGATAATTTGGCGAACAGTCTCAGGTACCTCTATTTTGCGTGAAAGCAAGGCGACGAGGCTCATCGAAGGATGCTTTTTATATTCGTCCGCTTCGAGTCGATTTAAAAGATTCAGATCTAGTCGTTGTTTAATTTTACCGGCGAGGTCCGGTCCTAAAAACAACATACCTAGATCGGCCAGTAAAGCTGCCATCAACGTATGGGTCGGGTCGCCCATTTTGCTTTGTAGACTCAGATGTGCAGAGAACGTAGCAATCACAGGACTTCGTTCCACCGATCCATAGTCTCCGATGGGCGCATGATGAAAAATCGGCCAAACATTGTCTACGAATTTTAACGTATCTACTAAATTCCTAGCGCTGTTTTGGCAAAGGTGCATGAGTTCTGCACCTTTTTTGAAATTTGAACTTTCGCTGTGATCGCAGAAGTACATGATTAAATCGTAGTAGTGAGTCATTAGGGATAAAAACTCCATTCGTGCATTCTTAATAGAGAACGGTTCATATCGACCTCTATAGTTTTGGAATATTTGTAGGTCTTTTCTTTGAATATAGAGGTTACGAACTTTGGCGAATTTTTCCATTCGGTATTCAGTGATGGCTTCATTTGGCCACAAGATCGGAAGAAATTTTTGATTCATCGGCATGGCATGATAGACAAAACAATTAATGGATGAGCCTGCTCTGAGTTCGCTCGGCTTTATCACAATATGAGAGCTTTTTATTTTTTGGAATGAGATGAATTCTAGCTTACTTGAATTTAATAAATCAGAGTCCAAAAAGATGCAGTCCGCGCCTGCTTTTTTAAGCGTAGTAGGAATCGATTGGTTGAGTTTCGGGGAAATGGAAACAATGAGAAAGGATTCTGGAGTTTTTTGTTTAAGTCGCTTGATATCAGAAACTAAATCATTTTCACTTTTATATATTTCCGTTGATAAAAGGACGATATCTGCGAAGTTCGAGATCGCTCGACTTTCAGAGATATGGCAAAAAGAATAGCCTGCTTCTTGGCTCAAATCCTGGCAGCGTTTGATAATATTTTCATTGGTTGAAATCAGTAAAAAGTTAGTCGGAGCCATATCGTTGTCCTTTCTGTTTCTTGCTTCCTTTTCAGAATAGGGTTTGGAAATGATTGCTTCCACTTAAGAAATCTTTAGAACGTGTTCTAAGTCTGTGGTTCAGC
>ERZ761610.372-NODE-372-length-37683-cov-129.556022_pt1 | contig 37683 bp, 23 predicted proteins | sample MGYA00512164_ERZ761610 | MGnify/ENA primary metagenome ERZ761610 (study PRJEB28899, sample SAMN02850038) | bioreactor sludge metagenome | biome: EBPR Sludge; feature: EBPR Bioreactor; material: flocular biomat | place: Australia: Thorneside Wastwater Treatment...
GTATTTAGTAGTTGGTTGTGAGTAGTGGGTACTAAAAAATAACAACTAATTTGCGCCTTTGCGTCTTTGCGTGAAATCTAACCAATTAGCCGGCAAATACGCCAGAAACCTGCATGATGGACAGCGCCTAAGTAGCTACTGTTTTAAAAAATCTGTACCAATCAGCCACATCTGTGTTATCCGTGTGCTAATTGCTGCCGGATATGGGTATTTAGTAGTTGGTTGTGAGTAGTGGGTACTAAAAAATAACAACTAATTTGCGTCTTTGCGTGAAATCTAACCAATTAGCCGGCAAATACGGCATCAATTTGAATGATAGGCAGTACCTAAGTAGCTACCCACTGCGTTTACCCCAGCCTTTCCTTAATATCTAACCGGTATTGTCGGGCGGTATCGAGGGCTATATCGTATCCGGCATCGGCATGGCGAAGCACACCCATAGCGGGGTCATTATTAAGTACGCGGGCAAGGCGGAGTTCGGCATCGTGGGTGCCGTCTGCCACTATTACCATACCTGCGTGCAGCGAGTAGCCCATGCCCACGCCGCCGCCATGGTGAAACGATACCCAACTGGCGCCGCCGGCAGTGTTGATAAGGGCGTTTAGGATAGGCCAATCGGCAACGGCATCTGAGCCGTCCATCATGGCTTCGGTTTCGCGGTTGGGCGATGCCACCGAGCCGGTATCTAAGTGGTCGCGTCCTATAACTATGGGGGCGCTCACTTTGCCGGTGCGCACCAACTCATTAAAGGCGAGGGCGGCTTTTTGGCGGGCGCCCATGGGCAGCCAGCAAATTCGGGCGGGCAAGCCCTGAAACGCTATTTTTTCCTGCGCCATTTTTATCCAGCGCACCAAGCCTTTGTCATCGGGAAAAAGTTCCAGCAGTGTTTGGTCGCAGGTATGTATATCTTGCGGATTGCCCGATAATGCCACAAACCTAAACGGGCCCGACCCCTTGCAAAACAACGGACGAATGTATGCCGGCACAAACCCCGGAAAATCAAAGGCATTTTGTACGCCGCGTTTGTCTTTAGCCTGCCCGCGCAGGTTATTGCCATAATCAAAGGTAATAGCGCCGCGTTGTTGCAGTTGCAGCATTTGGGTTACGTGTTTTGCCATAGTATCTAAGGCTCGGCGGCGGTATTCATCGGGGTTTTGCTCGCGCAGTACAGCTATTTGTGCGCCGGTGAGCCCTTCGGGTATATAGTGCAACTCATCGTGTGCTGAGGTTTGGTCGGAAAGGGTGTGGGGTATGATGTTTCGGTCTAAGAGGCGTTGCAGCAGCTCAACCGCATTGCACAGTACGCCTATGCTAATGGCTTCGCCGTTTTGGGCAGCCGCCACTGCCATATCAATAGCCTCATCTATATGGAGGCATTTTTTGTCTAAGTAGCGGGTTTCTAAGCGTTTATCTATGCGCCATTCTTCGGCTTCGGCAATAAGGGCTACACCTTCGTTCATGGTAATGGCAAGGGGCTGTGCGCCGCCCATGCCGCCCAATCCGGCAGTAACATTTACGGTGCCGCGCAGGGTTCCGTTAAAATGAATATCGGCAAGGGAGCGGTAGGTTTCATAAGTGCCCTGCACAATGCCTTGGGTGCCTATGTAAATCCAAGAGCCGGCGGTCATTTGCCCGTACATCATGAGCCCTTTTTTCTCTAACTCGTTAAAATGCTCCCAAGTAGCCCACTTGCCCACTAAGTTAGAGTTGGCAATGAGTACGCGGGGGGCATCTTTGTGGGTGGGTAAAATGCCTATGGGCTTGCCCGATTGAATGAGCAGGGTTTCGTCTTCGTTTAAATCTTGCAGGGCTTTTACTATGAGGTCAAAGGCTTCCCAGTTTCGGGCTGCCTTGCCTCTGCCGCCGTAAACCACTAAATCTTCGGGTTTTTCTGCTACCTGCGGGTCTAAATTATTGAGCAACATGCGCAGGGCGGCTTCTTGTATCCAGCCCTTGCAGGTGAGTTGGCTGCCACGGGGCGCGCTTAAATGGGTGTGGGGGAGAAGGGTGTTAGGGAGCATTTATTGGGGGGTTAAGTGGGTTATGATTTTATGAGTAAGTGCTATCCATTCAGAGTCAGGTGAAGTTAATTGGGGTGATATTTGGTCAAATGCTATATCTTCAATAGGAGCATTTAGCTTTTTCTCTGTTACCAAATCAACCGGGTAGGTTTTGTAGGTAATGCAATAAAAGTCGTTAGCCCAACCTTTAATTTTATTGCCATACGAGGAGAAATCTTCTTTTAAGATAGAAAGTTTGTTGAAATACGCATTATCTTTTGTAGCCAACCCGATGGCGTACTCACCTTTAACAAATGAGGCAATTCCTATGAAAAGGAAAAGTTTATCATTTTGTTTATGCCTAACTAAAACAAAACGTCCGCTGGAATTCTTATTCCAAATAGCGTTGGGTTTTTCCGTTAACAAGGTAACCAACTTTTTACTCAACTTGAGCAACCACTCGGGTGTAGGCAACTTCTTATTTTCGTTTTTATTTTCATTTTGCGGTTCGGCATATCTTTTTTGTAGCCACTCGGTTTGTTTACCTAACTGCACCAAATGCTCGGCAAAATCTTCCAAGTAAATTACCTCCCTGTGTTCTTTAGAAAGCGAAGGTATTTTGCTCAATACATTTTCTGCTACTTGTTTATGTGTAATGTTCACAAACACTTTATCAGGGTCCTCTAAGGGAGCAATAGATAAAATGAGAGCAATTTTATCTGTTTCGGGTAAATCAATAGAATTGTAGTAATCTTTCAAATCATTTTTAAGATCACCTCTCATTTTACTCTCAACTATAATGGCTTTGTTAGTTTCTCCTGATTTCCCTCTTATTACTATGTCTATTCTACCACCCTTTTTAGTGGATACTTCACGCTGCGCATCAAAAGGTTGAGTTAAATCAAATGAAAACGATTTTTCCCCCTTTGTACTATAATACGCTTTTAAAAAGGCTTCCAAAACAACTTTGTTCACCTCTTTACTTACTTTTTCTGTTAAAAAGGTCTGATAGAAATCGCTTACAAAATTTTCCCTATGCGCCCCTTTAATGTGTTCAAATATATTCACTGATGCCCTTTTTATTTTAATAAACCAATTTGCTACTCGCAAAGTTAGGTAATTCTACAAAATACACATGTGTTAGGTTTCATAAACCCTTAAATAACCTTAAAAAAAACGGCATCACCACCCTAATCAACTGCCCTAAACCAAAAACCCCCTACCTTTACCACCTCCTCTCCTCACAAACCTAACCTCCTGTTTTATGCAGCACACCACTCCACCACAACAGCCCGTTTTACCCGCTATTTTTCATCGGGTATGCCTTTTTACCTTGTTGAGTATATTGGCATCATGCAACGGGCAACCCCAAAAAACGCCGGAGCAGCAATTGGAGCTTATTGGCAAACCCGCATCGGGATTAGATAAGAATACAGATGATATATTCCAAGACCGGCACGGCAACTATTGGTTTGCCGATAACGGAGCGGGCGTATATTGGTACAACGGCAAAAAACTGTTGCACATAACCGATAAAGAGGGATTATGCAGCAATTTTGTTTGGTCGGTTCAGGAAGATGTAAACGGACATATATGGTTTACCACCCGCGATGGCGTTTGCCGTTTTGATGGCGCTGTTATTACCAACTACACCGATACCATTAAAAATGCCCCCGCCGGCGCGCTGCACTACACCCATCGGGGCGGGCTTTTTTTCGGGCATTTAAATGGTATCTGCTTTTACAATGGCAATACTTTTACCAATTTTACCATTCACCCCGATAACTATATACCCGACCCTACCACTATGAGCAGACCTTATGCCGTTTACAGCACCCTTGTAGATAAAGCAGGTAATATATGGTTTGGCACACAGGAAAGGGGTGTTTGTTGCTACAACGGAAAATCGTTTACCTTTTTTGCCGATAAAGGATTAGATGCCGCCGCCGTGCGCACTATATTTGAAGACAAGGCAGGAAATATATGGTTTGGCAATAACGGAGCCGGCTTGTTTAGGTACAGTGGCGATACCCTTGTTAATGTAACGGAGGAAAAAGGATTGGCTAATCCCGATTTTTTAAAGTCGCTAAAAGAAAAAGCAGGCACCTTAGCCCGAGTTTTTGCCATAAACCAAGATAACAACGGCAACCTGTGGGTGGGCACTATTGATTCGGGCGCATGGCAATACAGTGGCAACCAACTCACCAATTACACCACCCAACATGGGCTTACCGCCAATGCTATATGGAAAATTTACAAAAACCAACAAGGCGAGCTGATGTTTATCAATAACGGCGAGGCAATTTACCGGTTTACCGGCGCTGCTTTTACCAAAATGGTGTTTTAGCGCGCCACACTACTTGGTGCAAAATGGGGCGCAGGGGTGCAGGTAGGCAAGCCAAAATTTTACTACCTTTGTACGCCTAAAACTTGCCGGTTGAAGCTCAGAGTATATAGTATCTTGTTGCTGATTTGTTTTGTTGCACCTTTGGCAACAAGCTACTTTGTTTTGCAATGGCAGAAAAAGCAGCTAAAAAAAGAAATTAAGCGAAAAATCATTGCCGGCATAAACAGAGAGGAGCTTGTTTTACTAAAATTTACCGAGTTCCAAAAACAAACACAGCTAAGGTGGGAACACAGCAAAGAGTTTGCGTACCAAGGGCAAATGTATGATATTGTAGAAACCCAAACCGTTGCCGATACCACTTACTACTGGGTTTGGTGGGATAACAAAGAAACCCAACTCAATAAACAATTAGAGCACTTGGTTGCCCGGGCGCTAAACAACAATCCGGCACATAAAGAAAAACAAAATCAACTGTACCGGTTCTTTACCTCGCTGTTTTTTGCAGAACCTGCCCCTCAAAATGCGTTTACCACTTGGGAAACGGTTTGCCCATACTATTTTACCACAAAACGGTATGCGGCGGCAGCTAATGCGCCTCCCTCGCCCCCACCCCAAATAAGTTAAACATTTTACCGCTCCACGCTTTTACGCTTGCTCTCTGCTCCTTTTCAGGAAGCGGATTAACTTGTTTTGGGGGTTTATTTCCTTTGTATTAAATTTGGGTGCAACATTATATGCTTAATGTGCATACCTATAAGGTTATATGCCAAGTTGCCCAAAATATGCCAATCGTTTTGTTTAACTTAACTTTTACAACACAAAAACAATGAACAAATTTTTCATACTTTTCTTTTTGCTGGGATTGGTGTATAGCGCTAATGCCCAAACCTTAACGGTTATTGACAGCCAAACGGGTAACCCCATAGACCGGGCAACCCTAATGAGCGCCGCCCCCCAAGCCTTTACCACCACCAATGCGCAGGGGCAGGCTGATATTTCGGCATTTAAAGACTCCGAAAAAATAGAAATTCGGTGTCTTGGTTACAAAACCGAGATAACCAATTTTGACCGGTTACAAAAAATGAGTTTTGAGGTATTGCTAACTGCATCGGCTACACAGTTTGATGTTATGGTGGTTTCGGCTACCCGATGGAGCCAAACCCTGCGCAAGGTGCCTGCCAAAATATCGGTCATTTCTACCAAAGACATTGCCCTTCAAAACCCGCAAACCGCAGCCGATTTATTGGGCGCATCGGGCGAGGTGTTTATTCAAAAAAGCCAGCAGGGCGGCGGAAGCCCCATGATTAGGGGATTTTCTACCAATAGGCTGCTCTATACCATAGACGGTATTAGGATGAACTCAGCTATTTTTAGGGCAGGAAATATCCAAAACGTTATTTCGTTAGATGCCTTTACCATTGAAAATACCGAAGTGCTGTTTGGCCCGGGCTCGGTTATTTACGGCAGCGATGCCATTGGCGGGGTGATGAGTTTTCAAACGCTTACCCCCCGATTGTCGCTATCGGGTAAGCCGCAAATATCGGGCAATGCCGTGAGCCGCTATTCATCTGCCAACAGCGAAATAACCAACCATTTTGATGTGCAGGTAGGCTGGAAAAAGTGGTCTTCTGTAACCGGCTTTACCCATTCAAAATTTGGCGATTTGCGAATGGGTAAACACGGTCCCGATGAATACCTCAAAACCTACTATGTGCAGCGCATAGACAGCATTGACCGAGTATTTGAAAACCCCGACCCCCGCATACAAAACCCTACCGGATATACACAAATGAACCTAATGCAAAAAATTAGGTTTACGCCAAACAAAAAATGGGATTTTCAGTACGGCTTTCACTACTCAGAAACCGGCGACTATGCCCGATACGACCGGCTGATTGAAAAACAAAGCAACGGGCTGCCGGTTTCGGCTGTGTGGAACTATGGTCCGCAAATTTGGATGCTCAATAACCTTACCGTTACGCACACCGGCAACAACCGCCTGTACAACCAAATGACCATCCGTTTAGCACAACAATACTTTGAAGAAAGCCGCATAGACCGAAGGTTAAATAACCACCGTTTGCGCACCAATTTAGAGCAGGTACAGGCATACTCGGTAAATGTGGATTTTGAGAAAAGCGCCAACAAACACCAATTTGTTTATGGCGCTGAGTATGTGCTAAACGATGTTACCTCAACCGGAACTGCGGTAGATATCAGAAACGGCAACCCCATACCGGTGCCCGACAGGTATCCGGCTTCGGAGTGGAGCAGCTATGCCGGTTATGTGAACTACCAGTTTTTGGTTTCGGATAAATTTACCCTCCAAGCCGGAGCAAGGTATGGCGCATTTCATATCCAATCCGATTTTACCCGACAACTCGATTTCTTTCCTTTCGACTTTACTACCTCTACCCTAAAAAATGCTGCCACAACCGGAAGCATAGGCTTGGTTTTTACGCCCGATGAAACATGGAAAGTAAGCATAAACGGCAGCACCGGTTTCAGAGCGCCCAATGTGGACGATATAGGCAAGATATTTGACTTTGTAAGTGGCGAAGTAATTGTGCCCAATACGGCATTAAAAGCAGAGTACGCCTACAACGCTGAGGTGAGCATAACCAAAATAATAGGTAATGTGGTAAAACTTGATGCAACCGGTTTTTACACCTATTTAAACAATGCCATGGTTAGAAGACCTTTTCAGGTAAACGGTCAAGACAGCATTTTGTATAACGGCAATTTGAGCCGGGTATATGCCATACAAAATGCAGCTTATGGCACTGTTTATGGGGTTAATGCCGGTATAGAGGTAAAACTGCCCGGCGGGTTCAGCCTTGCATCGCGCTATAATTACCAATTGGGTAAAGAAGAAATGAACAATGCAGAACTAAGCCCATCAAGGCATGCAGCGCCTGCTTTTGGCGTAACACGTTTGAGCTACCAAAAAGACAAACTCTTTATGCAGTTATACGTTATGTATAATGCCCAAGTGAGCTACGAAAACCTGAATCCCGAGGAGCAGGGTAAACCCGCCATTTATGCCAAAGATGCCAACGGAAACCCCTACTCGCCGGGCTGGTACACCCTCAACTTTAAGGCTATGCACCAGTTTCATCAAAACCTGTCGGTTAGCGCCGGCGTTGAAAACCTAACCGACCAACGCTACCGACCCTACAGCTCCGGTTTGGTAGCGCCGGGCAGAAATTTAGTGATTTCGGTAAGGGCTAATTTCTAAGATTGGCGGGTAGTTGTTAGTGCGTATCAGTTTCACTTTTCACTTCCCGATACTCATTACAGGCTACCAAGTATCCGTAAGGGCGGCGGTATCAAAAGTGCCGCCCTTATTTTTCCCGATACCCATTATCAACTACTGATTACCAAAGGTAAACCATTAGTCAAAAGGATTTTTAAATGCCGGATTATTTACAAAAGCCGTATCGGTAAGCGTGTGCAAAAAGGCAATGAGGGCTTGTTTTTCATCGGGAGTTAACTGTTTGCCTATCCCGCCAAAATCGGTTATCATTAAAATATCCAATGTGGGTGAGGGCTTTATGTGGTCGCTGTAATGGTCAAGAACCTCATCTAAGGTAGCAAACCTGCCATCGTGCATATAGGGGGCGGTTAGGGCTATGTTTCGGAGGGTGGTGGTTCTAAAAAGCCCGTTATCTTCGGGTCTTCCGGTTACTGCGCCCAGACCTTTGTCTGCAAACTGACCACCCGGCGGTACATTATCTAATCCGTTGTTGTGAAACAAATTATCGGTAAAAAAACGGGCGCCATCGCCATGGCAGTGGAAACAGTCGCCGCCGGTTTCGCTGTAAAAAAGCTGAAAGCCGAGGTCTTCCTGTTCGGTAAAAAATACACCGGTTCCGGGAGTACTTGCCAAGTCAAATTTAGAAGCGCCGCTGATGAGCGTTCTTTCAAATTGTGCAAGCGCCTTGGTTACTTCGGTGGGGGTAATTTCTTTTACCCCAAATGCTTTGTAAAAATCAATCCGATACTGCTCCACTTTCATCAAGTCGCAAACAGCTTCTTCCCATGTATTGTGCATTTCCACAGGATTGGTTATAGGTTCAAGGGCTTGGGTTTCCAATCCTTCGGAGCGTCCGTCCCAAAACAGGCGGTTAGTCCAGCCCAAATTGATAAGCGCCATAGAATTTCTGTTTCCGGGTACGCCGTCAATACCCACACTAAATTTTTTACCATTATCGGTAAAAGCATAATCTATATTATGACAACTTGCACATGATTGGGTACTATCGGCAGATAAGATAGGGTCATAAAATAGCTTTCTGCCCAGCGCTATGCCCTCTTTTGTTAAGGGGTTGTTGGCAGGCATAGGCATGGTTTGCGGAAGCGTGGGCGGAATAACCAAATTGTGGGGCGTTGGTGCATACGAGTACAAGTCCCAGTTAATAACTAAATCTTTGCCACATTCTCCTACAGGGCTAGGTTGCTCTTTTTTGCAAGCTCCCACAAAAAAAATGACCAAAACAGCAAAAGCAGTCAATACAAAAGTTCGGTACCGGTACAGCATAAGAAAGTAAACAGTTGTGGTAAAAAACAACACAAGATACGTCATTTATAATAACGCCTAATGGGTAAGGCTTGTTTTAACATCGGGCAGCAAGGTGTTTCTACAAGAGTTTGGCACAAGGTATCTGCATTTTTATATTTGGCTTACCTTTGCGCCGTTTTAGCCGGCTGCATGTTGAATTTTGTGTAGCCTTTGTTTCATTTTAAGTAAATACTACCAACCAAATTGCATTAAACTACCTCCTACAAATTAGCGTCAATATGAGTATGCTTAAATCAATTGTCAACTTTAAGAAAGAAATTGCCCTGCCTGCTATAAGTGGCGGCAGTGTACGTGCCCTAATAAAAACCCTGCAACAAGGCAAAGTGGGTAAATCTTTTTATGGCAGAGCAATAGCAGCTACACTGTTGAGCCTGATAACCGAACCTTTCCGAATAGGTGAGCGATGGCTTTACAACAGTCGTTTTGACCGCATGTCGCTCCAAAATCCACCCATCTTTATCATTGGGCACTGGCGAAGCGGCACTACACACCTGCACAATTTTTTAGGGCAAGACCCACAAATGGGGTTTGTATCCACCTATCAATCAGCTTTTCCTGAATTGCTTTTTGGCCAGCCGGCCCGCTTTATTTTTGAAAAATTTATGCGCTTTGCCCTCCCACCTAAAAGACAGGGTGATAATGTGGTGATGAACCCCGATTTTCCGCAGGAAGAGGAGTTTGCACTGGGCAATATTCATGGTCTTTGTTATTACAACTTCTGGTATTTCCCCTCTCTAACCGACCGGTTTTACCGCCGTTATATAGATTTTGAGGGCATAAGCCATGCAGAAATGCAAACATGGAAAACCGAATATGTGCGCCTTATTAAAAAAGCCATTGCCAATACACGAGGTAATATGTTTGTATCAAAAAACCCGCCCAATACAGGAAGGATTGAAGCGCTGCTAAATATGTTTCCCGATGCCAAGTTTATCCATATTTACCGCAATCCGGTAGAAGTTTTCCTTTCTACCCACAAGTTCATTACCAGTATGATGCCCAGTTTGCAATTAGCGTCATTTACCGATGAACTGACAACCAATAACATACTATCGGTATATGGCAAACTGATGCGTAAATACCTCGCTACCCGCTCCCTAATTCCACCTCATCAGCTCGCCGAAGTGCGCTTTGAAGACCTTGAAACCGAGCCGCTCAAAGAGCTGCAACGCATTTACCAACACCTACACTTGCCTAATTTTGATAAGGCCGCCCCTTTTTTTGAACAGTATGCCGCCACCCAAAAAACATACAAAAAAAATGCTTTTTACATAGAACCCAACCTGCTTCGTCGCATTACCACCGAGTGGGATTTTGCCATGCAAGAATGGGGCTACTCCGTACCGGCACATATTACCGTTAAACAGCCGGCTATGTTTAGCAGATAGGTAACAGGTTATAGATGCAATTTCTCGCAAAAACGCAAATTAGTGGTTAGTACTATCTACCCTCTACCATAGTTTAATTCATGCTTGTATGTGCGTGTTATTTGTCAGTCATTGGCAAGTAGTTTCACTTTGTGAACTAAAAGCCGTAACTTTGCCCGCTTTTTAGATTACAGTAAAAAAATTAAAGAACCGCGCTTATGAAATTTAAAGACATTGTAGCCGTGAGTGGTATGCCCGGTTTGTACGAAATGGTATCGGCAAAGCCTAATGGCGCTGTGGTAAAATCGTTGGGTGAAGCTAAAACCCAGTTTGTTTCTAACCGATTACACACCTTTTCGCCCTTAGACAAAATCAGTATCTATACTACCGATACCGATAGCGAACTGTTAGGTTAGGTAATACAAAAAATACAACAATACGAGGCTAACGAAGGCGTAATAGCCCCTTCGCACAAAGAAGACCCTAATACCCTCAGAGCTTTCATGACCAATGTGCTGCCTAACATAGACAACAACCGTGTATATGGCAGCGACCTCCAAAAGCTCATGAAATGGTACGCCATCCTTAAAACGATAGAGCTTACCTTTGAACCCGAAGATCTACCGGAAGAAACAGCGCCAAATGCTGAGGAATCAGTAGATTCTGCCGCCGCCGAGGTAACCCAAGCACAAGAAGAGCAAACAACCGAAGAACAAACTGAGGAGAACCCAGCCAACTAACCCTATACCATACCTGCTTGCCCACAAAAAAACCGAATAGTAGCATTAGTCAAATCTTGGGCATGGGGTGGTAATTCCTCCTCTGTCCAGGGGTGGCGCATACCAAACACATGGTTGGCATCGGGTATAGGGAACAGCAAACTGTTGGGCTGCCATTGGTTTAACAATTGTGCTTCTTCAAACAAAACCACCGGGTCGGTAGTGCCATGCACAATAAACAAGGGGCAAGTTAGGTTTCGGGCAGCTTTTTCTATGTTTAACCGCTCGTAATTAGCCACTGTATCCTCATACAATTGGTAATACAGCGGCAGTTGCTGCCCCGTGCGGGTATTTTTAATGTGTATTACTCCTTTTTCGCGCCATTGCTCAATGGCATTGCCTTGGCTTATGTGCCGGTGATAGGAGCAAACGCCCGCCCAAGTAGCAATGGCTTTAATACGTGGGTCTTCGTGTGCTTTTAGTATAGTAAGACCGCCGCCTCTGCTGTGTCCGGTAAGGAAAATCTGGTGTAGGTTGCGCTCCTTTGCGGGCACCGCACAGTGAGGGCTGCAAAGCCAGTCAATTACCACGCCCAAGTCATCTAATTCTATGCTGTAATTGTTGTTGCCAAAAGCGTCTGGGTCAGCAAATTCATCGGGCTTTTCGGGTGTAGTGCCATTGTACGAAAAATTAAACAACACAAACACAAAACCGGCATCGGCAAACTTTTGAGCAATTACATGCCATGCTCCCCAATCTTTAAACCCCTTAAACCCATGCGAAAAAACAACCATCGGTTTGGCTGTGTGCGTGGTGCGGTAATACACATCGGCAAGTATGGGTTTACCGTGTTTGCCGGGCAATACTTTGTTGAGCAATTGGTTCATAAACAGTACATAAAATAAACTAACAGCAGGCATTAGGATAAAAAACCAAATTTGGCGCTAAACCATTTAAAACTTAAAAACCCTTTACCCCTGCCCTTTGTTTAAAATACCCGATAACCTTTTTACCTTTGCACACATGAAAATACTAATGGTTTGTATGGGCAACATTTGCCGCTCGCCTATGGCAGAAGGCATTATGCGCCATAAGGCAGAAAACGCCGGACTAAACTGGTTCATAGACTCAGCCGGCACAGGCGGCTGGCATAGCGGCGAACCACCCGACCACCGCGCTGTTAAAAAAATGCAGCATTACAACCTAAATATTGCCAACCTCCGCGCCCGACAAATTAAACTAACCGACTTGAAAGCGTTTGACCTTATTTACGTGATGGATATGCACAACTACAACGAGCTGAAACGACTGGCTATGAATAACCCAACACTGCTCAATAAGGTTAAACTAATACTCAACGAAGTTAAACCCGGAAAAAACCTGCCCGTGCCCGACCCCTACTACGGCGGCGATGACGGCTTTGAAACCGTTTACCAACTCCTGCAAGAAGCCTGCAATGTTATAGTGCAAAAGTATGGAGAGTAGATGGTAGTGAAAAGTGAATAGTGAAAAGTGAAAAATCGGTATTTACTATATGGTAATAGGTAGCCAAAACTAACAATTCACAATTCGTAATTCGCAATTGATAACTCATAATTAACAAACACACTTCATGAAACCCTCTTTACCCAGTGGCACCCGCGATTTTAATGCTCAGGAAATACGAAAACGGCAATACATCATCAATACCATTAAGCAAATTTACGAGCAGTTTGGTTATGAGCCATTAGAAACCCCCGCTATGGAAAACCTGACAACCCTAATGGGTAAGTATGGCGATGAGGGCGATAAACTCATTTTTAAAATCCTGAACAACGGCTTAGATAACCCCGATAAACGCACACAAATAACTACCGATTTTGAACAAATTTTATCGGGCAAAAACAACAAAGGCATTACTGAGCGAGCCCTTCGGTACGACCTTACCATACCTTTTGCCCGATATGTGGTGATGAATTTTGGTAAACTTACTTTGCCCTATAAACGCTACCAAATTCAACCTGTGTGGCGCGCCGACCGCCCCCAAAAAGGCAGATACCGCGAGTTTTACCAATGCGATGCCGATGCCATAGGCACCACCTCACTACTTACCGAAGCCGAATTGGTGCAAATTTATGACACCGTTTTTGCCAAACTGGGCTTTAAGGTGCGCATTATGGTTAATAACCGCAAAATTTTAGCCGGCATTGCTGAAGTTTGTGGCATGACCGATAAGTTTACCGACCTTACCGTAGCTATTGACAAATTAGATAAAATAGGACCCAATGGCGTATCTGCCGAACTGTCGTCCAAGGGTATTTCAGATGAAAACTTGCAAAAAATTTTATCGTTTATTCAGTTTGAAGGCGACTATATAGAAGTATTGAATTTCCTCACCAAAAAACTCTTGCCCTCTAAGGTGGGGCTGCAAGGTATAATAGAGCTGCAAGCGGTGTTTAGGTATTTAAACAAAATTGAGCTTACCAATACTGTGCAAATAGACCTTACCCTTGCACGAGGGCTAAATTATTATACCGGCTGCATTTTAGAGGTAAAAACAGAGGAGGTAAAAATGGGCAGCTTGGGCGGTGGCGGCAGGTATGACGACCTCACCGGCACATTTGGACTAAAAGGCGTATCGGGCGTGGGTATTTCCTTTGGCTTAGACCGCATTTACGACGTACTGGAAGAACTAAATAGGTTTCCGGCATCGGCACAAACCGGTTTGCACGCTTTGTTCATTAATTTTGGGGGCGAGCTGGAACAGTACGCTTTTACCACCCTCCAATCTTTTAGAGCAAAAAACATACCCGCCGAAATTTACCCCGAACCTGCCAAACTCAAAAAACAAATGGATTATGCCAACCACCGGCAAATACCCTTTACCATTTTTTGTGGCGAAACCGAATTGCAATCGGGCAGGGTTTCGGTAAAAAACATGCTTACCGGCGAGCAATTGGATTTATCTGTTGCTGAAGCAGTAATGCTGATGGAAAAATTGTAAAGTGCATTATCACTACCTGCCCACACTTAATAAATACAAAAGCCTCCAAATGACTGGTGCATTTGGAGGCTTTTGCAACTTAGGTAATTTTATTGAACAGTAAACATTCACAAAATTAACGCTGGGGGCTTTACTTTACTTATTTTCAGGAGTAGTTTGTTCAGCCGGTTTGGGGCTCACATTGCCCAAAATTTTAAGTACATGCACAGCGTTTTCAGTTTCATTGGTATTGAGCGTAACCGTTTTTTGGAAAGCTCCCAAACGGTTAGTATCGTACCGCACCTCAATTTTACCTGTTTCGCCCGGAGCAATGGGCTCTTTGGGGTAGTTAGGTACTGTACAGCCACAACTTCCGTGTGCGCTGTTAATGGTTAAGGGCTCGGTGCCGGTGTTTTTGAACATAAAAATGCGCAGGGGCTCTGAACCCTGTTCAATTTGACCGTAATCAATTTCAGTAATTTCAAGGGTCATTACCGGACCAGCTCCGCCCGATGTTTGAGCTTTTGTTTCTGTAGCAGGAACGGCAGGAGCAAGGGCGCTAATGGTTTCCTGTTTAGACTGGGCAAAAAGAGCGCTACTTAGTAAGAGCGCAAAACAAAAAGAAAAAAATGCTTTCATATTTGGTCTGTTATGGTTGAAATGTAAAAAAAATCACTCAAAGTTATGGAATGTTTTTATTTGTGGCTACAATTAACACTTATTTAACACTGCGCAAATTAGTAGCGTATGGGTGTAACGCCAATAGCGCCGGTATTAGGGCGAATGAGGTTGTTAAAATCAGTTATGTTTACATTGCCGTCCATATTGCAGTCGCTACGGTTGTAGGAATTAGGCAACGATATGGTAGAACGGTAAATGTTAAAATCGGTAAAGTTAATTACCCCGTTTGCGTTAATATCGCCGCCTTTAAGCCCATACAGGTTAAGCGTACCTAAGCGCGCCGCCTGTGTAGTGCCGCCCCTTATATTTCCTTCTACCGACATGTCAATAATAGTACCTTCGGGGTCAATGGGTTGCGAACTCATCAGCGCTAAGTGGTTGCGATGCCTAACTACCACATTGTAATTGCCCGATGCGGCAAAATTGAGGCCTATATTTAAATCGGTGTCAAAAATCAGCCCAAACCTTGAAAGCAATCCTGTTTGGCTTTCTACCACCGCATTGGTGGTGGGGTCTAACAGTTGCACCAATACCCAATCTACCACTCCGGTAGGCATTTGGGTTATAGTTGTAGTGGGGGCGTTCCACGGGGCAACATTGTAGGGGGCGGTCAAAGGTAAAATAGGATTAAGCGTAGCAAACATAGAGGTATCGGTAGAGGCGGTATTGTAAGCGCCTTCCAAATACATAAACAACACCAACGGCGAGGGGCAGGTAGTAGCTACATTGCCGGCATAATTAGTTACGGTTGACCAATTGATGCTAACAGTAGCAAAACAAGCGCCGCTATTGCCCGAAAACGTAACAGTGGTAGTACCGCCCGATGCGTTTATTTGTGATTGGGTAATTTCTAACCACAGCACTGTAGCATTAGTAATGGTGGTGGCAGGCACTAAATCTTCGCCTTGGTAGCGAAAAAGTGAACCGTGCGTGGTAGATACATTGTAAGTAACACAATCTTGCCCCAGTACAGCCACCGGCACAAACATGGTATGCTCTGGCAATACGGGATTAGGAAAACCGGTTACAAAATTTTCGCAAAAAGCAACCGGGGTAGTGCTGGTTATAGGGTTGCCCGATGCATTGTAATCAACAAATGTGCCGTTAGAGGTACAAGGGCAGTCGGCTGGGCAAGTACAATATGTTTCGCTGGTATTACATACTGCATTACCACAAGTGGCAGGGGTACAGTTGGTGGCATTGGTAAGGGTAATGACTAAAAAGCCGTTATCTTCTTGTACTAAGGTGCCACAAGCATTGTATGGAGTGATGAAAACGCGGTGAATCCCATCTACCGAGGCGGTAAAAGTAGCGGTACAATCAAATATGGCTGCAACAAAAGCGCCGCCCGGTCCGGCAACAGCTATTTCGGGTAGCCAAGAACCACCACCACCACACACAGAAACAGTGTAAGTATTGCCTGCAATAAGACTCAGTTCATACACCTCGCCCCCCCAAACCTGCCAGGCAAAACTTCCGCCGTTGGCTTGGTAATATGTAGAGCTGTATGATGTGCCTACCGGACCACACAAGGGCACAGGAGCGCCGGTTATTTGGGTTACCTGAGCAGGCGTGTAAACATAACCGGGGTTGGCTACCGTAAAACAGCCTCCGCCTTGCTTAAAAGCCGTTTCTGCTTCACTGTCTTGCAAGTGCAGTATTTGGCTGTTTTGCCATGCCTTGCCCTGTTTTTTGCTATCTTGTAAGCGTATTTTTTCAGGCGTAAGGGTTGTTGCCGCATCATTTAATACCCGCAGTGAGGAGGCAGTTTGTGCCTTACAAATGAATCCGCTCAAAAGTAAAATAATCAGTAATGTTGTTTTTTGCATAGAAAAATCGTATTGTAAAAAGTAAGGAAAAATAGATAATTTTTTTGATGCCGTAGTTTGAAGCAGAAAAGAACACAATATATAGTACTGCACCAAAGGGTTAAATTACATGTGCCGATAGGCTAACTGTTTTGAGATAGACCTTCGGCACATGTAAAAAAAGCAATTAAAATGTAACAACAGCCAATTAGCTATGAAGTCCGAAAAGGTATTTAAGGTTGCTTTGTAGTGTTTACTCTTTTACCAATTTAGCCACTACGGTTTGCTGTGCGGTAGTAATACTAACCATGTATATACCGGCGGCGTAGTTAGCCACTTCTAAGAGTAGTTTATTAGCGCTGTGGGTTTGGGGTATAACCTGCTTATGTACCAACTGACCGGCTACATTAAATACTTTTAGCTCGGCGGTTTGGTTATCGGATGCAGTAAACTCAATGTTTACCGTTTGTAGGGCAGGGGTGGGGTATATTTGGGTAATAGCTAAACCGGTTTCGCCTCTGTTTAAGGCAACTATATTGGGAGCAGTAGTTTTCGTACCGTTAAAGTCGGTTTGGCTAAGGCGGTAGTAGCTCATGCCTGCGGGGGCATTGGCATCGAGCCATTGGTAGTGTTGGGTAACAATGCTGTTGCCTTGTCCTTTTACGGTAGCAATGCCGCTAAAAGTTTGCCCGTTATCGGTAGAGCGCTCTAAGGTAAAGAAGTCGTTATCGGTTTCGGTGGCGGTAGCCCACAAAAGCAGGTTGCCGTTGGTTTGCACTCTACCGGTAAAACTGAGCAGTTCAATAGGCGTTTTGTAGCAAATAAACTGTTCATTGGCAGTGGTACCGGTGCAACCAAAACCGTCAGATACTACCTCAAAACTGTAGCCGGTAGTGGTTCCTTGTGCAATGATAATTTCCACAGTTTCGCCGGCATTAAGTGGTCCAAAATAATCGCCGTTAATAATATAAGAAGCTGTGTTGTCATAGGCAGGATAACCGCCGGCAACAAACAGTATAACGTGGTAATCGCCGGTTAGCCAGTCGCAAAATTCATTAATAACCAACGAAACCGGCGCTAAAAATACAATGGGTGTGGCATTGGAGATATGGGTACAAGCGCTGCCAAAATCGGGCAAACCGGGAGTACTGCCTTCGGGACCGGCAATGGCAACGGCAAAATAAGTGGCATTAGCCATTAACCCATTGCCCGAAAAACTGCCCGATGCACTTGTGGCTACTAAAGTACCGGCTACATCGGTAGGGTTGGTGCATAAGCCGTAGGTAAAAATAGCGCCGCTGTTGAGTACTTCATCAGCGTTGTTGGTTACATTGGCATTATTGCCGGCGCATATTACCTGCGTATCCGGGTTCATGGTGCCGGCAAAAGAAGGCGTGCCGGTGTTAAAGGCAAACAAAGGCGCTGTAACCAACCCGTTTACCACCGCAGCAGGTATAACCTGTCCGCCATAACCAAGGCTAAATGAGCCGGTTCCGGGCAGGCAAATGGTGAGGAACGAGGGGCAAGCCGTAACTGATAAAGTGGCAAATACCTCTCCGGTGGCATCATCAACTACGTTTACCAAAGCGGGGGCGGCAGGTGAGGCTTCGCAACCGCCACAACCCTCTACGGTAAGGGGCAATATAACATCAAAACCGGTGTTTTGTTGAACAAGGGTAAACGAAGCCACTGCCGAGCAACCGGTATCATCAACTACAGTAACGGTGTAGAAACCTTCGGCTAAACCGGTAATGGAAGATGCTCCGTTGGTTTCTTGGGTAAAACCATTGCTCCACTCATAAATATAAGGTGGGTTGCCGGCGGTAGGTGTAGCGGTAATGTTGCCACCATTGGGGTTGGCGCAGGTGGGGTTTACGCCGGTCATAACAGGAGCAGCACAGCAGGCAAGCAGTGCTTTAAACTTATACTCGGGGTCTTCGGGGCAAATACTGCTTATTGCACCCCAACTGCCGGTTTCGGAGTCAGAAAAATTGAGGAAGGTAATGCTTAGGTCGTTGTTATTTTCGCCCGGGGGGCACTCTAAGGTAGAAATGCTGAAACAAAAAGTCCACGAACAGCCGGTAGCTCCCACGTCGCCAAAGTTGTTGCCGGGGTTGGTATCTAAACCCGGTCCGCCCGATGCCGTTTCATAAAAGAACCCGGGACCCTGCGGGCCTATAGTGGCGGCGTAGGCAGAAGTGCCCTGAACCAAGTTGTACCACGACCATGTGCCGCCGGTACTACAACTTGCAGGCGAAGAAAGTCCAAGCGTACTCAAATCCCAACCATTGCCAAAAACGGGTACTAAGCCATGAAACCAATCGGAAGCATTTTGGTTATAACCGGCTACGGTAAAGCAAAAGTTAATGCTTTCGCCCGGGGGGTAGGTGCCCAACAGCGGCGGAGGCGATACATTAAGGGTTTGCCCCAGCATACAAATGTCGTCTATATTGTCGGCATAGTTTTCTATACATATACCAAACTCACCTTGGTCAGTAACGGAGCTTCCGCTTATTTGCAGGTAATATACCACGCCCGGCGCTACGGGAGCAAAAGTGGTATTAAGTGCACCGCCGGTGCCTACCTCGCACTCGCGCCCTATGAGAGCAGCGCAGGTGCCTTCGTATAAAGAAACCACAATGGTTTCGGTGTCAAAAGAAATATCTACATCAAGGATATTGCTTACGGCGGTAAAACTAAACCAAATATCTGCTGCCGGAGCCGGCGAGGGAGCGCCGCCTAAGCAAAAACCCTGGTTAATATAGGGTAGCTCGCCATTAGCGCCTATATTACTGCCATTTAGGCAGGAGGTTACGCCCGAAACAAGTGTAGGAAAACTGATGGCATCGGGGCACACATCGTTTACTACGGTTTGGGCGCTCAACTGCCCGGTCAAAGTAAACACAAGCGCAAATGCAAATAACGCCTTAAAAGAACGCGTAAAGAATGTTGCCATAAATGGGTGTTTATTAGCTTTACAATAATTTGCGCTAAATTAGGCATAAAGGCGTTTATGCACCAACTTTTTAAGCGGCAAATGTTACCCATTGGGCAATATTGCTTAAAAATCTCGAAAAATAGGGTTGATATTTCAAAAAATGCCGATAACCAACCCCCAATAGAACCGATTGTATTGGGACAAAGGCATTTATTTACCCGATTTTGGCTCTACCCATTCTGCCACAAAAACGTTGGTATCGCGGGTGCCGCCATTGTTTCGGTTGGAGGAAAAGGAAAATGTTTTACCATCGGGCGAAAACATGGGGAAGGAGTCAAATGCCTTGTCAAAAGAAATTTGCTCTAAGTTGTTGCCGTTTAGGTCAATCATAAAAAGGTTAAACGGAAAACCTCTGCCTTGGGTGTGGTGATTACTGGTAAATACTATTTTTTTGCCCGATGGGTGAAAAAACGGCGCCCAATTAGCTCCGCCTAATTTGGTTATTTGGCGCAGGTTGCTGCCATCTGCATTGCACACAAAAATTTCCATACTGCCGGGCGCTACTAAGTTTTGGGCAAGCAGCTCTTTATACTCGGTTATTTGCTCGGGAGTTTGGGGGCGCGAGGCTCTGAACACAATTTGTTTGCTATCGGGCGAAAAGAAAGCGCCGCCGTCATAACCCAATTCATGGGTAATGCGCTGCACACCCGACCCGTCTGTATTCATTACGTATAGGTCAATATCGCCATCGCGGGTGCTGGTAAACACTATTTTTTTACCATCGGGCGAAACGGTAGCTTCGGCATCGTAATACGCGTTATGGGTAAGTTGTTGTAATATATTGCCCTTTAAATTGGCAGTGTAAATTTCGTATTCGGGATAAAGCGACCATACATATTTACCGGTTTTGCGCCAGTCTATGGTTTGTGGGCAGGCTTCGTTGCTTTTGTGGGTAGAGGCGTAGAGAATGGTTTTGTTATCGGGCAAAAAGTAGGAGCAGGTAGTACGTCCTTTGCCGGTACTGAGCAGTTTGGGGGTAAATTTATCGGTTGGTTTTTGGGGTATAGCGCCATAGTAAATTTGGTCGCACTCGGCGCCTAATTGGGGGTTGGTAATTTGCATCACCAATTTTTTGCTGTCAAAGCTAAAATATGCCTCGGCGTTATCGCCGCCAAAGGTAAGCTGCCTAATGTTGGTAAAGTATTTTTCGTTCGGATATTTGAGCAGGGTATCGGTGGCGGTTTTAGTATTTGGTTTATTGCAAGCAGCCATGTCTGCCTGATTGGCAGATGGTTTTAAACAATAGACTGCTATTAAAATAATCAAAACGGTATGCAAAGAAATAGGGCGTTGCAACATAACAGTGTACTTTAAAGATAAAATTTTATACCCAACACATAGGCAATTGGGGCTTAAAAGGGTGCAAAAGTACGTTTTTTACCGCTAAAAGGGGTAAAATTTGGGTATTTTTGTAACGGGTGTGACCCGAGTTTGATGTAAACCGGTACACAAAGGTAGGTGCGCAAAACCGTCAAAAATTAGCACACGGATAACACGGATGGAGCTGATTAACGCCGATTTTTAAAAAATAAAGGCTCAATTAGGTAAATGATTCTCTTTTACCCGAGTTTATCCGTTTAATCTGCGTTATCTGTGTGCCCTTTTTGCTGAAAACAGGGGTGAATAGCTCAATTTATACATCAAACCGAGGCTGCACCCTTTTGTAACCATAACCGGCATAGCGCTAATAAGGCAGCACCTGCAAGAGCATTGGTTTTTTTATCTAAAAAACAAGTGCTTGGGTGGGCAGATTTGAGGTTTCTTAGAGCCCATTTTTACCACGTTACACTCATTAAGCAGTATAAAGCAGAAATGCAGCAGCTTTTATGCGGGTTACTGGGCTGTTTGCAGCAGTTCTTTTGCATTGGCAAGAGCCATTTGACCCGGGTTATCGCCGCTGAGCATTTTGGCTATTTCTACTACGCGCTCTTGGTTGCTGAGTAGGCGTATGCCGGTATGGGTTTTGTTTTGCAGCAACTGTTTATACACAAAAAAATGGGTATTGCCTTTGCTGGCAATTTGTGGCAGGTGGGTTATGCAAATAACCTGATGCCCGTGCGCCAGTTTTTGCATTACCTTGCCTACTTTAAGAGCCACTTCGCCCGAAATGCCGGTGTCTATTTCGTCAAAAATGAGGGTGGGCAGGGCGGTATTGTCTGCCATGAGCGATTGGATACAAAGCATTAATCGGGAAAGCTCGCCGCCCGATGCCACTTTGCGCAGTTCTGCCGGAGGCATGCCTTTGTTGGCGGCAAACATTACCTCCACATTATCTGCCCCCGAACCGCTTAATGCTATGGGCGTATGAGCCATTTTAATGAGGGCATTTGGCATACCCACTTCGGCAAGTAGGTTGTTAATTTGGTTTTCAAAAACAGGAAACTTGCGTTTGCGGTTGTCTGATATTTGCCCGGCTAAGTGCAGCAACTCGGCATGTTGTTTGGCAAGGGTGGTTTTGAGGGCTTTTATGGCTTCGTCTGAGTTTTCTACCGATTGGGCTTGTTTTTGCAGGTTGGCTTGCAGTTGCAGCAGCTCGGTTATGGTGTTTAGGCGGTGTTTTTTTTGCAGCTTAAAAATAACGTTTAGGCGCTCGGTAATTTCGGCGGCTCTTTCGGGGTCTATGAGTATTTCGGTTTCCAGCAATCCCAGTTCATTGCTTATGTCTTGCAGTTCTATGGTAACACTTTCTACTCTTTCCAGTAGGGGTTCTACGGCATTGGCATATCGGGCTGCATCGGTTAGTTTATTTTTTACCTCGCGCAGCAATTGCATTACCGACATCTCTTGCTCGTCAATGGCATAAATGCCTTGCAGCAATGCCTGTTTAATTGATTCGGCATGGTTGAGGCGCATAAGTTCTTGCTCTAATAGTTCTTGTTCGTTGGGGTCGTGCAGTTTGGCTTCGTCTAATTCGTTTAGCTGAAAAAGCGTATAATCAAGGTCTTTTTGCAATTGGGCATAGGTGGTTTCCAGTTCTTGCAGGCGTTGCTGGTTTTTTCGGTATAGCTTAAATAGCTCGGCATATTGGTTAAGGAGCGGCGCATGGTTGGCAAGGGTATCAATAATGTGCAGGTGGTAGCCGGTGTCGTATAGGTGCAGGGTTTGGTGCTGGGCGTGCAAACTTACCAACTGCTCGCTTAGGTTTTGGAGTATATCTAAGGTAACGGGCGTATCGTTTACAAACGCTCTTGATTTTCCCGATGGCGTTACCTCGCGGCGTATAACGGTTTCTTCTTCATAATCGAGGGCATTTTGTTCAAAAAACGGCTGTATATGGTATGCGCCAATATGAAAAGTGCCTTCTACCACGCATTTTTCGCTATTGTTGCCTATGGCGGCAGTGTTTACCCGCTGCCCCAGAATGAGCGATAATGCTCCTAAAATGATAGATTTACCGGCGCCGGTTTCGCCCGTTATGATATTGAGGTTATTGGTTAGGTGCAGTTCCAGCTCGTCTATAAGGGCGTAGTTTTTGATGTAAAGTTTTTGCAGCATAGCAGGTTTTGGGGGCTGGGTGGTAAGTGAAAAGTGTTAGTGGGCATTAAGAAAAAACAACCAATTTGCGCCTTTGCGCCTTTGCGTGAAACAAAATCAGGTTAGTAGTGAAAAGAGAAAAGTGGTAATTCCTAACTCATAACTAAGTTTAGCATGTTATTAAAAGGCATAACATCGTTCAAATTTGCTTCCTCCTGATGCGGGGCTGTTGAGTTGCCACAGGGCGGTAAAGGTGAGCAAAAAATAAGCGTCTTTGTATTTTGGGTTGCCCCTTACAGAGCCGGGCGGAAAAAGGTTATTTTCGCCAATTACCTCTGCCGAGCGGTTGGCAAGTGCAGCGGCAGTAGCGCCTCTTTGTTGCAGCAGCGTTTCGGGGTCAAAATAAGTGGTACTTACATCGTCTATATAATCGGTAAAGGTGCGGCGGTAAACAGCTTCGGCATAAAGGGTAAGATTTTTGGTAAGGTTACAAGCCAACCCTGCGCCCACCGGCAGCGCCCATGAGGAGAGGCGGTATCGGCGCATGTTAAAGGGGGTTAGTCCCTGCCCTTCGGTGCTAAGGGGTTGCAGCGCTACCCATTGGTTTTGGTAATATGCCCGGGGGTTAAATCTAAACACCGCCACACCACCGCACAGGTAGGGCGTTATTACCTGCCTGCCAAGCGGGGCAAACAGCAGCGCCTGCACACTGCCCTCCCAAATGCGGCTTCTGAAACTTAGGTTGCGGCTTTGCCTGATGGCATCAGAAGCATGGGCATCGGAGGCGGTAAGGGTGAGCCAACTGCCCGATGCTCGCAAACCCAGCCAAGTGGTAAGCCTTGCCTGTGCCGATATGCCCAGCGCAGGGCGAAGGTTGGGCAATTGGAGCGGGCTTTCTGATAAATCGCCGCTATACTGGGCTATGCCGGCCATAATGCCGACACTGTACACAAAATTTGCCTGCTGCCCAAAGGCAACGCCAAAAAATAAACAACCTAAAACAACTGCCCACACAGGGCGCACAAATGAGGTAAACAACATCGGGAATAGTATATTCATCGGGTAAAATGTGCCTTTCCAGCTTTTACCTTCGTTTTTTGCCGGTTTTATCCTACTTTTGGGCATTAAATACAATCGTGTTAAAACATTTTTTTATGCACAAAACGTACTTTTTACTGGCGCTTTGGCTGCTGGCTTTTGGCAACTGCAAAGAAACGAAAAAAATTAGCAACGCAGGTAGTAAGCAAGCGGGTAAAATTACCGGCATTGTTGCTTTTTATAATGTGGAAAACCTTTTTGACACTGAAAACGACCCCAATGTGGCCGATGAGGAGTTTTTGCCCGATAGCCAAAAGGAGTGGACGCAGCAAAGGTACATGGCAAAGCTCAAAAGCCTTACTCAAGTTTTAGACAGTTTAGGCAAGGGCAGATTTCCGGCAGTGGTGGGGCTTTGCGAAGTAGAAAACCTACAGGTTTTACAAGACCTGCTCAAACAAGCTCGGCTAACCGATACCTACGGCATTGTTCACTACAACTCGCCCGACCAGCGAGGTATTGACGTAGCTTTGCTCTATAACAAAACCCTGTTTACCCCCACTCACTCTGAGCCCCTTGCTGTTCACTTTGATTTTGAGCCCAATACTAAAACGCGCGATATTCTTTATGTGCAGGGCAGCTTTAAAACCGAAACGCTGCACTTTTTTGTGAATCACTGGCCATCGCGCCGAGACGGACAGCAAGCAAGCGAACCTAAACGCCTTGCCGCCGCCGCCGTTGCCCGAAAAAAAATAGACAACATTTTAACTGCCAACCCTACAGCTAAAATTATCTTGATGGGCGATTTTAACGACGAGCCGCATAACAACAGCCTTACCACCACACTGAGGGCAATGCCCTTTTTTGACCCCGATGCGGCTGCTAAAAACCCCGATAACTTGGTAAACCTGATGGCTCCTTTAGCAAAAAACGGTTTGGGAAGCTACAACCATCAGGGCAACTGGAACGCCCTTGACCAGTTTGTGGTTTCTAACGCTTTTTTTACAGATAAAAAAGGTATTCGCCTAACCCCTGCCGATGTGCGCATCTATAACCCGCAGTGGCTACTGTTTACCAACAACAAAGGTGAACAAATGCCTAATAAAACGTATGGCGGCAATAAATACTACGGTGGTTACAGCGACCACCTGCCTGTTGTTTTGTATTTGCGAGAATGAGAACCGAGTGGTGATTGTAGTGTAGCGCAGCCATGCGCCTTTTATAAGTGTTGGGCATTTAGCGCTACCAATCAAAAGGGGGTGTGCCCCGATCTTGATGGAAAATGACGTGCTGCCGGTAGTACACAAAACCGACATCAATTAGCACACGGATAACACGGATGGGGCTGTTTAACGCCGATTTTTGAAAACTAAAGGCTCAAGTAGTGAATAGTGAATAGTTAGGAGTGTGTTAGCACCCACTACCCAATACCCACAAACCACACTTTTACCTGCGTTTATCTGTTTAATCCGCGTTATCTGTGTGCTTTTTTTGCTGAAGAGAGGTGGTAATATCCCGATTTTTACATCAAATTGAGGCTGCCCCCAATCAAAACTATACAAGGCTTTGCCAGAAATTACAAAAAAAAACAAAAAAAAGCAGCGGTTATGGAATTATGTCGTAACTTTTCCCTGTTTATAGTAACGGCATTTTTACGTTCAATTTATACAGAACTGCTGTACTGTTTTTCCTCCTCACTATACATAAATAGCAAAGCTCATGTCCAAGAAAAAAATTGCCGGTATTTGGTTGTTAGTAGCATTGGTGTATGCCCTGCTCACTTTTAGCTGTGGTCGCACATCGGGCGGCAAGGTGGTAGAAATTCAATCCAAAAATTTTGAACAGGAAATTTCGCGCACCGAAAACCTGAGTTTCACCTTCAACAATGCACTTATGCCCGATTCTTTGTTGATGCAGTGGGACAGCACAGCATACATACAGTTTAATCCTCCCATACCCGGGCGTTTTCGCTGGACATCGGGCAGTACATTGGTATTTTCGCCATTTGAACCCTTTGCGCCAAACTCGCAGTTTACCGGTAAACTCACCAAAGACCTGCTGAAATTTGCCGAAAAGGGTTATGCACTATCGCCCAACCAAACATTTACCTTTAATACGCCTTCTATTGGCATTAAATCGTTTAATGCTTTCTGGAAAAAATCATCGGGCAGCGATAAGCCGGTGCTGGCGGCGGTGGTAAAACTGCTTTACCCCGTTGAGCCAAAAGCTATTTCCGGCAAACTGAAAGCGCAAATTAACGGCAGCAACCAAACCTATACCTTGCTCAACAATGCCCCCTCTGATGAGGTAAACATAGAATTTACCAATTTTCAGCCCGGCGAGGAGGAGGTTAGCCTTGCCCTTACCATTGATGCCGGCTTGCCCGTAGTAGGGGGCAATCAGCCTACCAAAAAAGAGCTTACGGCTCAGTCTTCTATTCAATCTATTACCGTACTTTCTGTTACCGCATTAGAAGCAACACATGATGGTATGCAAGGACGAATAGATATTACCACCTCGCAGCAGGTAGTTACCGATAAACTGCGCAGCGCTATTACCCTAAAACCCGATGTGCCTTTTGAAATAGAAACCTATGGCAGCGGGTTCAGCATTGTATCGGGCGCTTTTGATATTACCCAAACCTATACCTTGGTTATTTCCGATAAAATTTCGGGCATTTTTGGCGGCAAGTTAAAGGGTAAATACAACTCGCAAATTGCTTTTGGGCAGGTAGAACCCACCATCTCTTTTGTTAATTCGGGAGCTATGTACCTGTCTAACAAGCTCAACAAAAACATTGCCGTGCGCATGGTAAACGTAAAAGAGGTTAAAGTTACCATTCACAAAGTATTTGAAAATAACTTGCTCGCCTTTATGAAGCGCGGCGAAAGTTGGGGGTATGACTATGCCGATAATGACTATGACTACTCCGATGGCGATGATTACTACTCAGGCTACAACGATTATACCTACTACGATACCGAAGATATGGGGCAATTGGTGTGGGAAAAAACCATGAAAACCGCTGCCCTTGAAAACATAGGTAAAATAAGCCTGCTCAACCTCAATTTTGAAGACAAACTACCCCAGTTTAAAGGCGTTTATGTTATCAGAATACAAGATACAGAACGCAAATTTGTTACCGATTCTAAATTGGTTTGTTATGCCGATATGGGTTTGATAGCCAAAAACGATGGCGACCAAGTACACGTTTTTGCCAACAGCATCAGCGAGGCGCAGCCTGTTTCGGGAGCCGAAATTAACTTTATCAGCCGTACCAACCAAGTGGTGCATACCGCCACTACCAATGAGCAGGGCGTAGCTGTATTACCCAGCCTTAAAAGCAAATATCCCGATTTTAAAGTGGCTATGATTAGCGCCCGAAAAGGCTCTGATTACAGCTTTATGCTTTTTGACCAAACAGCGGTAAATACCGACCGTTTTGAGGTGGGCGGCATACGCGATAACCCATCCGGCTATGAAGCCTTTATTTATGCCGAGCGCGATATGTACCGACCCGGCGAAACCATTCATGCCGCCGCTATTGTGCGCAATATAACCGGCTACACCACCCCAAAAAACATACCCGTTAAGTTTACCCTGCTCCTGCCCAGCGGCAAAGAGTACAAAACCGCCGGTAAAACCCTAAACAACGAAGGCGCTGCTACTGCCGATTTTGATATACCCCAAAACATGGTTACCGGCACTTATACACTGGAACTTTACACCGGAAACGATATACTGCTCAACGCTAAGAGTTTCAGTATAGAAGAGTTTATGCCCGACCGCATTAAAGTAGAAGTTAATGCCGATAAAAAAGAGGTAAAACCCGCACAAACCGTTACCCTCTCAGGCGCTGCCACCAATTTGTTTGGTCCGCCGGCTGCCAACCGCGCCTACGAAGTAACCATGAACCTGAACCGCAAAATTTTTACCGCAAAAGATTTCCCCAATTTCATTTTCTCTAACGATGAATACACCTCTTTAGAGCAAAAAGTAGTTGAAGGCACAACCGGTAACGATGGCTCTTTTACCGAAAAATTTGAAATACCTGCCGAATATACCGATATAGGGCTGCTAAGTGGTAACTTGTTTGCCACCGTTTTTGACGAATCGGGCAGACCTGTTTACCGCATGGCATCTTTTGACGTTTATACCCAAGACGTTTTTTACGGCATAGGCAATTTTGGCGATTATATCTCTACCAAAACCCCGGTTGATATTCCTATGGTGGCGGTGGATAAAACTGGGCAAGCCGTTAACTCTAAAGCCAAATTAGAGATTATACGCCACGAGTGGCGCACCGTAATGGAAAGCGCCGGCGGCAACCGCTACCGCTACCGCTCCGAAAAACAGGAAGTAGTAGAAGAAAGCAAAGAAATAGTTATCAGTGGCAATAAGTTTACCTACAAATTTAAACCCACCACATCGGGCGAGTACGAAATAAGACTTGCCCGACCCGGCATTACCGACAAAAAATCGTTCATTACCAAGCAATTTTACGCCTACCGCTATGGCGATACCCAAAGCACAGCTTTTGAGGTAAACCAAGATGGCACTATTGACATAGAATTTGATAAAGAAAGCTACGAAGCAGGCCAAACCGCACAGGTGCTGCTCAAAACGCCCTTTGAGGGCAGGGTTTTGGTAACGGTGGAGCGCAAAGATGTTATGCGCTATATGTTTGTGAATACCGATAAAAAGGTGGCAAAAATAGACCTCCAAATGCCGGCCGATTATGTGCCAAACGTTTTTGTGAGCGCCACCCTTATTCGTCCGGCAAAAGACCTTACCGTGCCCCTTACCGTAGCACACGGCTACGCCGGCGTAAGGGTAGAAAGCAGCAAAAACAAAATTCCGGTTAAGGTAATTGCCAATGAACAATCGCGCTCTAAAACCACCCAAAAGATATTGGTAGAAGCCGCCCCCAACAGCGAGGTTGCCATTGCCGTAGTAGATGAGGGCATTTTGCAAATTAAAGACTATCAAACCCCAAATCCCTACAACTTTTTTTACCAGCCCCGCGCCTTAGAGGTGCAAAGTTATGATATTTACCCCTACCTGTTTCCCGAAATCATGTCGGGCGCTATGCTTACCGGTGGCGATGGTTATAACCTCAACAAACGCATCAACCCCATAAGCGCCCGCCGCACAAAATTGGTGAGCTACTGGAGCGGTATCATAAAAACCAACAGCGCCGGTAAAGCAGAGTATGTCATAGATATTCCCCAGTTTTCGGGCGATTTAAGAGCTATGGCTGTTGTCTATAAAGACCGCTCCTTTGGCTCTGCCGATACGCATATTAAAATTGCCGACCCCGTAGTGCTGAGTTCAGGGTTGCCCCGATTTCTCAGCCCGGGCGATACCGTAACCATGCCCGTTACCCTTACCAATACTACCGGCAAAGATGCCCAAGCCAAAGTAACCGTTAAAGCCGATAACCTGCTTGCCATAACAGGCAGTAATACCGCCAACCTAAACCTGAAAGCCAATGCCGAAAACCGCGCCGAGTTTAAATTGGTTGCCCAAAAAAACATTGGCGTAGGTAAAATTACCGTTTCTGCCGAGGCTATGGGTGAAACCTTTACCGAAGAAACCGAGCTTGCCGTGCGTCCGCCTGCCTCGCTCCAAAAAATAAGCACATCGGGCGCAGTACCCGCCGGTCAAACCCAAACCATTGAACTGCCAAACGATTACCTGCCCAGCACCATCGATGCACAATTGGTGCTTAGCCGCTCGCCACTAATGGAGCTTGCACGCGGGCTCGATTACCTTATTGAATACCCGCACGGCTGCCTTGAACAAACTATTGCTACTGCTTTTCCGCAAATGTACTACTACGATATTACCCAAAGCATAGGCAGAAAAGCCCGAACTGCCACAGGTAAAACCGAAGCCAACCCCAATTTTAATGTGCAGGAAGCTATTAAAAAAATAGAAGCCATGCAAATTTGGAACGGCAGTGTTACCTACTGGCCCGTAACCGCCGATTATGACATGTATAGCGACAACCAATACAACGAAAACTGGTGGAGTAATGTGTTTGCAGCACATTTTCTGGTAGAGGCACAAAAAGCAGGGTTTGAAGTAAAACAACCGGTAGTGGACAAACTCATCAGCTACCTCCAAAAACGGCTGAGCAAAAAAGATACCTACGCCTACCGATACTACAACGCACAGGGTAAAGTAACCGAAAAAACCGTTGCCCGAAAAGAAGCGCCCTACACCTTATACGTACTGGCTTTAGCAGGTAAACCCGCTATACCTATTATGAACTTCTACAAAGCTAAGCCCGACCAACTCTCCTTAGACGGACGCTATTTGCTTGCCGCAGCTTATGCCCTATCGGGCGATAAAAAGCGGTTTTCCGAAGTATTGCCCCCTGCCTTTGCCGGCGATGCCGCCGTGCCCGAATTAGACGGCAGTTTTGCATCGCCCCTCCGAGATAAAGCCCTTGTGCTGAACGTACTCATGGATGCCGACCCCACCAACCCCCAAATTGCTATCCTTTCTAAACAATTGGTTGCCGATTTTAAAAAACAACGCTGGCTCAATACCCAAGAAGCCGTGTTTACCTTCCTTGCTATGGGCAAAGTGGCTAAAAAAGATGCCGGCTCCGATGTGCAGGCTACCATTACCGCCAACGGTAAAACCATTGCTAACTTTAGCGGCAAAGACCTTAAACTCTCTTATGCCGACCTACAAACAAGCAAACTCCAAATTGCCGCTACCGGCAAAAAAGGCAGCCTCTATTATTTTTGGAACATGGAAGGACTTAGCAAAGATGGCAAATTTGTGCAACAAGACAACTTCCTTAAAGTGCGCAAACGCTTTTTTGACCGCTCCGGACGCGAAATTACCAAGCTCAACTTTGCCCAAAACGATTTGGTTGTGGTGCAACTTTCACTTCAAGCTACCGGTACTGCCTCTGTACCAAACGTGGTAATTACCGATATGCTACCCGCCGGTTTTGAAATAGAAAACCCCCGCATTAGCGAACAAGCCGGCTTGCCATGGGTTAAAGATGCCGCCCTGCCACAACATCAGGATATTAGAGACGACCGCATTAACCTGTATGCCACCGCTAAAAATACCTCGCAAAACTTTTACTACACCGTTAGAGCTGTTTCGCCCGGACGCTATCGAATGGGTCCTGCCGCCGCCGATGCCATGTATAATGCCGAGTACCACTCCTATCATGGCGCCGGAAACGTTTACATAGCCGCCCGATAACGAACAACCTAAAACTTACCGCCTAAATTTTGCAGGCAGTTGGCTTTGTATATTCAGCCAACTGCCTGCAATTGTATTAAACACGCCTGTTTGTGCGTTGTAAGGTAGCCCCTCGGCAAATGGGCAAATAAAACCGGTGCAAGGTTTAATCCGTTGCCACCCAATTGCTACCTTTGCCTGTTTATTATAGCCACTGATTTTTGCGCCCGCCCAATGATGTTTCTGAAACGTTTTATGGTTTCTGTACTTACACTAACAGCCGTTTTGCTGCTGCTGGTGGGCGGAATTTTATACCTCCTGCGCGAGCCTTTTGTGCAAAGTATGTTGGTGCGCAAAACCCTAACCCACGTGGTAGGTAAAATGCTGCTGCATTCAGAGGTTACGGTAGATAAGGTTTATGTGGACGTTTACAACCGCATAGAGCTTACCAACCTTTTTATTCAGGATTGGGATTGCGATACCCTTTTGTTTAGCCGTAGGGTAGTGGTTAATATAGACAGCCTTTCGTTTTGGAATAGGGTATTGTTTATCAACGATATTTCGCTCCACCAACCCTATGTGCATTTTACCCGAAACGCAGGCGATGAAAGTTTTAACTATCAATACCTGTTTAACCAATTGAGCGGTAAATCAAGTTCTGCCAAAAAGCCCGATACCCTTGCGGCACAAAAAACCGATACCCTGCCGCCTTTTAACCTGCAACTCAACCTGCAAGCTCTGCGCCTAAATCAGCCTCGGTTTACCCTTTCCGATGCTAAGGGTGGCGCTACGCTGCGGGTAAGCCTTAACCGCTTGCAAGCAGAATTGAACCGGTTTGCCCCTTTTAACAAACAAATACTGTTTGAAGAGGTGGGGCTCTATAATCCTACTGTGTGGTTCCATGACACCATAAGCAGCCCGCCATCACAAACCGAACAAGACTGCAACAGACCCTTCCATATATCGCTGAAAGACTGGCTTTTTGCCGCCCAAAATTTTACCCTGCAAGAAGGCGCTTTTAACCTCCGCACCGGCGCCGATACCCTTGCCCGCCCCAATACCATTAATTTTAAAGGATTGCAGGTTACAGATATGGATATCCGCCTAACCAATCTTATTTATGGTGGTTCTGATACCGTAAGCGCTATGATACAGCATCTTTCGGCTAAAGAAAGGTCGGGCTTTGAGGTGAACAAAGCATCGGGGTTTTTGCTGTTGCACCCCCAAAAATTAGAACTCTCGCAGTTCTCTCTCCTTACGCCAAACAGTAGGCTACAAGATTACATTGCCTTTTCCTACCCCAGCCTGCGCTGTTTTGAAGATTTTGTGGAACAGGTGAAACTGAATGTGCGCCTTAAACCCAACTCCTATTTTACCTTTAAAGACATAGCCTACTTTGCCGGAGCGCTGCACCGCCAACCCCTTATTGCCCAAAGGCTGCAAACCCGCATCAACATTTGGGGAGCTGCCAAAAACCAAATCAGCCGGCTCAGTGCAGAAGGGCTCAACATTAGGTTTGGCAATACCGCGTTTAAGGGCGATGTGCGCATGAAAGGTTTGCCCGATTTTGCCTCTACCAATATAGATGCTAAAATAAACTTGCTCAAAACCGATATAGCTGAGGTAAAAACCTTTATTCCGCGCACTGCCAAACTGCCGCCCGAATTGGATAAATTGGGCAATTTGCAGTTTTCGGGCAGGTTCTCAGGCTTCCCAAGCAATTTTGTGGCAGAAGGAGCGCTGCTTACCAATGTAGGACAATTGCGTACCGATGTGAAAATAAATATCGGGCAAACCCTTCGTTATTCGGGTAATATAGCGGTTCAAGACCTTGATTTGGGCAATCTGCTCAATCAGCCCGATAAGTTTGGCAAGGCTACTTTCTCTGCTACCGTTGCAGGAACAGGGGTAAAGCCCGATGAAATAAATGCCGATGTAAAAGGCACTATCCAAAGTTTTACCTTTAACCAATACACCTACTCCAATGTAAACATAGACGGTGCCCTACACCGCAAACTCTTTACCGGTAGCGTAGAAATTGCCGATAATAACCTCCAACTGCGCTTTAAAGGGCTTGTTGACCTTAACTACGAAACACCTAAATACAGTTTTACCGCCGATTTATTCCGCCTCAATCTGAAACCACTCAACCTCTTTCAGTCCGATAAAATTAAAGACGACCTCATTATATCGGGCAGTACTAACCTTAATTTACTCGGTAAAGACATTGACGATATTGCCGGAAATGCCCTTTTTTACAACCTTAAAATACAAAACGGTAAACGCATTTTTGCCTTAGATACCATTTCGCTTTATTCCGATATTACCGATTTTAAACGAACCCTACGCCTAAAATCTTCTATTGTAACCGCCGATGTAAACGGTAAATATACCTTTAAAGAGCTGCCTAATGCCTTTATTAACCTGCTCCATAATTATTTCCCTTACAGGTTTAAATATACCAAACCTACCTCAGAACAAAACGTAGATTTTTGGGTAAACATAAACAACCCGGCGCTGTTTTCTCAAATTCTGCTGCCCGAACTCCAAACCCTGCAAGGTGCATCGGCTAAAGGTAACTTTAACTCTTACACTAAAACGCTCAACCTTAAAACCCGCGTTGAAGAGGTTGCTTTTTCGGGGGTGCAGGTAAATAATTTTATCCTCAATGCTAACTCCAACGCCCAACAATTAACCTTTAAGGCTAATGTGGACTCGGTTTACCTCCAAAACAGTAAATTTACTATTCCGGCCATCGGCACATCGGGAAAAGTATTTAACGACAGTATTTTGTTTGCCCTTAAAGTGGCGCCCGATAACGCTGCCAATCGTGCCAACGTATCGGGTTTAATTTTTGCCAATTCCGATACGCTTAAACTAAAATTCGACACTACCGAAATTGTCATCAACCACAAAAAATGGGAAACCAATACCGGTACTTTTACCTACAAAAACAAAAACTATTTCGAAATTGAAGACCTTGCCCTGCGCCAAGATGAACGCACCATTGCCCTACGAAGCCACCCCTCACGGCTGCATGGCAATTACACCGAAGTGCTGCTGGAAAATATTTACCTAAGCGACTTTGACTATGTTCCTGTTATCAAAAAATTGGGCATTGCCACTAAGGTAAGCGGCGAAATTGCCCTGAAAGATGTTTTTGACAAACAAATTATTAACGCCGAGCTCAACGCACAAGATTTTGTGTTTAGAGAACAGCCCATAGGCGATGTGCGCCTGCGTATAGATAAACGTCTCAAAACCGATGACCTGCACGTGGGCGTGGACGTGGCTAACGAACGCTATGATATTAAGGTAAACAACGGCTTGGTAGTACTGCCAAAAAACAAGGGCGATAAACCCTATATAGACCTTGAAGCTAACGTGCGAAAGGGTAATTTAGCTTTTTTGGAAGCCTTTTTGGGCGCTATGGTTTCCCGAACCGAGGGCAATGTAAAAGGGCTGCTCCATATTTACGGCAATTTGGAAGAACCCAATTTTAAGGGCAATATATTTATAGACCGAGGCGCTACAACGGTTGATTACCTCAATACCCGATATACCCTGCGCAACCAAACCATAGTGTTTGACGATAAATACATTAGGTTTAATAACCTGGGGCTAAACGATACACTGGGCAATACCGCCCGCGCAAATGGGTACGTTTTTTTGAACGACATGAAAAATATGAGCATTAACCTTGACCTTACTACCGATAACCTGCTCCTGCTGAATACTAAATTTGAAAACAATAACTTATACTACGGCACCGCTTTTGGCGGAGGGGTGGTAAAATTCAGAGGTCCGTTTAATCAATTGGATTTATACATCAATGCCCGCTCCAATAAAGGCACTAAGTTTAATTTGCCCATTAGCTGGGAGAGCGATGTGGCTGAAAACCCTATTTATACCTTTATAAATACCGGCGCCGAAACAGAAAAAGCGCCCCCGCCGGTTGCACCAACATCGGGTATGAACATACAGTTTGATTTGGAAATGACTCCCGATGCCGAAATTCAGATTATTTTTGACCTGCAAGCCGGCGATATTATTAAAGGACGAGGCAGCGGTAACTTGCAAATGGAAATCAGTACCATAAACGATTTTAAGTTTAATATGTATGGTAAATACACCATTGAACAAGGAAGCTACTTGTTTACCCTCCAAAACATTGTAAATAAATACTTTCAGGTAGAAAAAGGCGGCACCGTTACCTTTGCGGGCAGCCCCTACGATGCACAGTTAGATGTAAAAGCCATTTACAGCCTTAAAACCAATAGAGATAACCTGCTCAACGATGCCGAAATTGCCTCGCTCATTGATTATCCCGACCTTAAACGCCGCGTGCCTATTGATGTTTTCCTTAAACTTGCCGGTTCGCTCTTGCAACCCAATATCAAGTTTGAAATTAGCCAAACAGAGCAGCCCATTACCCGTGTTGATGAAACCATTGCCGCCAAACTCAATGAACTAAACGCCAATAACCCCAATGAGCTAAACAAACAAGTATTTGGCTTATTGGTACTCAACAGTTTTATGTCGCCCGATAGGGTGAACCTCGATTTGCGCTCAGGGGTAAATACTACCGTGAGCGAGCTGCTGAGCAATTACCTTTCCAGCTACCTCAACCAAGTGGTTTCCGGCTTAATCCCTGATAGTGAGTTTAACCTCAACTGGCGTAACTACACCGCCGAATTAGACAGCCAAAACCCCGAACAGATAGCCGCCGGCGGCATCAGAAACGAAATAGAACTGGTACTAACCAAACGCCTTTTTAATGACCGGCTCTCTATCCAGTTGGGCGGCAACGTAGATGTGGGCAACAATGCCGCACAAGCCGGCAATGACCAACAGGTGTTTTTTGCAGGCGACTTTGTGCTGGAATACCGCATTACGCCCGATGGCAGGTATTTAGTGCGCGTATTTAATAAGACCGATTATGATGTTCTTAGCGGCACTTTTAATAAAACCGGCGCTAGTTTAACCCTTACCCAAGAGTTTGATAACTTTAAAGAGTTCTTTAAGCGCAAACGCAAACCGAAACCCCAAAAATAAATCGTTACTACCGGCATTACGGGTGGCTCTCCGTCAATTTTTACCAAAAGTATGTGTACCAAAGCCGGGCGGGTTTACCCCCTTTCTGCCGTTGCATTATTGTTTTGGTGCAGCAGCATACCCCAAACTATGAGCCACTGAGCCAAACAATAAGTGCTTAGTATCCAAACCCTTGCCAAGTAAATGGGTTGATAAAACTTGTTGAGCGCTATCATAGAATCGGAGGCTATAAATATAAGCGCACCCACAAATACAGCGGTAAAACTGCGCCGGTTTACCCACCCCCACCTATTGAGTGCAAACAGCGCCATAGCAATGATGATGGCGGCATACACCGCCACCGGCGCTGCCAAACCGCCCAAACCGGGCAGCAAAAAATACACTAACAACAGCCCGTATGCAGCAAATGGCAACAGCAAAAACTTATTTTGAGCTATGACTCCGGCGCTAAAACGAGGCGCTTGCAGCTTGTAAGCGCTAATGTAAAACAAATGAGCTAACAAAAAAGAAACCAACCCGGCTATAAACAAACCATCGGTACCGGGCAGTATCATTAAAAAAATATCGCCGCAGCACGAAAAAAACAACGCCCCCAGCATAAGCATGTTAAGAGTACTGAATGGCTTTGGGGTGTTTAGCCCATACCATAATGCCAAAATGGGCATCATGAGCGGTTTTAATACATACTCAGCGCTATGGTAGCCGGCTGTGTTGGCGGCTATTACTGTTGCACAAACAAAGGCGTACAGAACGGAGAACGAGGTAAACTGTTTTACTTGCATACTTGGCAAAGGTACATAAAAACACCATTACAAGGTATGGTAGATAACCCAGTTTTCGCCCTCCATAACTCGTGAGGGTAGTCGCTCCAAATGGAACGTACATTTTGCAAGTGGCTGACTTTCAAAACAGTTTTACCGGGTGCAACCCCAGCTTGATGTAAAATGGCACACAAAGGTTTTGTTTCTCTTATATGCGCAAAGCCGGTAGAAAATAGCACACAGATAACACAGATGTGGCTGATTTGCACAGATTTTTGAAAATAATGACTCAAGTAGTGGGTAGTGAAAAGTTAGGAGCAGGCATTGGTAGCAGGCTGCCGCCGGTTGGTAGCGCTGTATGAAACCAAAATACAAGCCACTATAAATTAAGGTATGGGAGTAGGCAGGGGTGGGTATTGAACCCCGCCCACATTTGGCGCGCCGGTGGGGTTTCACCTGCGTCGTCGGGCAGTTTCGTCTTCAACCCGTTCCGAACGCTGACAGGGTTTTCAGGGTTTTAGGATGGCTCAGAGGAACGTTTCCATGGCTCAGAGGAACGTTTCCATGGCTCAGAGGAACGTTTCCATGGCTCAGAGGAACGTTTCCATGGCTCAGAGGAACGTTTCCATGGCTCAGAGGAACGTTTCCATGGCTCAGAGGAACGTTTCCATGGCTCAGAGGA
>ERZ761610.375-NODE-375-length-37535-cov-47.532551_pt1 | contig 37535 bp, 39 predicted proteins | sample MGYA00512164_ERZ761610 | MGnify/ENA primary metagenome ERZ761610 (study PRJEB28899, sample SAMN02850038) | bioreactor sludge metagenome | biome: EBPR Sludge; feature: EBPR Bioreactor; material: flocular biomat | place: Australia: Thorneside Wastwater Treatment...
CCACCGAGATCTACACTCTTTCCCTACACGACGCTCTTCCGATCTGAAAAAAGTCATTTGTTTGCGGCTCGTGCTACGCACGTAATTAAAAAGCAGCTAATTAAAGATTTTGTTGAAGAAGTCGCATTGGTTATTATTAAAAATCATTTCCGTATTCGTCAGATCAAAAACGGAGAAATTCAGTTATACTCCTTAAATGATTTTAATATAGAATGGGATATTTTACCTAAAATTAAGAGTCAGCATTTACCTATTTGGCTGATTGATCCGATGTTTAACGAAAACAACGTCGATTACGCATGGTCAACGTATGATTTGAAGGAGCTTGTTAAAACACGCGATAGTTTGCTTACGTTAACAGAGGTAACTGAAGGCGAGACCTATCATGGAATTTCGTCGCCTCTATTTACTAGCGATTTAAAATTTGAAGAAATTATCAAATTTGAGCGGGCTTCAAAGGTAACACGTATTTTATTTAATCGATTTCAATATGATGCTCAGGTTAACTCCTATATAGTGGATTTAGCGTTATCACATAGTAGGAATTCTCAATGATTTCTCTATCAAGTATTTCCTTTGTTGGATTTGGTAATGATAATGATTTGTTCGGTTATCCTAAAGATCGACTACTTGTTTTTAAAGAATCTAGCGAGATGGCAAGTTTTATTAAGCAATGGTATGCGGTAAACTTTCCGAAACTTAAAGAGCAGCAAATTCAAAATTTGCTTAGGTTGCATATTTCACACTTAAGATCGCGACTTTTGATGCTGGATTGCCGAAGGAAAATTACAAGACGAGATTTTAATCATTTAGTATCAGAATTGTCCAATTATGAAAAATACTCACAAAGCGATTACAGTCCTAAAAAAGAGCTTTTTGAAAATTTCAATACTGAATTTCTTATTGCAATATACTTGGCTTGCCAAAATACAAATAGGGAAATGCCATTGAATTTTATAGATTTCGTTTCAGAAAAAATACGTATTTCGCATAGAGAATTTTCCTTAGATCTTTTGTGTGAAATGAAATCAGATTTGGTGAGTCGTTTGATTCAAACGAGCAGCTCGGAAGTTGTTCATGCTTTTTTAAAGGATCCCCAATTTCGCAAGGGAAACATAGACTATATCGTAGAACATTATTGTTTCGATGATTTGCGCGCCATTTTCTATAGAGAAGTTCCTAGAATGTATAAGCGATTCTCGATAAAATTATTCGCAGAGTGTCAATTTCTAGCTCAGAACATAACAATTGATGATTATATTAAAATTGAGATGAACCGGCCTCTATCGTTTGCTTACTTTAATCAAAGTTTATCCACTTCGAATTCAAATCCGGCAATTCTTCACTATATTTTTAATCTCTATCGAAGAAATGCGACAGAAGAATTGGAGTCTTTTGCGATCTTTTAGTTCTAAAGTTCGTGTTTTGCGTAGTACAATGCAAACAAATGATTTATCTAAATATGGATAGTCCCGACTGCAGACAGCGAGAGAACATAAATGAAAACGGCAAAATCCTCTTGTTGTTGATATAAATTTTCAGTTAGAGAGTGACTAATGATTAAAAAAAAATATATTGGCGCCGGAGCTTATGAAGTTCTTGGTTTAGACGATGAGACACTTTCTTCAATTCAGAGTCTCATAACAGGCGATCAAAGTAGATTTGAACGTGAAAACGATCGATTAACTACGGTTGCGGTTAGCCATCTACCTAGTCTATTGGGACTTTTTATTTTGAACTCTGACTACTCGCAGTCAAACGTTTACTATCAAAAAGGTGCATGGCCTTGGGAGTGGCATAGCGATTCTGTGAATAATCCACTCATGGATTGCAAAGTGATACTCTATTTTGTCAGCGAAGATCTTACCGAAGAGACTGGGGATCGAATTTGCTTTAGAAAGCGTCCGGAAAACAAAGAATACATTTATGATATAAAAAATAGATCTTTGGTTATTCAACGCTCAGATCCGCAAGGAATGTATCAGCACAAAAGAGAGCCGAATCGACGACCGATAAAGAGTAGAGTTATTTTGTCTATGAATTGCCAGGGCTTCGATACTTTTTTAAAATTCATACCCGATGATAACTCATGACGAGATTTCCATACATTTCTAAATCCTATTGCGATAATGCATCGGGCAAATTGGAGACCTTTTTTCATTTTCTAAACCTAGAATTCCTGCGTTACGTAACGCAATACAAATCACTGACTGGATTGAACTATCACCATTAAAGAATTGACATCTTTTGGGCTCAGGGGATGATTGATAGACATGTATGAATTGAAAAACTTATCTAACGTACCCGCAAATTCACCAAGTATTTCTGGTTCTAAAAAACCGATTTTATCACCTTTCTTGCGTGTAATTGACTTAATGGTTTATCTAAAGACGACTGAAACATGCCAGCTCAACTGTTCTCATTGTTTTACAAGTGGAAAAAATGGTCGAAAAATATTTTTTAACCCCGATTCCGTAATTGATTGGTTTCATCGTTTTCATGAGGTTGTTCCAAAAATAAGAAATGGAAATGTCGCGTTTCATGGCGGTGAACCTTTTTTGGCTCCCATTTCCGCAATGAGAAAAGTTTGGGAAAATTGTAATCAGCTCTGGCCAAATTTATGGTGGTCGGCGACTACGAATCTGGTTTATAATTTAGACGACGAGAAGCGTAGCTTTATGAAACAAGCATTTACTCAAGGTATTGCAACCTCTTGGGATAAGGGGATCCGTTTCCAATCGCAACATCAGGAAAAGCTCTGGAATAAAAACTTGGGCATCCTTCGCGAAGATGGGCATAATGTCACGGTTATGATTAGTCTCTCGAGAGATGTTTTGCGTATCGATGCTGAAGATTTTCTAAAATGGTTTATAGATCTGGGTGTGCCGTTTATGCATTTAGAGAGAATAACTCCCAACGGAAATGCATTGAACAATCGCGACATTATGCCTACCAATCAAGAACTTGATGAGTGGTTTATTAAGTTATGGGATGCATCCGTAAAACTAGAGGCCCATAAAAAATTTAGTAATCTTTTCTTTAATTCAATTCTTACAAGTTTAGTAAATAAATCTCACACAGGATGTAGGTGCCGAGGGTGTGAACAGAAGATATTCACACTAAATGCCGACGGTACAATAGGCGGTTGTCCCAATTCTGCAACGTCTGAGCCTTATGCAGACCTGTCGATGGCTATTCCAGATCTTCTGTCATCAAAAGGAAGAGCTAAAAATATTTTATGTGAAGTGCAGCGAAATCCACTTTGTTATAGCTGCGACGTTTTCGATATCTGCAATGGCGATTGTCATCAATTGGCTTGGGAGGGGGATTTGTGTGCGTCTCCAAAAACTCTGCTAAAGCGATTAAAGTCTGACAATGATATTAGTTATTACAAAGAAGTATTAAACAAATTTGTAGGGATTGAATAGGAGAAACACGTGCAGCCGAGAGGTACGAAAATAAATGCCACTGATCGCGACTTAATTAGGGATAGATTAAATTTAATCGTAACCGCCGTGAATGCGATCGACAAAGTTCACAGAACAAAACCTAACGGGGCCCCCACTAACAATCCGTTTAGAGGTCGTTGGCCCATTTCTGGCTCGTATAGTCAGTTGTATATGGATGGTAGCTTGGTCGGTGGTGCGGGATCCGATGGCAGCACGACTTATTTAGGAAATACCTTAACAGTTAGGAATCCTGTCACAAGTGCTGAGTTTATGGCTAATCCTCCAAACGTAAATACAAACATAGTCATCAATCAGGCAGCGCTCGCGACTTTTATTCGCACTGTGTTTTCGACCCTGAGTCGTTGCCGTATGCTAAGCATTACGAAGATTTATCGTAATTTCGGTTTTGAATCTACAATGGCGACAGGCTCCGGTATGGCCCACTACAGTTCCGATCAGAAGAGTTACGCCGCAGTTGGGACTATGCCGGGCGTAGGAGATTTTATTTATGGTACTGCGGGATCGCCTAGTATTTTAACCTTTATTACAGAGTTGGAAACGGATCTAACGGCGTTCCGAGCGACAGGGCGTTCGTTCGTAGAATATTGGTGCCACACAAATTGTCATGGTTCATGCCACGGAGCCAGGGGGCGCAGATGAGCGTGAGTGAAATACAAACTAAATTTCCGTTAAGTATGGATGATTTGAAATCCGTAATTACCAATCCAGAGGTAAATATAATTGCGGATTATAAACAGTGCCAAATTAAAGATCGTGCGTTGCTTATCTATTTAGGAAATATAAATGTAGCAAACGTTTTTTTTGATAAGGGCGCCTGCGAGGAAAAAGATTTTTATGAGCTCGTGGATAGTTATATTACATTTAAATCGGTAATCGATTTAATAAACTTAAAGTACTCTATGATCCAAATTTTATTTGCGATCAAAGGAATTGCTTTAAACGAGATTGAACAAAAAACGGTGGACCATTTTTCGCTTATTTCCCAAGAAGGAGTTCGCGATTATTTGGCCGATGAAAAACGTCTAGACAATGTTTTAAAGATGATGTTGTTGATAGATAACTTCCCTACCTTTATGTATACGTGCTCGAAAGAATTTAGAGACGGAGAGGTACTTCCAGAAGATACCTTCCAAGTTATCGATGACTTAGATTTCACAGGCTTTACGTTTACGACTCTATTGAAGTTGCCATTATTTTATATGCATTATTTTACAAGTATGACTGTCGAACATCCTTTCTATTTCAAACAGCAATTCGACGAATTCTTTTATAATGGAAAAAATTTATTTGCGGAAACGTTCCAGTCGTGTCCCGAGCTGTATTCGGCAATGAATATGGCTTTAGTTGGAAAAATTACACCGGAATCAATAGAAAAGGTAAATCAGGAACTGGATGTCTTAATAAACGCTTAATCAATATGGGTTAAAATGTATCAGTTGTTTGGAAAAGTCATAATTAAAAATTTTAATCAGTTTGATCGTGACTCGTCTCATTTGGCTATTTCTAACTCTTATGAAAGCTATCTTGTCGGCTTTGACCCGTTAAAATTATTAAAAAATGAAACTGGCAGCAATGCAAAAGTTCAAGTTGGGTGTGATCAATTGTGGCAACTCGTTCAAGATCGTTTTCAAGGTAGCGATGAGAAATTCATAAGTTGGCTTTTGTCGATCTCAGAGAAAGAAATTCTATATTTATATGCCGATATTGAAAATACTGTGTATCTACAGACTAAATTGTTTAAAACTTTAGTTCCTAATTTGTCCTATGAATCTTTCAGATTCCTTATTGATATATTTATTAAAAAAGTTAAATACATTGATGCTAATGGTGGTATTCACTCATCGGCCCGAGGACCACAGTTTTTCGAACATATAACCACTGAAGTGAAAAAATTTATAGAAAGTGGCTATATTGATGATATATGGACTTATACGTTTCCTTGGGACATCAGCAATCAGTTAAAAATGGAATTAAAAAACAGAATCAATAGTGATCTGTTTTTTATCAACTATTTTACAAATCAGAAATATAAGCCGTCAGATACTGTATTAGACCAAATTTATTACGAGCTGAAAGAGAGTGGTCTTAGGGAGTTTGATGAAGATGTTGTTCTTCCCCTGGCAGATTCCTTATATAGAATAGAAAAAATTGAAGGAAAACATACGATAAACTGGGACGGAGACATAGTGTCTCAAATGCAAGCCCAGTTTCCACATATCGCAGATTTGGTTTTTAAAAGTCGAACTTCAGATATCGATGAAAAATCGATTGGTGATATTTACAATAAATATTTCAATTTGTTTCAAAGCATTTTCAAGCCAAGGCCCGTTCCCATAGCCACTTCGGAAGATATAAGAAAAAGAGATATTAAGAAGATCTCGCTTCAGCTTATTCAATCGCTAAGAACTAGAGAAAATTTGAACCCTTATATTTTATGGATGATGTCGGGTCCAGAGAATCGCTTAAAGAAGCTTACTTTCCCAATAGAGGAGCTAGCGATTTATGATTAATCTGGTGGGCAAAATTTTTTTAGCTCCAAATGTGACCTTGTCGCCAGGTAAAGCAGCCGTCCTTATTGGTGAAGAAAACTCAATTTGGACGGAATGCAATGAAATGGAAAAAGCTGTTGGCGAAGTTATTATTGGCAAGGTTTTCTATAGCGGTCCAAATTATACCGAGATCTTAAAAACAAATAAAATTAGTTCAGCTCAGTTTTGGATGGAATTATTGCAAAAGGATATTGAGACCATCATCTATTGTGATGAAAAAAGTCTTCAATATATTTATATAAACTGGCTTCTGGCTATCATGCCAAATATTGACATAAAACGAGCCAGTTTCCTTTATAAAATGGCCCTTGATCGCTATGATTATGTATTTGCGCGCCAGTATAATATGTTTGGTCATTGGCATGAACGTGATCTATCTCGTTTGAAAAAATTTATCGAAAACTGCAGGGAATTAACGTTTTCAGATACAGATAGGATGGAAAACTTTACGTTTATTAACGATGATATTTTAAGCATGCTGCCACTTGAAAATAACTACGTAGATTTTCTATACGCGCATTTGCCTTTCTCAAATTACCAGAAAGATAAGCTAAAGGATGAATGGCGTGAAAGTATGTTTGGGCTACTTATGGATTTACGTTCGGAGTGTCTGAACTGCTACGACATCGTTGAACAGCTTGAAGCTGACCAGCTTCCAAATGACTTTGCTAGGTTTTTATTGGAATCTCAGCTGTCGATGCTGGATATGGACTACTTAGAAAAGAATTATAATGTTGTGGCTATTAAAAACGAACTACTTAAGTGGTCGGATAGTTTGCCGAATCCGTTTAGCAAAAAAATGGTGGAGTATTTCAGTCAAGATATCAACCAAACATTTGATACAATTTTAGAAAGTGAAGTTAATAGTCCCGTACGTACAATTATTGGTCAGTCCAATAATGCTAAGCGAATTAACAATTATTTTATAGATTATGCGACGGTTACCTATTTTAAAAATAAGGATGAGTTAAAGTACTTCGCGTCGGCTCGATTAAAAGCAGCACAAAAAGGGATGTCATGAGTAATTATCAAAGTCATTTTCTTGTGGATATTAACTTAGAGGTGCTAAGTGGGTGTAAATGGAAGTGCACGGGATGTAATGTAAACAAAAACGAAAACAACGGCTTTGTCGGAAACGATTTCAATCGTTTAATGAATTTATTCAAAGATCTTCAAGCAAACAATCATGTCTTAATCAATTTGGCAATAGGTGCTACTGACTTTATGACGGCTCGAAACAGCGACGACATATTGAATTCTGAACTGGTTCCTATGCTTGATATGTTTAAAAGTATTGTTCTTAATACGACTTTTTTATCAGAAAAAGATGTTGTTGAGGATTGGGCCTATAAGTTGAAACCTCTTCTGAGTGGTCGTCGGGTTAAGTTTACTATTCCATTAGAGCCACGTCATATTGGCAATGAAAAGTACTTTGCGGGAATAAAAGAAAAAATTCGAATCTTTGAAAGTATCGCAAATGAAACAGAATATGGTGGCGTCTATAATATCGTAAATTTGTATGAATATAAGAAACACGTTGATCCGCTGAGTGAATTTCATGAGTTTTCAACCAAATTTGATCACGTTTGGCATGAAGGGCATTTAGATTTGGTTATTTCTGAGGGGCGGTTACCGCTAACAGACCCGGAAAATAAACAGAAAGTATTAAAAATGGTTAACTACCTAAATGGCCTGTACGAAAAGGCAGTGATCAAAGACAAAAGTACGTTAGTTAACTTCAACTATGGCAAACGCTACGAAGGCTATGATAAGGATTACGTGTATAAAAATGGTAATCTTTATTCAACGGTATTTTTAGGCGAGCCTTTAATTGTATATGAAGAGGATTCGAGTTTAGGTAAAGATTCAGAATGGAATTATAAAACGATTGTGGAGTTTGAAAATCAACTGATGCTGAACTCGTTAAAATATATGGAGAAGACTAAAGACTGTCTAAACTGTGAGTTTGCGCCACATTGTGCGGGCCGCGGCTTGCTGTACCTTATGGAAAAACTCGAAGCTGTTGACTGTTTGGCGCCACGTGACGGTTTTAAAACCGTGAATGACAATTTTTATAAATATGGGAACTTTGACTACTAATGGAACTGATTATTAAACCAACAGAGCGATGTAACTTTAAATGCACGTTCTGCTCTAGTACGAATATCACAGACGAAAAATCCAAAATGCTGGATTTAGATTCCATTTTTACCTTCCTAAATCGATTTCCCAAAACAAATACTATTATTGTGAATGGTGGAGATCCTTTAATGGTACCTCCGTCCTATTATTGGAAGATTATTGAGTTTCTTGATGAAAAAGAAATGGCAACAACGTTAAGTTTCACAACAAATTTATGGGCTTTTAAAAATAATTCGAATTTGTGGACGCCACTTTTTAAAAATCCAAGGGTTGCAGTGGCCACGTCTTTTAATTATGGCAATACCCGTAGAGTCACCAAAGATCTAGTATACACCGAGGATCTTTTCTGGATGGTAAGTAATCTATTTCTTGAACGAGTGGGCTATCGTCCGGACTTTATTTCAGTTATCAATGATGACAATGAACATACTGCTATCGATAATGTTCATTTAGCAAAAAAAATGGGTGTGGAGTGTAAATTGAATTATGCTTTGGCGAGCGGTGATCAAACTCGTCCATTCACCCTATCGAAAATCTACAAACTATATGTCAAAATATACGAGATGGGCTTATGGCAATGGGAATACAATACCAAGCAGATGATGCAGCGGTTTTCCGGCAGACATCAAACCTGCCCACAAAATCGAAATTGCGATTCTAATATCCGATGTTTGCAGCCTTCGGGCGACTACTATAGCTGTGGGGCTTTCGCGGATGATCGTCTATATCCGATTTCCTTTGAAAAAGAAATGAACGGAACACATGTGGAACGTCCACTACTGAATCGTCCGGAAATTAATGCATTAAAGGCCGATTGTTATACATGTCCAATGTTTAGTATTTGCAATGGGTGCAAAAAAACCATTCATGATATGAAGACCCACAATATAGTTGAAGAGCATTGTGCGGGAATGAAATCGATAGCCGAAAAAATAGTGTCTATCAATGAAGTGGAAAAGAAAAGAAATATACCAAAGCGTAATTTGGAAGAGGTTTTAGTGTGATTAACGATTTTCTACTTAAAACCAAAAGAAATCCAAATCAAGAGTATACGTTACATTTATTTGAAAAATGTAATCTTGCGTGCAAATTTTGTTGGCAAGATCACAAGGCATCGGAAGGAGTCAAGGACGTTCGCGGTAAGGTCCCTGCATTGATTTCCATGATCGAGAGAGACTCTAGAAATGAATTCACCATAAACATTATGGGTGGAGAGATTTTCGCTGATGACATTTTTGACGAACAATTAAGTGGTGACTACTTGTACTTATGTATAGCGGTGGATTCATTTGTTAGAAGTCGTGGAAAAAAAGTTACATTCAATTTCGTATCAAATTTAGTAAATAATCGTCAAAAAGAGATTGACGATCTTTTTGCTCAATTGCGCTCTCGAGGATTGAATTATAGTTTAGTTACGTCTTACGATCCACGAGGTCGTTTTAGCAAAAGTAATTTTGAGTCTTTTAAAAACAATATTGAATATTTTTCTTCTGAGATTAAGTGTATTAGCATGTTGATTACTAAGCCGGTTATCAATTTGATGTTAACTTCGGGTGGTGACGCATATTTTAAATATCTCTATGAAAAAGATTTCTATATATATTTTGATTATTATTCTCCGGCGGATGATTTCGAAATGATGATGCCTTCGGACGATGACTTAACGGTATTTTTCAAATTTTTGGTCGATCACTTCCCAAAGGTTAACCCAATTCGAGAGTGGATTGAAAATTCTAATAACTCAATGTCATGCCGAAGTTCAAAGTTACTTTTAGGTGACGGAACTGAATGTATGTGTGGGAACTTGATTAAAACTAATAAAAAAGTCTCTAATTTATTTGAAGCGCAAATTGAAGCGAATGACAATAGTGCTGTGGAATTGCATTTCTTAACTAAATACAATTGTATGGAATGTCGTCATTTCAATCGGTGTACGTTAGGATGTTTTGTTAAACATAGTTTTTCAAAGCGATCTAGTTCCGGAGAGTGTCCTTTTAAAGTGACATTGGATTACATTGAAAGTATTTAACGTATCTTCTTTACATAGAAATACATATCAAATTGAAAAAGCGCATTTGGTTTTACTTTTGATGTTTATATACACCATTGTGAATATCGCTGCGATTTGGAGACTAAATATAGGAGAAACATTTGATGCGTGGCTCGAGCTTCACCAAGTGTACTATCAAAGTGCTATTTTTCTAGGGTTCTTTGCATTGTTTTCAACATCGACATGGATTTTTGTCTATGCGCTGTTGCTAGGATTTTTAGCTCAATATTTTGGTTTGTTTGATGAAATATTGCACACGGCATTTGCGGATTTTGGCTTTTATAAATTGATTGGTTTTCCTGGGTTTGCATCTAATCCGCAGTATGCAAAATTAATTTTTTATACATTGGCACTCATCGCGTTGGGGTCAAAATACCTTTTTAAGAAAAACAGGACATTAAAAGTTGCATTCATTTTAATTGTAATGTGTGTAAACCTGATGGTGGTGGGTTTAAATCACAAAATGTTGCCTACAGGCTTCATGAAAGACCTAATAATAGAACGATTAACGTACTTGAAGTCTTTTACTAATAAAACCAGCGCGGATTTAATTCACGCGTGCACGATCGTAAATATCTATTGTGAAGTTGATCAAGATCCTAAATTAGTTTCTTCAGTTGAAATTGATGAAAAGGGAAAGAAATATTTACATCAATTCGCGGATTTAAATTTGGTACCAGGCATGCCGATTGAGATGATTGATACCAATACCAATCCGAATATATTAATTTTGGGACGGACTTTAAAGGGCGAAGCATTTAGGATCTATGATGCTCGTTATCCTAAACTGCAATGGGAAAGGTCCGTTGGATATTTTTCATTTAACTGCTTTTTAGTATCATTTTTATGGTATTTTATTACTATTTGTTTTTTCCATATTCATCGTCGAGTAAACAAAAATATCTAATCTTTGCATTCGTAAAAAGTATCCGCCTTGTTTACGGCTATTTGTACATATTCAATTGCGAAGTTCTTGTTCAGTATATAGTAAACAGCACCGAAATAGGCCGGATCATTTTTAGATTCCCTGAACGCTACGTAATCACCTTCAAATCGTTTATCGATGTTGTTTAAGTTTACATCATACTCTTTTCGATCAAATTCTACTTGGTCTATTTTATTTTTTGTTTGAGTTACAACATAAAGCTCATTCGCCTTAAGAAGGGCATCCATAATGTGTTTTTTAGATATCAGCAATTCAATTTTCTTTTGGTCTGATTTATAGCTTGGCAAGAATTCAGGCCAAGAGTCAGATTCAATCTTTTTATTAAAGAGAAGATTCGGTTCCCGTTCGTACTTTTTTTCTACAATTAATTTAGAAGCATCTTCGGCATCGAAACCTTGCAATGTGAACTCTACTTCAGAAGAAATATTCTTCCAATTCTGGGTCATCAATCTTATAAGGAAAGGGCAAGGATCCATTTTTTTGCACATTTCTATCGTCGCCAGTTCCGTAAAATCTTCGCCGTTATTGAATTTTAGATAGGTGAAAGATTTTCCATCGTAGAGTATTTCCTGTTCATTTCCGGAAACATTTTCCTTTACTAAAAAACGTACTTTTTTAGTAAAAAGATTTAGGGGCATTTTGAAAATTAAACTGTATGTGTGTAAAATATTTTGGCGTGTTTGATCACAGCGATTTATTTCCCTGAAGAAGCTAGTTTGGAAACGAACATGATCATGCGCCGGGGGCTGATTGGGAGATAGCTCTTTAACATCTTCGCCGGTATACACATAATTTGATGGCTGCGGGCCTAAATACCAGATCATTAGTCCAACAGCTAATATTATTGGAATCGCTAAAAAATATTTTTTCATATTGTCACCAATTTTAGATTTTTAAATATAGTAAACTAAACCCAAAACAAATTGCAATCGGCGGAGATAACTTTTCTCTGGTCTTTTCCAAGATAAAGGCTGACTTCGTGCCAAACATAGCTTGGGCCAATAATTAAACGATTTTTTCGATGAGGAATGGTGTGTTCTCTTGGCGCTGAAAATGCCACCTGGTTGTGAAAAACAGGGTGGTGGATAATTAACTGGCCCCCAGATTTAGGGGGAATATCATTTAAATAAAAAATCCCGTATGCATCAGCCTTAACGTGATTGTGAACTTTTTTGAAGTCACCAGATTTCATAAACGGAACTTTACCTGTAAAATGCATCTTTTCTATGGATTCAGCAGAGACGTCTGGATCTGTATGGTGGGCTAAGTCTTTAAATCCATTAAAAAAAATGTCATAAAGAATTTGAACTTCTTCACTTTTTTCGAGAAATTTAGGGCTAAATATATTGATTTCATCAAATTTATTCGGATTATTGGGATTAAAAAGCTGATGTTCGCTAAATACCTCGGTGCGGATAAACAGATCGATGTTTTCATTCCAGCTTGATGGCATATCAAAATCCCTGACTAATAGTTCAACGGGAAATGGATTTATAAACTGACTTTGATACTCCAAAAAGCCTCCAAGCTTTAATGTTAATACTAAATTTCGTAAAGGTGCATTTCTTTTAGATAGTACTGCCGTACTATGGGAATAATACCTTTAGTTTCATCAAAATTTAGCCCAACTGTATCCAGAATGCGATCGTACGCTTCCTTTGCTAGGCTATAAGGTTTAAAGTGTGGATCGTTCCTGAACAGAAGATCCGCATCATCAAGTACCTCTTTGAAATCATCTCCAAAGTCTTGCTGTAACCATTTTGCGTAACAGATACCTACAAAATAACTTTTCGCAGGATAAATGATACCTGTCGTTTCACCATTAAAATAAGAAACTGTACTTTCAATGATATTATTATCATAGTGAATATCTAATTTAGTTAAATCATCTGCATGGTTTTTAACTAATTTGTGATAAATTTGCTGATTTAGTTTCCATTTTTTCATTACGATACCAGTCCAGTAAAAATTTAAAGCCGTTGCAACTGTTTTCTAGAGAATTTACCTGCCGATAATGCTCAGTTAGACAGTTTCCAAAGTATTCGCAGTTTTGGCAAATCGATGTTAACTTCTGAGGCTCTTGATCGCACCATTTAGCATAGTCCGCGAGAGTATTCAGCTCTAAAAAAAATTCCCTATCCAGCTGGTCGAACTCTAAAACAGCATAATTCCCGTTAGGGGTGATATAAATATGATCATTTGAAAACGCACTATATGTTTTTGCTAAACTTCTAATAATTCGATTTTCATTTTCAAACGAAAAGTTCTTCTTTGTTTTAGACGAAATCCAAGTCTGTACGAATTTTTCAAAACTACTAAACTGAATGCCAAGCCCGTTTGCCTGGTTTGATGAGTAAGGTTTAATTTCTACGCTTACGATATTTTTAAATATGTTAAATGTCTGAATCATTTCTTCAGTATTTAATTTAACAAGTTCTGGGGAAGCCAGCATCAATACCGAAATCGGTCGATTTAGAAAACTAATATTTTTTAGGACCGTTTCATGGTGTTCGCGGGCCGAAAAATCATAGCTTACACTCAGTTCTATATCCGTATCGAAAAAGACATCCGACAGGCGGGTCAAATTAGTAATGATATTTATAGGATCCTCGGAATAGCCCTGAAGCAGTACTATTAGATCCTTTTGATACGACAATGGAAGAATGCCAAACTCCCCACCGTAGACATCGAACTTTGAAATTTCATATGTGGTTTTGAGATCTTGGATTTTTTTTTCGAGAACGTTTAAATCAATTTTACGAGGATCGCGAAGCTGATCGTTAGTTAGATAGCAAAAGGAACACCTTAAATTGCATAGATATGACGGATTTATACTAACGGTTATTTTTTTCATGTATTCAACCTAAATTGATTCGATCAAGAAAAGCTGCATATTTAAAGTAAAAGTCGCCTTACCTGCCGCGCCAGGTCGGATTCGGCTTTCTCGATGTCAAATCGAGAATAATCTTCGAGACTATTTTTATGAATCTAAAAAGGAAAATTTTACTAGTAAACCCAATATTTCCATCTGATTCTGTTGAGCTTCCTTTTTTATACTTACTCTTAAAATCATACTATCGAGAGAATGGCGTACACTTCGATAAATGGGAATGGCTAGAGCCGGTTGAGGATATCTGTCTATTTGCTTTTAACGATCTCGTAAAGCATATCGTTGCAAATAAGCCAGATGTCATTGGGTTTAGTTGTTTTGTTTGGAACCACAAACTTAATCAAGATCTCGCGGTTGAAGTAAAAAAGGTGCTTCCTCATGCAATGATTGTATTTGGTGGGCCAGATTTAGCGTTGAGTAGTAATCCAGACTGGTTCATTGAAAACAGCTCGGTAGATGTCGTTTGTCAGTATCCTGGACGAGGGGAAGAATTTCTTTCAGCACTACTGGATCAAATTGCGTCAGACTCTATTGAAATATCCAAAGTTCCGTTTGCACTTTATCCTGATCCCTTTGGGCGAAAAGTAAAATATGCGGTAGTCGAAAAAAATTCAATTTTCAAATGGCCCACAAATCTATTTCAAGAAGCGGATGGCCTAAATATTACTTTGCAAAAACATTTTAAAAAATCCAAGTATTTAGCTACTAACTGGGAAACGACTAGAGGATGTCCTTATCGTTGTACATATTGCGAATGGGGCGGTGGAACTAATACTAAAGTTTTAGCTAAACCTGATCAAGTGATCGAAAATGAATTAAAATATATAGATTTGTTAGAAATTAACGAAGTTAGAATAACCGATGCTAATTTTGGCATTTTTAAAGAACGCGATATTAATATTATTAAGCGGCTTATTGAAATATCAAAAAAAGGAAATTTAAAACAGGTATATCTATTTGGTAAAGCTAAGAATGATTGGGGCATTAGTGAAAAGATCGATACTCTTTTGCTTGAGGCCGGCCTTACAGATCGAGATACATACCATCTAGCGATTAACGGAACTAATGATAGCATATTGAGCGCAGTCAGAAGAAAAAATGTTCCCGTAGAAGTTATGGTCGAAAAAGCACTTCAGTTTAAGTACAAATATAATTTAAGACTAAAATTTGAAATACTATTGGGTTTACCAGAAAGCAATTTGGATTCATTTTATCAAGAGTTATGTTTGTTGGATCAAGTGGATGATTGGACTACTGAGCGTTACGTGTGGTCGTTACTTCCGGGAACGCCGGCTGCGGACCCCAGTTATGTTGAAAAATATAAAATAAAAACGAGTCAAATAAAATTTGATATTGGTGGCGACCTAAAATCTCAGGTTCTTAAAAAAAGTGAGTCGCATTTACTGGCCAATTCTGCTTTTCAAAGCCGATACGTAATTGTTACGTCCACGTCTTCGTATTCAGAACAAGATTGGGCTCAAATGTATTTTATGGACCACTTCACCCGAACGATGGAGCTTTCTTGTTTTTTAACTGAGATCAGAAAATATTTTCAACAAAGGCTCGCAATTTCGGCAGGAGATTTTTATAAACTATTTTGGTCATCGTTTGAATATTTGACTGGTGAGACGGCGGCTCTGGTTACTAGCGTAAAAAAACAGATAAATTCGATAATTGATGGTAGTTCTAAAAATCAATTTGCGTATTTCGACAACCCATTCATGCCAAATTTAAATATCAGGTTAGAAACATATTTTAATATGTTATATTTTTTATACTATTCTGAAATTTTACGATGCTTAAGCTTAATGGTTCCTTCAGAGTATGGTCCGTATCTTAAAGACGTGTCGGGTAAGCATGGCCAAGCATTTAAAGGTAGAACCCTGAGAGAGTTATTTGAATTAGCAAATCAACCATTTTTAAATAAACTCAGTTAGACTTTAGGCAATTTAATTATAAATTCCGTATTATAAGATTCACCATTGTAGGTTAGTTCACCTTTGTGTTCTTCAATAATCCCTTTAGAAATGCTTAGCCCCAGGCCTGTACCTTTGCCAATGACTTTGGTGGTGAAAAACGGTGTCATCATTTTCTTTTGAATATCGTCTGGAATTCCGTTTCCTGAATCCTTCAAGCGAAAAAAAACGTATTTTTCATCTTCATCTACAGTGAGTTCAACCCATTTTTCGGGTAAGCTTTCAATCGCGTCCGCTGAATTGTTAATTAGATTTATTATGACTTGAGATAATGGAATTTCTTTTCCATATATCTGCTTTACATTCGTGCTATTGTTAAACTTAAATACGATTGCTTTTTTATCCAGTTTTAATCGGGTTAATTCGCCTATATCGGAAAAAAATCGATTAATATCGAAATAATCAAATGGATCATTTGATCCATCACGCGCGAAGTTGCGAAGATTTTTGATGATCTTAGAAATTCGATCACACATTTCAGTTATTTTTATAAAATGAATTTCAAACTCGGTTGGGATTTTCCCTTTGGATACGAAATTTCGTAAAATAGATGCTTTACCGATAATGACGGCTAGAGGATTGTTGATTTCATGTGACATTCCCGCTGAAAACTCGCCTAAAGATGCTAGACGAGACGAGTTAATCATGGTGGCGCGTTGCTTGTCTAATTCGAGATTGCGTACTCGGATAATTTCTTCGAGCTCAACGTTATGTTGGTGCAATTTGCGATCGCGGTCCTCGATCTGGTTCATTGTTTTGTTGAATTCTGCAGCGAGAATCCCAATTTCGCCGGGAGCGTTTTCAGGCACCCGGATTGTATAGTTAGAGTTGTGTGCCGATTGTGTACCTTCAATTAAGTTTCTTAGAGGGCGATGAACAAATAGTGTTAGTAGATGATTTGAAACAAGACCCACTAAGAGCGCGAATAATAAGCTAACCAAAATAGACTTCATATACGTTAAGTTATTTTGTTCTACGCGCTCGGCGTTTGAGAACAGAACCTCGATATTGCCTATATGTTGCCGTTCATCGTGAATGATTTTGCCTTTGCGTAATAGAGTATGAGGCTGTTTAGAAAGGCCCGTGAACTCTTGATTTCCTTTTGTCTTCTGAATGATAGCTCCACCCACTTCGTCGGTGATATTTATAGCTAAAACGCCAGAGCGGGTTTGAAGCCAGTTATCAGTGACTTCTGAAATCGCATTGAAATCTAGATTCCAAATTGGAATTTGATAATAGCGGCTAATATTACTTAAAATTTCATCGGTTTGAACTTTGAATTCGTCTTCACTTTGACTTCTCAGCACTACGAAAAAAGCTGAATTGAGTATAAATGTAGATATACAGATAACTAGGAATAAATAGACAGAAATTCGTTGTGATAGGCTTAAGTTCTTCAATCAGCTCTTCTCGGGTTTTAACCTACCAATCGAAGGCCTTAAGCCAACTTGATTAGTTAGGGTATAACTCCAAAAGTTTACGTTTTAGAATTTTGCCAGAATCCCCTTTAGGTAGGTCATGAACGAAGACGAAATACTTAGGGATCTTAAACTTGGCTAAATTCTTAGCGCAATAGTCATTTATAGTCTCAATAGTAAGGTCAGTTGAGGCTGACTCCTTAACGATGAAAGCTTTTCCGACTTCCCCCCATTTTGGATCAGGTACCCCTACAACGGCGACCTCTCTCACACCGGGTAAGTGTCGCATAACTTGTTCTAGTTCGGTAGGATAAACATTTTCACCACCCGATTTATACATGTCCTTTTTTCGACCCACGACGTAAAAATAGCCTTCACTGTCTTTTTTTACCAAGTCTCCTGTATGCAGCCAGCCATTTTTGATCGTTTCTTGAGTGGCCTTTTCATTTTTCCAATATCCTGTCATACACATCGGTCCTTTTAGGACTAGCTCACCAATTTGTTCGGCACCTAACTCATTGCCGTTGTCGTCTACAATTTTTGCTTCAGAATAAAAATTAGCAAAACCGATAGAGCCAATTTTTCTTATGGCATCTTCTTGGTTCAAAGAGAACACATTGGGTCCAAATTCTGTTAGGCCGTATCCTTGTCGAATGGCGATGCCTTTGTCGTGCCATTTGTGAATTAGGTCTACTGGCATCGGTTCGCCACCCACAATGGCATATCTTAGAGTCGATAAATCTACTTTTTTAAAGATTTCTGAACGGGCCATCATATCCATCGTCGTTGGAACGCCAAACAGGATGGTAGCCTTGTGCGATTCTGATAAATTTAAAATCTGATTACCGTCGAATTTTTTGATGAAAATAAGTTTAGCGCCTCGGTGGAAAAACGGCGTCGTAAGAACATTTAGCCCGCCCGTATGAAAGAACGGCAGGAAGATAACGGTTGCGTCTGTTTGAGAAATATTTAAACGCAAGCTTGTATTAATCGAATTCCAAAACAACATGGCATGCGATAAAATCGCACCCTTAGGAGCTCCTGTTGTCCCTGACGTATAGATGATCATCGTGGCATCATCGGGTTCGCTGACAAATTCGCGGATTTTTACACCTTCAGCGTAATGAGATTTTTTAGTTAACGTGCCTAAGTCGGCAGTCCATTGCTCCATAGAGTAGGGCTGCGGTTTAATAGAAGCGGGTAGTTGATTGATGATTTCGGCGTAAGCATCTTGAAAAAGGATAATTTTCGGGCCGCAGTCGCTTACGATGTGTTCCACTTCACGCTGCGTAAGGCGGAAATTGATTGGTACGAGAATCGCGCCTAATCGCTTTGTAGCAAATAGAAGAAAGATATATTCAAGTTCATTCGTCGAGATAATCGCTACGCGATCTCCGCGAGAAATGTGAAACTTGGTACTTAATAAATCCGCACCTTTTTGAGAGATATCGTACAATTCGCGATAGGTGAATTCTCTACCCGTATCTCCATCAACGACAGCCGTCGTTTTCGGTGCATACTGGCTCCATTTTTTTAACCAATCCAATTCCGCAATCATAGTCCCCCCTAAAAAGACGAATTACGTATTAAATCCCCATTCCATAGCAATAGCGACCATAGACATGCCACCACCTGAACCTAACATAAGAACTAAATCACCTTTTTTGACTTTATGCTGTCGAGCCGCATCCGCCATACACATACCAATTGATGCTGAGCCTGTGTAGCCATAACGATCCATAATATAATGAGCTTTTTCACGTGGTAATTTAAGAGTGTCCATAGTTTCGTAAATGCTTTGAACATTAAACTGAGTCATGAAGAAGTGTTTGATGTCTTCAGGACGCTTCTGGATTTTATCTAAAATAATATTTGTTAAACGTGGCCAGTGAATACCATTTGTTTCTGGTGGAATGCGTTTTGGAAACGCTAACAAGTGTTCTTTCTTTTCAATCACGTCATGAGTCACCGGTTTATAGCTGCCACCCGCATAAATACCCATGTAGTCGTGGTATTGAGCATCTGTATAGAATGTGGAAGCTAAGAAGCCTTGAGTTCCCGCAGGCGCATCCGTTAGGATCGCTGCACCGGCACCATCGGCAAATAAGGACGCAATTTTGTAATCATCGAAATTTAACCATTTGCTCATCGCGTAGGCGCCAACAACTAGTACATACTTAAATTGATTGTCGGTCTTCATCATCTTTTGACCGACTTCAAGAGCCGTTACGAAACCTGCGCAGGCCGTGTTGATGTCAAATGTTCCTGCTTTGAGTGCCTGCAGTTTATGAGAAACAACAGACGCTGTCGACGGAGACAAATAGTCAGGTGTATCCGTGGCAACAATAATTAAATCTAAATCTTTAGCGGTAATTCCGGCATTCTTCATTGCTTCTTCAGCTGCCGGAAGAATTAAATCGCTTGTTGTTTGGTTTTCGGTCATCCAGCGACGTTCAGAAATATTGCGGCTATTTTGTAAGAAGGTTCCGATATCTTTTTTGTACAATTCATCGAAGTATGAATTTTTAATCACGCGTTCAGGGGCATACATGCCTGTTCCGGTAATGGAGATTGTTCTCATTTAGTGATCCTTTCGCAATCTTGATTTTATCTTTTCACAAAGAACAGTTATGTTTTTTAGTTTAACTATTCACTCTAGTTCACAAGGTCTAGCGCTGGAAAAACATCTTTGTCCAGCAAAAGTTTCTAGAGCAAAAGTCCTATTTTCCTTCCGAAAACCCTGCAAAGAGTTATTGTCAATTTTAAGTCGATGTGAAATACAAATTGGAAACTTTTTTGAAAAGGAATTTTTATGGCAACTTTGAATTTTAATTTTGCAGGGAAGCTGGCGATCGTAACTGGTGGCGCTGCAGGTATCGGTTTTAAATTAACAACATCATATTTAGAAGCTGGCGGTAAAGTTGTAGTTTGGGATTACTCTCAGGACGCGCTTAACAATGCACAAAAAGAATTGGGCAAGTATGCATCTCAAGTTACTTTTCAACAAGTTGATGTGACAAATAGAACTTCAGTAGAAGCCGCGATTAAAGCGTTGCCGGGACCCGTAGATATTCTAGTAAACAACGCTGGCATCACTCGTGATAAGTCTTTTGCGAAAATGACAGATGTTGATTGGGATGCGGTTATCAGCACAAACTTGACTGGTATCTACAATGTAACAAAAGGTTTGTTCGAAAAGTTCAACACAGCATCATCCCACAAACGTGTAATCAATATTTCTAGTGTTGTTGGGCTATACGGAAACTTCGGTCAAGCTAACTATGCGGCAACAAAAGCGGGTGTTATTGGTTTCACAAAAACCTTAGCAAAAGAATTGGGTCGCAAAGGCTTCACTGTGAATGCGATTGCTCCGGGTTTCATCAAAACTGCGATGACAAATGCAATGCCTAAAGAAGTTCTTGAGGGTATGGCAGCTAAAGTTCCTTTGCAGCGTTTAGGTGAAGTAGACGACATTGCAAATGCATGCTTATTCTTATCATCTGAACAAGCCTCGTACATTACTGGTACAGTTATCAGTGTTGACGGCGGTATCGTTCTTTAATGACAGTCATTGAGTCGAAGTATTTTTACCTGACTCCGGATAAGAAGAATTTCATTCACTTTGAAATTCTTCGTAACGTAATTCCTAAAACCACCGTTTTTATTCACGGCAACCTGTCGTCTAACCGGTGGTGGTACCCTTCGCTTGATTTCGCAAAACTGAAAACCCATCCCGATCTCACAGGCGATGTTATCTTGGCAGAAATTCGGGGTTGTGGAAAAAGTTCAAGTGTTGAGGAATCTGAAAATATCACAATTGAATCGTTAGCCGCGGAATTTAAGTCGTTTTTGCTATCTCTTAATTTGAAATCTTTAAATATAGTCGGCCATTCGACAGGCGGTAGCATAGCTATGGTGCTTGCCGCCGAGCTGGCTGGCTTACTTGACGGTGTAGTCTTGCTTGATCCTGTTGGGGTGCGTGGTCGTCGATTTGAATCTTCAGTAATGAATGCATTTGAGGCCATGAGGACTGACAAGGATTTGGTGGCCGAGGTAATGAAGACGACCATCCATGCCGCTAACATCAATGCACGCTTTTTTACCAACGTTGTCGTGGTTGATGCATTTCGTGCGGCGCAAAATATAGGCTACAAAATCGCGAAGGCCTTTGGAGAGTTCAATTTTGAGGGACGCTTGAGTTCGATTCAAAGTCGCGTTTTGATTTTGCATGGCGAAGATGATCAGATTTTGCCACTTCAGGATTCTTATGAGCTGGCGGGACTCATACCCGGAGCTCGCTGCGAAATCCTTGCTGGCAAGGGACATTGTCCAAATTTAGAAGACCCTGCCTTGTTTTGGACGCTGACAGTGAACTTTCTATTTGCTGTAAAATTAAGCAGCTAATGTCTCAAGAAATCTTTGGTTCGTCGAAATTGAAAATCTGTTACTGCTGAATGGAGTTCCTGAGTGCGGCGTAATACAAAAATTTTTAACATTCATAACAGCTTTTTATTGCTCGTCGTTTTTTTTTACGCTACTAATCAAAGCATACTGTGAACTTTTCCCTTAAATAAATTGGAGAATCTATGTCTGAATCCTCTGATGTCCATAACAGAGGCGGATTTGCTGCCTTCATCTTTGCGATGATCTTTGTGTTTGCTTTTTTTGCGTACATTTCATTTATACATCCCGGAGTGGATTTAGGTGAAAATGTTGTCGATCCGAACGCGCCAACCACCCAAGCAGCAGGCCCCGTTTTCAAAATTGCTGATGTAAAAGAACCTTGGGTTTCGACTCCCGAAATCATCACATACGGTCAGAAACAATACAAAATGAATTGCGCTACTTGTCATGGCGATTCTGGTAAAGGCGACGGCCCCGCGGGTGGTGGTTTAACGCCGAAGCCTCGTAACTTTGTTGAAGGCAAATGGACTCAAGGTGGCGGTTTGATCTCTAATTTTAATGTTGTGGCAAACGGCATTCCGAACACTTCAATGGCCTCTTTTAAGCATTTGAAGGTTGCTGATCGTTGGGCAATCATTCACTTCATCGAATCTATTACTGAAAACAAATCTAAAGACGATCCAGCTAAAGTTGCTGAGTTTGCGAAAACAGCTCAATAGTATTTAAGGACATCATGTTAAGTGTGAGCCGAGTAAAAAGATTATCTTCAAAATGCGAAAACCAAATGGTTTTCGTGTTTTTGTTTTTACTTCTATTTACAATGGCGTCTTATTCGGCACACCAAGATGCCGGCGGCTACGATGGGAAGCCAACGGCGACTACCGCCAATGAACGTCCCAAAGAACTTGAGGGTGTGGGCATTGATGAAAAACTAGGTTCGTCTGTCGATATGGGTTTAACCTTTAAAAACGAAAAAGGTGAGGATGTCACTTTAGGTAGTTTTTACGATGGCAAGCACCCGGTAGTTATTTCTCTGGTATACTACTCATGTCCTGGTTTGTGTAATTTTCACTTAAACGGATTAGTTGAGGGACTTAAAGGTTTAGACTGGAATCCGGGCGAAAAATTTCAGGTTTTAGCGATCAGTTTTGATGCAAAAGAAACTTCGGATTTAGGTGCGGGCAAAAAGAAATCGTATATGGAAGTATATGGTCGCCCGGGCACTGAAAAAGGTTTTCATTTCCTAACGGCAGATCAAGCGACAATCGATAAAATTACATCGTCTGTCGGTTTTAAATTCAAATGGAATGAAGCCGAAAAAGAATGGGCGCACTCGTCGGCCGCTATCGTAACAACACCTAAAGGTGTTATTTCTCGCTATTTAGGTGGTATCATGTTCGATCCAAAAGACGTGAAGCTGGCTTTGAATGAAGCGACCGAAGGCAAAATCGGAACATTCGTTGATAAAATGATTCTCTATTGTTTTCATTATGACCCTAAAGAAAACAAGTACTCACTGGCGGCTTTTAATTTAGTTCGTTTAGGTGGGGTCGCTATTATTATAATTTTAATGTTATTGCTTTTACCCTTCTGGCTTAAAAATAGAAAGCGAGAAGGAACAACGGGGAGATAGACATGTTCTGGATCAGTTCGGCCCATGCGGAAAAGTTGATGCCTACAGCAGCGACTGATATTGCGCACCAAGTGGATAGTTTATACAGTTTTTTGCTTATAACTAGCTTTATCGCGTGTGCTATTTTAATTGGTGGGATGATTTTCTTTGCTCAAAAATACAAAAGAAGATCAGTTCATGCGAAATCAGCATACATCACTCATAACGTATTCCTAGAATTCCTATGGTCATTTATTCCATTAGTGATTTTCTTGGCTGTGTTTGCTTGGGGATGGTTGATATTCCACGATATGCGTAAGATGCCTGCTGATGCTCTTGAAATCCACGTTCGTGGTAAACAATGGGCTTGGGAAGCTGAATACAAGAGTGGTGTTAAGACAGCTAACTTGATAAAAGTTCCTATAAACAAAGATGTTAAACTAATTATGACATCAACAGATGTATTACATAGTTTTTACGTTCCAAGTTTCCGTATTAAGCAAGACGTAATCCCTGGTCGCTATACTTCATTATGGTTTAACGCTAATAAATTTGGTGAGTACCATATTTTCTGTACTGAATATTGCGGAACTCAGCACTCGGGTATGTTGGGTAAACTACATGTTGTATCTCAAGAGGAATACGATCAATGGTTAGAAGAGGAATCTAAATTCAGCACCTTGCCACTCGCTCAAAAAGGCGAAAAATTGTTCCAGATTAAAGCATGTTCTGGTTGCCACTCAGTTGCAGATAAATCTGTAAAAGCTGGTCCGGCTCTTTATCAAAAGTTTGGAGTAGAAGAAGAAATTGCTGATGGTTCAAAAGTTACAGTAGATGAAGCATACATGCGTGAATCGATCTTGAATCCAAATGCTAAAATCGTAAAAGGTTTTAGTGGCGGTGTGATGCCGACCTTCCAAGGTCAGCTAAGCGAAGACGAGTTAGCGGCAATCATCGAATATTTGAAAACGACTAAATAGGTAAGGAATTTATATGGCTTCATCAACTCAACATGGTTCTAATTCCGAAGTGAACTACATAACAGAGTTTAAAGGTATTGGTTCTTGGTTTACCAGCCTTGATCACAAGAGAATCGGACTCTTGTACATGTGCTCGATTTTCTTTTTCTTTTTATTAGGTGGTATTTTCGCCTTGTTAATTCGTCTAGAATTATTCAAACCAGGCGCTCAGTTATTTACGCCTGATCAATATAACCAAATAATGACGTATCACGGGGCGATCATGGTATTCATGGTTATCGTTCCGGGTATTCCGGCAATTTTAGGTAACTTCTTCTTGCCGTTGCAAATCGGCGCAAAAGACGTGGCCTTCCCAAGATTGAACTTGGCAAGCTGGTACATTTTCATGGCGGGTGCTTTGATCGCTATGTCGACGTTGTTCCTTGGTAAAGTAGATACGGGCTGGACATTCTATACGCCATATTCGATCAAAACAGGAACTGCTGCGACCGTGATGGTGCTAGCTGCGTTCGTAATGGGGATGTCGTCGATTCTAACAGGGTTGAATTTCATCGTTACCACTCACAAATTACGTGCACCAGGCATGACGATGCATCGTATTCCACTTTTTGTTTGGTCGCTGTATTCGACGGCTATTCTTCAGGTGTTAGCGACTCCGGTTCTTGCGATCACATTATTGTTGTTGGCAGTTGAGCGTACAACAGGTGTTGGTATCTTTGACCCGAAACTAGGCGGCGATCCGGTGTTGTTCCAGCATTTCTTCTGGTTCTACTCACACCCTGCGGTTTACATCATGATTTTACCTGCGATGGGTATCGTTTCAGAAACAATCGCGGCGTTCTCTAGAAAAACTATCTTTGGTTACACAGCGATTGCTTATTCGTCTTTAGGTATCGCGGCCGTTTCGTTCTTTGTTTGGGGACATCATATGTTCGTTTCTGGTCAGTCAGAAATCGCGGGCGTTGTATTCTCGTTCCTAACGATGCTGGTTGGGGTTCCGACGGCGATCAAAATGTTTAACTGGTTAGCCACGTTATACAAAGGTAATATCTCGTTTGAATCTCCGATGTTGTATGCTTTAGGGTTTTTGTTCCTATTCGCGATCGGTGGTGTAACTGGTATCATGCTAGCGGTTATGGCAACTGACGTTCACTTCCATGATACCTATTTCGTGGTTGCTCACTTCCACTATGTAATGGTGGGTGGAACGCTGATGGCGATCATGGGTGGTATGTATTATTGGTTCCCAAAAATGTTCGGGAAAATGTACAACGAAGGTTTAGCGCGCTTAACTTTCATTTTCATCTTCATCGGTTTCAACGTTACATTCTTCCCACAATTTATTTTGGGTGCGATGGGTATGCCGCGTAGATATTTTGATTATATTCCGGCGTACCATTCGTTAAATGCGATCTCAACAATGGGTTCTTGGTTGATCGCTATCGGTTTCTTCCTAGGACTTTATGTTTTCGTACAAGGTATCCGCAAAGGTCCAAAAGCCTCTCAGAATCCTTGGGGCGCGAAAACATTAGAATGGCAAACATCTTCACCTCCACCTCATTTCAACTTTGATGTGGAACCAACAGTAAATGCGGGGCCTTATGAGTACAAGTAATCACTCTCACGGTGGAGCTCACGTAGCTCACCACTTTCGCGATGCTGAACATCAGTTTGATAGCGCTAAACAAGGTATTTGGTTATTCATGGTTACCGAAATCCTTATGTTTGGTGGCTTGTTTGTCGGGTACGCGATTTTCCATACGATCTATCCACAAATGTTCTCTGAAGGTGCAAGTCATTTAGACTGGAGATTAGGCTTCGTAAATACATTAGTTCTAATCGCGTCTTCGTACACGATGGCGATGTCGATTCACCATTTGCAAAAGAACGAAAAAGACCAAGCTGTAACTAAGCTTTGGATTACAGTTCTTTGCGGTGTGATCTTCATGGTTATTAAGGCATTTGAATACAAGGCAAAATTTGATCACGGTTTATTGCCGGGCAATTTGCTAAATGTTGAACATGCTCACGCGGTACATGCTAATTTAGGTATGTATTACGGTTTTTATTTCTGTATGACAGGTCTTCACGGATTGCACGTATTGATCGGTATGGGTTTGATCATCTGGCTTGCGATTCGCGCTAAGCGCGGCGACTTTGGTGCTGATTATTTCACTCCGGTTGAAGGCGTGGGTATCTTTTGGCATATCGTCGACTTAATTTGGATTTTCCTTTTCCCGCTACTTTATTTAGTAGGCTAATTTAGGAGCATAAACATGGGATCACATACTAATCATTCAGGCGGCAATCACTCGCATCACATTATTCCGAAAGAAGTTTACACTCGGGTAATGTGGGCGCTTATCGTGTGCACACTGTTAACAGTTGGTTTTCACTACTTGTTTCACAATGTAATGCACGGTTCAGTTTTAGCAGCTCCAGTAGCATTCATTATCGCGGCTTTTAAAGCTGCTTTGGTTTTGATGTTTTTCATGGGTTTGAAATACGACAAACCAGATAATCGCTTAATTTTTGCGACTGGGTTTTTCTTTTTAGCTCTTTTATTCATCATCAGTGTTCTGGATATTTACACTCGCATTGCTGAAACCAGCACTCTATAAAGTCTAAAAGTGAAACTATTTTCTGATTTAACTAAGCTAGGTATTACGATTTTTGTAGTCCTAGCTGCTATTGCAGGTTACGCCACCGGCTTCGAATCAGAACGAATCTTTGATGTGTTTCACTTTCTAAAAATGATTGGCGGTACATTTTTGTTAAGCTCGGGCTCTTTAGCTCTGAATCAAGTTCAAGAATATAAATTAGATGCGCAAATGCCTAGGACAGCTAAGCGTCCAATCGCGGCAGGAAAAATCACGCCGATGGCCGGTTTAGTTTTAGCCTGTTCATTTTTGTTTGGTGGCTTCTATTTGTTGTATTTAGTTTCGCCGCTATCTTTAGCTTTCGGGATTGCCACTGTGGTGCTATACAATGTGGTTTACACATACTGGTGGAAGCCTAAATGGATTTATGCTGCTGTTCCAGGCGCAATTCCAGGCGCATTGCCGGTGACGATCGGTTATGCGGCCATTAATTCAAATTTTCTTTCGCCTGAATCGGTATATTTATTTTTAATTTTATTTTTATGGCAGATGCCACACTTCTGGGCTCTAGCGATTCGTTACAAAGATGATTATCGTGAAGGCGGTATCCCCACGTTACCGGTGGCTTTGGGATTAGAGCGCACGCTATATCAGATGGGGATGTACACATTTGCTTATGTGGGGTGCGCATTTTTATCGCCGGCGTTCTACAAAGCGTCTTGGTTTTACGCTTTGTTAGTGATTCCGACATCAGTAAAACTTTTATTTGAAACCTACAAGTTTATTAAGTCTCAAGGCCAACAAGGCTGGTTGAAATACTTTATGTGGATCAACGTCAGCGTCTTGATTTATCTGATTGTGCCTGCGCTTGATAAGTGGAACTTTCTTTTCACAGACACAAACTAAATATTATTGGCAGCTGGAAAGTTCTATCGTTGATCCTGTTGAATCGCTAGGCGTAGTTAGCGTTGCATATCCACACGTAGACAGAAACGTTAATACGTACGTGCCAGAAGGTGCGCCAGAGCCAGTGTACGTAGTCGAGATATTACCAGATACAGGAAAGCAGCACGTGGCTGTGGACCAAGTCACAGAATTAAACGTATTCGTCGCCGTATATTTTGCTAAATTGTGATACAAAGTTACCGTACCTGACATCGCGCGATTGGCGGATGAGGTACCTAGACCGCTCGATGTACCATTTGTTTTTGCGCCGGTTATGGTTATGTCGGGCTTTACGTAATAGTCAAAAACTGTAGCTCCTCTGCGGCCAGTGTAGACTTTGTGAATAGCCGAATTTGTGGGAGTCATTGTGATATGACGATTTGTTGTATTTGTTCGGTTTGTAATTATTCCGCCACTTGTAAAGACGGTGCCATCGTATGCTGTTCCACCTTTAGTGTCCGTAGTTATGTTGCCACCAGCTGGAAAGCTCATCGTTGAGCCTGTGGATGATCGAGTGACTGTATCATTTGCTGTTAAGTAACCGCGCGAACAATCGCCTCCGTTTGTCCAAGTCTCCGACCACCCTCCCGTCATGGTAACCGTGATTCGTGGGCCAGTAATTGTACAGCCGTTCCATGCGATCGTTCCCGTCGTTGTAGAGCACGTTCTAACTGAAGAATAGCGACACTCGCTGGCCGATTGAGTGACACGGTCATCGCTGGTTCCCGCTAGCAATTGTTTTTTTGCGAATTGAATTTCTTCCTCTAGAATATCCAGTTGGTTGTTGGCAAAGCTTGCAATGCTGGCGCTTCCTCCTTCGGTGGCTGAAGCATGGCCGCTAATTTCAGATACGGCTTCTGTCATAACGTACGCGGAAGCATCAGAATCTTCAGTCGTGTCTTCATCATTTTTTTTGCATGAAATATTTAGGGCGACAGCGAGTGTAGTAAGAATCAATAGTGTCCACTTCATAGGAACTCCTTTTTATTCTACTAGTTTACGCCCGAATGATTATCGGTAAACATCTTTTTTAAGGAATGCGAAGTTCAACTGGAGTATCGACTTGGCGAAATGGGTGAGCGTTCCTAAAGGCCTCTAATTCCAGGCATCTAGAGTTAACACTCATGATATTTTTAAACGGACTTAAGTCTACGTTGAAACGCTCGCTAGTGAAAACCAGGGGAACCAGAAAACAATCTGCCACTGTGACCTGATCAGCAAATGAATACCTTCCCATATTTTTTTGCAGCCATGCTTCGAGTGCGCCTAGGCCCTTTTGATACCAGTGATTGATCCAAACTTCTTTTTGTCTTTGGTCATAGCCATGGTTGTCTTCTAAATATTTTAAAACCTTCAAATTGGAAAGCGGATGTAAAAACGAGTTTATGTTTTCGCAAAATTGGCGAATTTTAGCACGCTTTTGCGAATCACGTGGAAATAAATTTGGATTTGGAAATTGTTCTTCAAGGTATTCGATGATCGCAACTGATTGACCGATAACTAAGCCATCGTGTTCTAGAGTGGGAACCTCAGACATTGGATTCAGTGCTTTGTAAGAGGGGCTAAACTGTTCGCCCCCGTTATTCAATAAGTGCACCGGAGAATATGTGTATTCGATATTTTTTAAATTTAGAGCAATACGAACACGGTAGGAAGTTGAACTGCGAAAGTAGTTGTAAAGCGTAACTTGTGACATAGTATTGGCTCCTTACCACGCAGAATAGAGCTTAGAGACCTTATAAATCAAGTAAGTTATTGACAGTACTAGGTCACCAGAGTCCAATTTAGTTTATATATAAATATATGCAAAACAAGCTCAGCCCAGCCAATTTTTTTCTAAATGCCTTGTATTTCTTTCTACTTTTTTTGATTCCGTTTGCCGTAATTCGTCTTTATTTTTATTTCAATTATTTTTTCTCGTCTCATGATTTCGTGATCTTTGATTTTCTGAATATGATGATTTGGGGCCTGCGTTTTGACGTGTGTGTATTGGGGTTTTTACTGGTGCCTGTTTATGTTTTATATCTTGTTTCCTACGTTGAAACACTCAGGCGATATTGTTACCTGCTTGGGCAGATTTATAAAGCAGCGGCGCTGATCGGAATATTTTTAGTGTTTCATTTTAACATTCCCTTTCTTGATAAAAATGTCCCGTTCGATGTAGCGTACTGGATGCACTGGTCTGATTATCGCAGTGTCTTTTTTTTGGATTGCCGCGTTTGCTACTGGGATTATGACTACATGTCCTCGGTTCATCCATTGCAGATAGTCAGTGGGTTGATGATGCTATTGATCTTGTTTAGCTTGTTTTCACGTTGGACATTTTTCTCTGAGAAATTCAGTCTTAAGCGGGAGGTGTTGTTTTTTATCCTCCTTGCGATTATGGCGCGAGGCAAAGTGGGGGAACATCACATCCGTTATGAAGACTCGGTTTGGCATCAGCATCCTTTGATGAATACTCTTTCGAATAACCCGCTGTGGCTGATCGACAAAACTAGAAATTGATAGACGGTCTGAGGCTGATTCGCTAGGATGAGGCCAAAAGAGGTGCTACATGAAATGTTTAAAAATTTTCGCATTAACGTCTTTAATTTCAGTTTATTCAATGGCAATCGGTTTTGGTGTAGAAGGTGGCTTCCGTCAGCAGTCAGGTGATGTGCCAACGGGTCTTTCATCATCGTCACAAGTTGGCTACACATTAGGTGCGGTTGGTTACTTAGATATTTCTGAAAAATTAGCAGTTCGTTCAGGTGTGATGTACACACAACGTCCTTTAAAAATTGAAAGCGATTTAACTAAAGATTCAACTAACGTAAATCTGACGTATTTTGATGTGCCAGTGGCTTTGATGCTAAAATTTGAAGAGTGGATGGGGGTATACGCAGGTGTAGCGTTATCTGTTAACTTGGATAAATCTTCAAGCAATACAAATGTAGTTAAGTTACAAGATGTGAAATCGATGGTTGTTCCATTTCAATTTGGCGTAACGTTCAAATTTATGCCAGAGATGGGATTGAATCTATACTTCGAACAGTTCGGCGATGTGGCAGACGGTTTAAAATCATATCGTTCTGTTGGTGCTAACTTACTTTTCACAATGGATTAATTTTGAAACTCGGTTCACTTAAAGAAAAAAATCAAAAAGATGGTCGCTTGGTCCTTGTCTCTAAGGATTTAAAAAACTACGTAGACGTGGCGGATATTGCCGTGTCTCTTTTGCAAGCGGTTGAAAATTGGAATCAAGTAGAACCAAAGTTGAAAGAACGCTATCAGCAATTAAATAGTGGTTCTTTAAAAGAAGCGAAACCTTACAATGAATCATTGATGGCTGCGGCATTGCCTCGAACATGGTTGTTTGCCGATGGGTCTTCATTTATTTATCACGTAAAATTAGTTAGAAAGGCACGTAAAGCGCCACTGCCGGAAACATTGCAGACTGTGCCTTTGATGTATCAAGGTGAAGCGGGTCGTTTCTTGGCGCCGCTCGAGGCTATTCCGCAAGTTGATTTTTCTCATGGAACAGACTTCGAAGGTGAAGTGGGTGTTATCGTTGATGACGTGCCAATTGGTGTAACGCCAGAAGCCGCGCTTAAGCATATTAAATTAGTGGTATTAATCAATGATGTGTCTTTACGTGGCTTGATCCCAGAGGAATTGGCATCGGGTTTTGGTTTCTTTCAAAGTAAACCTAACTCAGCATTGTCTCCGTTGGCGCTGACTCTGGATGAGTTCGGTCCGGCATGGAAAGACGGACGTTTGCATTTGCCTTTGACAGTGAATTTAAACGGACAGTTTTTTGGAAATGCGAATGCAGGTGAAATGTATTTTCATTTTGGTCAATTGATTGCTCATGCGGCAAAAACACGACCGTTAGCAGCCGGTAGCTTGATCGGTAGTGGTACGGTATCAAACGAAGATCATGCCAAGGGTTCTAGTTGCCTTGTTGAAAAACGTACCATTGAAGTCATCGAGAAAGAAAAAGCCGAAACCCCATTTATGAAAGTCGGCGATACCGTTGAAATTCTAATGAGGAATGAAAAAGGTGAAGACCTTTTCGGGCGTATTTTTCAAACTGTCCAGAAGGTATAATTATAAATTTTGTACTGGTTTAAATTTTTCGACGATTTGGCGGCGGATTTCATCTGCCACTTCAGCGCGATCTTGTTCCGGTTTAGGGTAGTAAGGCTCCAGAAAAATAACTTCAGCAACCACTTCTTTTAAACTGCACGCGCGAAGGAATGAAGTGAAGAATGTAATATCACCGTACCAGCAAACGTAATCACGATATTTCATTGCAAACGGGCCACCGTTAATTGACTTAAAATTAAAACAGTAGGGGAAGATCGGCTTGCCGGCAAGAGCCGCTGAGCTGATTAAAGTGCGTTTAAAAGGAAGAACTTCTTCGCCATTATGTGAAGTGGCTTCTGGGTACAGGGTCACACGAAAACCGTCATTCAGAGTTTGCACAATGCTGTCGAGTTCACCGCGGATATTGGATCTATTTCTTCTATCCACATACATGCAACCCGCCATTTCGGTGATAATTCCAAGTAACGGCGTCTTACGCATTTCTTCCGAGGTTATGAAAAGAGCTTTGGTGATCGAGTGCATTACCAGAATGTCGATGAAACCAAGATGGTTTCCAACGATCAGGCCAGGTTCTTGGCTTTTGGGAAAATTTTGAAGCTCTATTTTGATATTATATAGTTGGCAAATCAGTTTTGTGTATTTAGCCGCATTATCAGAAAATCGACGACGACGGTTATTTTCACCCTTAACTGTAAAATGAATATAAAAAGCCGACGCAAAGTAAATGGTCGCTACGGCGAGGAATAAGAAGACGCGCAAGATAATTCGAAATGGGAGAATGATTTTTTCCACAATGATCTATTTAAATCTTCTTTATGCAATATGGTCAAGAAATCTATGCGGTTTGTGGTTCTATCAAAACCAGGAGGAGCGGCAATAGTAACCCCAATATTTAGACTATCCTTGAAGACAGAAGGTAATAAAGATGCGCTTTCTATCAGTTCAGAATCATTTAGGCCATTTTTGTAATATGTTGTCCAATGCTGATAGTTCGGGATGTCGTGAGAGCTTTGCAGAGAACACTGGAAGTACGGATTATGTAATCCTACAGTGGTGAAATACTGATTAACTAAAGCGGCACTGCGACTGGCACCAGAATTTATACTTTGGTTACTTATAATTACATCCGTTTTCGCTTCTAGCGTGTATTGAGATAAGAAACGAGCGGCAAGGCTCATAAGGTCTTTATGTTTGTGCTCGGGAAGGACGAAAAGGCGACTCAGTTCTAAAATATTGCTATATTTAGATTTGATAGGATCAAGTTTGAAAATGGATTCGTTAAAAAACTTTTTAGTATGAAACGAAGACAAAAGACGAAAGCCACCGATAATACTTTTTGTTTTGGTATCGCGTATGACTATATGGTCGGCATTTACGTCGTAATCGTCCGTAAACGCAAATTCAGAGAGTCCGATTCTTAACTTATTATTCGACTGTTCCAAATTGCGGCGCATTTTTAGTAGATCGTAAAGATCTTTGTTGTGATTAATTGTTTCAATTTCGTAATGAGAATCGTTAATAAAAACCAGGTGCTTTGCTTGTTGTCGAAGAACTTTATTTAGGCGCAATTGATAGATAGAGATTAAGTTTCGAGAAGCGCGTTTCCATGTTTCAAAAGCAATGGTGTTTAGCATTGCTTAGATATTAGCGTAAAATGTGTTAGCGTGGTGTTAGGAGTTGATTGATTTTATGTCAGCTGATGAAATTGAGCTTACCAAAAGGCTAGATGATTTACATACTCCAGCGTAATCCAAGCATTCCCGATTGCTGCTGAAGCAAGTTGAGTTCGCTTTCTTTTCGACCAAATGATCCATAGAATTCAGCGAAGAAATTGATAGAATCATTGAAGTCCCAATCGTGCGTGATTGTCAGTGTACTGGATGAGTCGCCTTCAGCATAGAGATAGCGAAGAGCAATACTGTGATTGTTTTTTGGGCCTAAGTTGAAAAATCTAAATGATACGTAGCCGTAGGCTCGCCCCAGTAGCTCGATTCCCGGGCTAGCGAATCGCGCGATATTATTAGCAGTGTCGGGGTTTTGTTGAATCAAAGTTAACTTAGCGTCTCTAAATTCTTCGGGAGACCACCCGCCGCTATTGTAGACATACTCACATCGTAAATCTAAATGACTCCATTCTTTTCGAATACCGGCTACCCCGAAGTTAGCCCATTCGCTACGAGCTTTTGGGTTGTAGACTAAGCTCTCACTAGCGTAGGTATTGGGTTCTGGATAATAAGCAGGTGATTTTTCTGTGTGCTTAGAATCAAGGTAAATTGAAAACCCCTCCACTGGTGAATAACTGAAGTACTCGCCAAAAAATCCCATGGATCGTTCTTCTCTTCCAAAAACGAATCCTACCGAATTAAATCCAGAATCACTGATCCATTCCGTTTTGACCAAGGCTTTTGGCTTAAATTCAGTATTATCAGCAATCCAGGGACGCTCTCTGTTGGAAATAGGCTCGTAGATAAATACTTGATTCCAGTTGCGTGTATAGTCGACGTTAAGTCGCGCGAGGACTTTGCCTTTTTCCTTGAAGATAGTACTGCGTTGTTGAGAGTTTAGATGGAAAATAGGATTTGAGGCATTCAAGAATTCAGCGGGACCCCATTGGTACACCTGTAAACCAACTGTGGCCCTGAGTTCATCCGTAAAGATAGATTCCCAATACGCATCGGTTAAATCGATTTTTCCTTCGCTGTTTGTAACGTTGGTATTCGTATCATTGAAATGAATATTTTTAAAGCTGTAGGTCCATCGAGGGCGAACAATCCATTTTTGGTCCAAATAAGTAAGCTTTAGTTCAGGTCGAATATCCGCATCCATCATATAGTCGGGGCGGTTAAACAGACGATTGCTAGGATCTAACTGTACAGATTCCAGTTTGAAATATCGTCCGTAAAAGTAGTTTTCCGTTCGCAAGTTAAGGTTCGACCATCCATCAGGCAGATAACCAATGGTGACAATCAGAATAAATAAAAAACGAAGATTTAAGAATGTTGTAGGCATTCCACCACACTTTTATTTAGTGTTGATCGCGTTGCGAAGTAGCACGCGATGACCGCAAGAATAACTAAACCGAGAGCCCCAATGAGGAGCGAGCTCCAATTTGGAATAATATAAAATACAACGGGTTCAGATAGTAGACCCGCTTTGTAGTATATATGACTTGCATTTAAAATTAACGAAAATGCGGTGCCAGCAATAAAACCAAAGCCAACACCAAATAGGCCCAGAATTGCGCTTTCATAAAGAAAAATATTTAAAACACTACGACGATAAAATCCTAGGCTCAGAAGCAAGCCAATTTCCCGAGTGCGTTCTTTCACATTCTTTGAAAATGTCGTGGCGATCGATAATCCAGAAATGGCAACAAGTACTATAATCACAAAGTTGCGAAAGACAGTCAGTAAGTTCATCGTTTTGTTATAAAGGTCCCCAACAGCGTGATCTTGCCAGCGTTGAATTTTAATCGTCGGGTCCTTGGCCGTAACCACATTTTCGAAATCTCGAATAAATGTATTTTTTGATACGCCATCTTCAAGGAGCAATGTGTAGTATCCCACACGATCGGTATTCATCAGTGTCTGGGCATCTTTAAAATCAGACATTACGTAGCGAGCATCAATATCGCGATACCCCGCATCTGTGATTCCAGAAACTTTGAAAGCTAAAGAATTAACTTGGCCAGTGGCTGTGGTAACGGAAAGTAGTACGTCATCGGTGTCGCAGTTAAATTCACGAAAACCTTCGCGGAAACCACCTGAAGGAGTCAGTACTTTTTGTTTTTCTTTTGGTCGGCATCCAAGTGTTCTCGCGAGTGCCTGTCCGAGGAGAAGCTTGTTTCCAGGCTCGCCTAGGTGGATGGGGGTTCCGTACAAGGCGTTCCATGCCCATTCTTGTTGTCGTAGTTTCAAACCTTCATCTTGCTGAAATGCACGGGAAACAAAAATGGTAGATACACGGCCGTTGCTGATTGTACCGACGAATTCGAGATTCTTAACGGATGCTACTACATCTTGGGACCGTGATTTCAAATAGGAATCTATGCGTTCCTGCTGCTCGGCCGTAAGGGAGTATGCAATGGGATTAGCTTTTCCGTCTTTGCTGCGAAGCTGAGGGTTTTGTATAATAAAATCACCATACATCTGTCGGTGACGATAAGAGTTCAAATACAATCTGGAAACGCTTTCGATATACCCATCAAAAATTAAAATAGTCATGTATGCTGCCGAAATAGAAAGCAAAGCCGCCAGCGATGGCTTTAGATTGATACGAACATTTCTGAAGGCAATTCGAAGTAAGTATTTCACCGGCTTAGATTATTCACATTAAAAATAGAGTTAGAAACTTTTTCTGCTTTTGGGTTTTTGTATGTAATGATGCTAATATTTTTAGGAAACTTTGCATCGGTGATTTTAAGTTCACTTACAAAGGGAATTGTTTTGCCACCGTCTTTAACAGAGTTTTTATATGTGAGTTCGCCAATTTTAAAAGCTTGGCCTTGAAGATTTAGAAATTCAGCTTTCATGGCGAGCTTAGTTTTCGCAGAAATCCAGTAGCGAATTTTATCATACGTTAGCGTATTTTCTTTTGCCTTTAACATCAGGACAAAGAATTTTTCTTTGTTAATCTCTTCCGTTTTTTCAATCGTTGGTTCGTAGTCGCGAGAATAGTTTGTGCTGGCGATATCGCCATTCGCTGCTTGGCCGGTGAGTTTTTGACGAGCTGAAATGGCCACTGGTTTTTTTAGTGTCGGTTTATAAAACCACATATTGCGATCGTTGAAGATGTAAACTTCACCCTTATTTCGAGCCGGAGCCGTGGCTTCTATATGCGCATTCGCATCTTTAACTTTAACTTCAAATTCGCGAGAGCTGGCTTCGCCGTCTTCCTCTGTATCGATAGTTAGACCCCATGATAGTCCATCGCCAACGGCGCCGCGGGCTCTGTCGGATTCTTTAAGAAGTTCGAGTGCATTTTCTGCACGTACTGTAAGAGCGGTGATTAGGAATAGCAATAATGTTTTCACGTTATCCTCCTGAAGCTGAAAGTAAATTTACAATGTTAGCTTTAGTTGTTCTTCGAACTGCAACGATCGTAGAAATGAAATTAATGACAAGCACAATTAGGCCTAGCGCAAACGTTATTTGCGCCTTCGTAATTAGAACAAAACGAATGTCACCTTGAGTGCCAGGTGGTTGGAACTTGATGTTTGCGGCGTTGACTACGTTGGCAATCCATTCTGCAGAAATATATCCCGCAGCTAAGGCGATTAAACTCAAGATTAGGTTCTCTTTCCAAAACAGGGAATAGATCGCTCGAGGCGGAAAACCAGTTGCGCGCAGGGTCCCAATCTCTTTGTAGCGCTCATAGATACCAAGAGTCGTGGTGTTCACTACGGATAGAACGACAGCTCCGCAGATGAGTACAACAAAGAAACAAGCGATTACAAATAGAAAAC
>ERZ761610.387-NODE-387-length-36763-cov-49.795494_pt1 | contig 36763 bp, 31 predicted proteins | sample MGYA00512164_ERZ761610 | MGnify/ENA primary metagenome ERZ761610 (study PRJEB28899, sample SAMN02850038) | bioreactor sludge metagenome | biome: EBPR Sludge; feature: EBPR Bioreactor; material: flocular biomat | place: Australia: Thorneside Wastwater Treatment...
TCCAGTAATTACCGTAAATATCAGAAATAATATCATCTGATAAATCCATGCTAATGCCACGTCGAGCTTCTAAAACGAAGTCGTTGTTATAAACTGACAACTGAGACGCAAAATCGGGTTGAGCCACTGGTGAGTTCATGCCTTGGAAATCATTACCATTTGGCTGAGCACCTGGAGCTACGTTAAGGGCGGGCGCATTGCCTACTGAGTTTTGGAAACGGGCACGTGCGTGTGATTGGCCCATGGCTGAACCCACTCGGCTGCCTTCATTGCGGCCACTTTGAAACCCGTCAGTGCCGCCTTGAGATAAACCACCTTGGTATCCACCATGGTATTCTGGTAAGTTTTCGACTGCAATGCCAAGGTTAGCGTACAGGTTCGCCTGCTTTCTGAAACCTTGGTAGAAATGAAAACGATAGTTTTCAACTTGACCGTAGGTATCCACCACTCGGTTAGCCATGAAATTAGCGGCCTGTTCGCCGTAGGTGCGAACTTTGTCATCGGGAGTAGTTTTTAGAACGGGTGGTTGCGGTTGTGGTTCTAAAGGAGGTGTTCCTGGGCGAGGAGTCACAACGGGCGGAGTGCCTGGACGAGGTGTAACTACAGGAGGCGTGGGCTGAGGTTGTGGTTCTAAGGGTTGTTTTGCTGGAATATCAGCATTCATCACGACTTTTTTGCCGTCTTTGGTGTACGACGCTACAACTTCGCCGCCTTTTAAGAAAAGGTCGTTCGATACGTTGTTGTAGGATTTGACGGCGCAATTCGCATCAAAAGAATTCTCGCGCTGTTCGATTCCGTTTTTAGCGTAACCTTTTTGACCGACCTGGAAGTAGACTTCTTTAACTCCAGAAGGCAAGTTGCACACTTTCGCTTTTACAACTTGGTTTTCGACCTTAACACTTAAGTTCCCCGCGTACAAAGATGATGAAAGCATAAGCAAAATGCTCACGGCTCCAAATATTTTCCCCATTTTGGCTCCTTTTTTTGTGGATGTGGATACATAAAGCAGAGCGTGTGCCAAAGACAAGAAGACAATTTGATACCGGTGTTAGGTTTTAGTTATGGAAATTGCTTAGGAATTAAGCCATTCATCTGACAATTTTTGAGTTTTTAGGAGTTTTTGTGATGAAGATGTGATAGGATCCGAACCGGTTAAAATGAGTTTAATACGAGCATTGGGGTAATCTTTTCAAACTAGAGTGGTTTGGTTTGATAAAACGTGTCATTTTTGATAGATTCGGCTCGGTTGTTACTTCGCTCTTTTTTTGAAAGAAGGTTTCATGGTGACATTTAAAGTTGGTGAAAATGCAGTCTATCCAGGTCATGGTGTCGGACGTATTCTCGCTATCGAAACCAAAGAAATTTTAGGTAATAAACAGACATTCTATTCGGTCCAAATCATTGAAACTGGCATGAAAATCATGATTCCTCGTGATAACGTTAAGTCAGTTGGATTGCGACCAATTATATCTCAAGAGGAAGCCGACAAAGTTGTTGGTATCCTTAAAGAACGTGAAGTTAAAATTGATAATCAAACATGGAACCGTCGTTACCGTGAATACATGGAAAAAATTAAAACGGGTTCTGTATACGAAATTGCAGAAGTGCTAAGAGATTTATTTGTACTTAAAGTCGATAAGGAACTTAGCTTCGGTGAACGTAAAATGTTAGATACAGCACGTACTCTTCTATTTAAAGAACTGTCATTAGCAACAAAGGGCAACGACCTTTTCCAAGAGCCAGAATTAAAAGAAATCTTTGGCTTAGACACTGCTAAATAAATTTTTCCAAACAGCTATATATCTTTTAAAAGCCGGTTAACTACCGGCTTTTAATTTTTTTCGGATCAAATTCTCGACCTAGACGGCTTCACATACTATTTGGTTGTTAAATCTCACGCGATTATCATTAAAGAGCGGGGTTTCAATGAGAAAAATGGTGCTAGTTGTTTTAGTCGGGTTGTTAGTTGTCTCTCAAAATAGTTTTGCGGGTGATGAAGTCATTAATCAAATTAAGATCTTGTATGGGCAAAGGTCCTTGGATCCTAAAGATGCTAATACCTTGGTGGAAGGCGATGGTATTGAAGCGATTAAAAAGATCAATTACCTGGGGCTTGAAGCGTCAAGGGATTTGGGCTCGGTGGTTAATTTAGGCCTACGAATGAGTTTGGGTACTATGCGCGCCAAGCCCACAGATTCTACGGCGAGCGGAACCTACTATGCCTTATTGTCCCAAGTCGATTTTTTAATCATGCTGAATTTTCCTTTAATTAAATCCGAAAAATTTAAAGCGGAAATAGTCAGCGGTATTGGCGCTAGCTCATCATCGATAACGATGAAAACGGCATCCCAGGATGGCGGTTTTTCCGCGACGCAATCTCTGCCTACCGCAGTTATTGGTGCCGCAGTTGCCGTGGGTCATAAGTACGTTTTTCTAAGAATAGAAGGTGGTTATGAATATAGTAAAGCTGGGTCTTTAGTAAAAACGGGAACCCCAACAGGTACGTTAGAAGCGCTGGATACATCGGGTCCTTATGTTAGCGTAGGGATTCTAATTGACGGATTAAAACTAGGTAAATTGTAGTTTTGACTTGAAAGCTCTTTTTCTACTTCTATTTTTTACTACATTTCAAATACAAGCACAGGAGTGCTCGCTGGATGATCTAGAGCGACTTCGTGATGAAATTGGCTGCGAAATGAACTTTATGAGCGCCTCGTGTTCGGGAGCCATTTTATCTAGTGCCGCAGTGGTAGGGGCTGTGAAAAAGAATAAATTGTCTCCGGACGAAGCAGTGGAAGCAGAAAAACTCGAAAAAGCATTTCAGGATATGTCCAAAGAGTGGGGCCAATTTCGTACGGACCATCAAAAAATCCTTCGTGAATATTTTAAAATTTTAAAAGAGAAAAAGATAACTCCGGATCCAAATTCATACGAGCTGGGCTACAAAGATTTGGAACCATACTGGAATGAAATTCGTAAACGCGTAGGTTCTAGCCGAATCCTAGATATGTTAGAATTTAAAGCAAAAGCGACTCATGGTCGTGATGTTAAAATCAACGATGTGATTCAAAATTTAGGTTCTGATTTGTATAGTAAATATGTAGGGCTCTTCACAGGGCGATTTCGATCGGTTTTTGTCCGCATTCAAGGGTATTTAATGGGGGACGAACTCTTTCAAAACCGAATCGATTTTCAGCAGGCGATGGCAAAAACATTCAGGCAGTTCGCAGACGCGGTGGCTGAAAACGTTGCTAGGATTCGTAATGGTGGTGATTTTGTCGAAAATAAAACTAGCATGAAAGATATGGTCAAAAATGTAAGGCGCGTCGGCGTTAATTTAAGACCTATAAAAACAGCGGTTAAGACAGGAGCAGTCGGAGCCGTTGGTGTTGCGGGGGCTTTTGCTGAAGCTGGCGTCGCAATCGGAGCCGCAGGTAAAATTGAATCGTGTGTCAGTGAACTGAACGTTTCGATGACTAATACCGCACGATTTAGACTCACAGAGTATGCGCGAGCGCGACCGTTAAGATTGGGCGTAGCTAAAAATAGCTGTGACGAACTTCAGATGGATTTGTCGATTTTGGATAAAATGAAAATGGGCGAATTTCCAGACGCGGAATCAGCACAGGTGCAGTCTTTTTTGTGTGCTTATATGCGGTATCGAAAAACAGGGAGTCAGTATCTGGTTAAAGAGCAAGAACCCGTACCGTTTTATCCGTCGTACGATCAAGGAGCAGACGTCGAGGCCAGTAGTGCCAACTGCCGCCAGATCAAAATTCAGGTCGGTAAATCGAAAGATCACACGTTGAGTTTGCCTTGGAAGGACACCGATATGGATTGGGAATGGCGTGATTTGAGTTCGAACTCAAAGGTCTGCACGCAAACAATTCAACAAAGACTGCTGAACAATCCGACACTCCCGGTGTATGAACGGCACAATCTATTCCATCCTAACTTGGTTTGCTCGTATCCTAAGGATGACTGTTTGGTTGCGGTTTGTCGTTTAAGTCGGTTTATGCAAAGCCATTCGGAATATCGCCATCTACGATCGGCCTATTGCCAAGCAACTAAGGCTAAAGCAAGCCAATCTATGGATCCCAAAACTATGGACTCAAAACCGGTCAATAAGGTCAAGTAAACCCTGCGCAAGCTCTAGCCAAACCCGTTGATTTTTAAGAGGCCATGGTTTTTAATGGCCGAATGAACAACGATTCCAATTATTTTTCTGAAGTTAGACTCCGTTATGCCCCATCACCTACTGGCTACCTACACGTGGGCGGCGCACGTACGGCACTTTACAATTTTTTGTACGCTAAAAAACACGGCGGAAAATTCATTTTAAGAATTGAAGATACGGATCAAGAACGTTCGTCTATGGAATCATTGAAAATGGTTCTTGCTGACATGAAATGGCTTGGTTTGACTTGGGATGAAGGACCGAACGCAGAAACATTAGCCGACATGGGATCATTTGGTCCGTACAAACAATCGGAACGTTTAAAAATTTATGATGAAGTCGCGCAAGATTTATTAAAACGGGGACTAGCCTACTACTGCTTCATGACAGATGAAGAAATTGAAAAGCAACGTCAAGAGGCTATGGCGGGCGGAGTGACTCATCCGCATTTACAAAGTCCGTATGAAAATATGCCTCTAGAGGAATCCCAGGCAAAATTAAAATCAGGCCACAAAGCGGTGATTCGTTTTAAAACCCGTCATTTGAAAAAAGATTATCACTTGAAAGATTTAATTCGTGGTGACGTTCATTTTCCTTCGGATATGGTGGGCGATTTCGTTCTGCTTCGCTCAGATGGTATGCCGGTCTATAACTTCTGCTGCGTAGTGGACGATTATAAAATGAAAATCTCGCATGTTCTGCGCGCGGAAGAACATTTATCAAATAGCCTTCGTCAATTGATGATTTACGAAGCTATGAATTGGCCAACGCCGCAGTTTGGTCACGTTTCTTTGGTTCTAGATGACGATCGTCAAAAACTATCAAAACGTAAGGGGGCGACGAGCTGTAATCAATTCCGTGAAGAAGGCTATTTGCCAGAAGCGCTTTTGAATTTTGTGGCGCTATTGGGTTGGTCTCATCCTGAAGAAAAAGAGATTTTGTCGTTGCAAGAAATGATTAATTCATTTTCAACGGATCGTTTGCATTCGTCGGGTGCTGTGTTTGATCGTGTGAAGTTAAAGTGGGTGAATGCGCAACATTTGCGTGCCAAAGCTCCGGTTGAAATGTGGAGTTTGATCGAACCCTATTTGAAAGCTAATAATATTTCGTATCCAGAAGATCGTCCTTGGAAATTCCAGTCGATGGAAGTGTTCAAGAATTACCTGGAAGTCGTTTCCGATGCGGTTCCTTTCTATAAATTATTGGATGATAAGTATTTCGAAATTTTACCCGAATCAGCGGAAGCGCTTGGGTGGCCGACGTCCCGTGCCGTGATTCAAGAGTGGCAAAATGCCGTTAAAGCATTTAAAGATCCTGTAATTACAGAAGACGATTTCAATAAACTACAAGATGAAGTGAAAACGAAATCGGCAACCAAAGGTAAAAACTTGTTTATGCCTATGCGTGTGGCGGTTATCGGTAAACCGCATGGAACCGAACTTAAGATTTTAGTGCCTTTGATGTCGAAAGACTCGTTAGTGAAGCGCGCGCAAAAAGTTTTAGATTCAATGAAATAACGTACGGAAGAGAACGCTCATGGAATTAAAAATATACAATACATTGACTCGAACTAAAGAAGTTTTCAAACCGATGAATGCGCCGAACGTGCGTATTTATGTGTGTGGACCAACTGTATATGATTTTTTGCATGTCGGAAACTTTCGCGGACCGGTTGTGTTCAACATGGTTCGAAATTACCTGGAATTGATTGGCTATAAAGTTACCTATGCTATGAATTTCACGGATATCGATGACAAGATTATCCGTCGTGCGAATGAAAAAGGTGTAACATCTGAAGCGTTAACAGAGCAATACATCGCTGAGTACAAAAAAGATTTTCAGATCCTAGGGCTCCGACCTCATGATTTAAATCCTAAAGTGACAGAACATTTGCCAGCAATTAACGAAATGATTTCTACATTAGTTAAGAATGAAACGGCTTACGTAGTGGATGGCGATGTCTGGTTCTCTATCGAAAAATTCAAAGAGTATGGTAAATTAAGTGGTCGTAATGTCGATGAACTCATGGCCGGCGCCCGTGTGGAAGTGGAAGAAAAGAAGCGAAACCCAATGGATTTTGCTTTATGGAAATCGGCTAAACCGGGTGAACCGGCATGGGACTCACCATGGGGTAAAGGCCGTCCAGGCTGGCACATCGAATGTTCGGCAATGAACAAAGCGATTTTTGGCGACCAGATTGATATTCACGGTGGTGGTACGGATTTAATGTTCCCGCATCATGAAAATGAAATCGCGCAGACGGAAGGCTGCACTCATAAAACATTCTCAAAATACTGGATGCACTGGCATATGTTAAATTTTTCGGGCCAGAAGATGAGTAAGTCGGTCGGTAATATTTTGAGCATGCGTGAGTTTGCAGAGAAGTATCATGCTGAAATTTACAAGTTTATGATTTTATCCGTTCATTATCGTAGTGTTGCTGAGTTTAGCGATGAAGTGGTTCATAGGACGATTTCTAGCTTAGCTAAAGTATATTCGGCCCTGGCGATTTCAGATTTGTATGTAAATCAAGCGGGGGCCGAAACTATGGCCTCAGCGAAGATGACTCCGGTCACTGAGGCACTTTGGAATCGTGTCATGATGGCCTTAAGTGACGACTTCAATATGGCCGAAGTTATGGCCATCATTTACGAAGCGGTTAAGACCTTTAATCAAAGTGTAAAGCGCGGATTGAAAGCCAATCCAGCGGTTCTTGAAAAATCTATTCAATTCAAATTGTTCTTTAGTAAACTAAGCAAACTAACGAGCTTATTTGGTGAAGATGCAACATCGTTTCTGAAATTCTTGGATGATAAGCTTGTTCAAATTTACAACATTGACGTGAAGCACGTTGAGAAACTAATCAACGATCGTAAACAAGCGCGTGCCGATAAAAATTTCGCGTTATCCGACCAGCTTCGCGATCAGCTTAACCAAATGAAAATTGCCATCAGCGATACCCCAGATGGGATGTTCTGGGAAGTTATGAAATAACTTCCCGCCTAGATCATGCCTGAGTCGCAGAGTAGGAAACCAGTTCCTAGAATCCAGATTTAACTTTTATTGTCGCTTTGTATTTTGGCGCACCGTCGGCATAGGTCGGGGTCATGTCTTCCAAGATCGAAACGTTAGCCGTAGACGGAATGCAGTGGCATTTACGAGTAAACACGAGGTCGTATTTATATTTGCCCTGGCCGATGGCTTGTATTTTGTATTCAGACAAATGTGGAGAGTTGTTTTTGTTTAATTGCTGAACAATATTTGGATTGCTGATTAAAGCACGTGTAATTTGTTCAAGTTCACGAGACGGCTGTTTAGCAGTGACCGAAAATGCAAACGAAGCGCTTAGAAATATACTTGCAATCGCGATGACGGGTTTCATAAATTTCCTTTCCGTAAGGTCGGATTCACTGCCTATCCCTGTATCGTGAGATGTATATCTACGCAACGGAAATTACGTCAAATTTTCGTAACTGTCAGAAATACATAGATATTACGACTGCGCCAGTAGCCATCCATGAATGTACTCTTTTACATTTTGGACTTCGCTGGGAAGAGCCTCTGTTTTAGAAAGAGCTTCGTTAAAGCGTTTCTGTTTTAGGTCTTCAGTCATGTCGTTGCATATAGTTGCAATGCTAAGTCCTCCAAATGCAGATGCTGCTGATTTTAGCGAGTGGATCGCCATTTTCGCGTCTTGGTCATTTTTAGTTTCGAGAGCACGTCTTATATTAGTTAGTCGTGCGGGAAGGTTTCTTTCAAAAATTGAGAAAGTTTCCATGATTAGGTCTGGCGAGTTAATAGAATTTATGCTTTTCAGATCATTTAAAATTCGTTCATCTACCAGAGAATTTACATTTATCGAGAGAGGCGACGAGGGAAGAGTGACTGATTGGTTTGTTTTTATCCACTTACTAAGAACTTCATTTAAAATTCCTTTAGTGAATGGTTTGCTTATATAGTCGGACATTCCGGCGTCTAAACATTTCATTCTGTCTTCACTTCCGGCATGGGCCGTAACTGCGATCACTGGAATTTTACTCATATCGCCTTCCATTTTACGGATGACTTTTGTGGCTTCGATTCCATCTAATTTTGGCATTTGGCAATCCATCAAGACTATGTCGAAAGAGCTTTCTTTTAAAGCATTAATAGCTTCTTCTCCATTGCTAGCGAACGTATATAGGCATCCGAACTCAGTAAGAATAGAGCCCAAAACCTTTTGATTTGTGTCTATGTCCTCGGCTACTAAAACATTTGGGGTCTTTTCAAACTTTAATATGGAACTAGATGGGTTAATTAGAGTCTGGTCTTCTAAAATTTGATGCTTCAGTTGGATATCAAAATAGAATTTAGAGCCTTTACCAAGTTCACTTTTAACTTGAATTTTAGAGTCCATTAATTCTGCTAGTGTCTGGCTAATTGAAAGTCCCAACCCAGTGCCTCCGGATGACCGAGATAGGGAACTATCTAGTTGATAGAAAGGTCTAAAGAGTTGGGATAAGTCGTTTTCTGAAATTCCAATGCCGGTATCTTGAACTTCAAAGAAAATTTTTGAAAAATTGGGGCTGATTGAAATTACAGAAATGTACACGTCAATACTACCGTTTTCTGTAAATTTGATGGCGTTAGATATTAAATTTGTCAGAATTTGCTGAATGCGATTTCGATCACCAAAAAAGTTAAGTCCGTCACCACCCGTTAAGGAAAATGAAATATTTAGATCTTTTTTAAACGCCGCCCAACGTAGTTGTTTTTCGATTTCAGAAATCAAAGTTCTTAATGAAAAGTAGCCAGGGACAAGTGACATCTTTCCGGATTCAATTTTACTGAAATCGAGAATATCATTGACGAGGTAAAACAGTGTATTTGCTGATTGTTTAATCGTATCTACGATATCGTATTGTTCTGAATTTAATTTTGTCGACATAAGGGCGTCTGACATTCCGATAACGCCATTTAATGGTGTCCTAATTTCGTGACTCATAGTCGCAACGAAGTTGGATTTTAGCCGCGAACTTTCCTCAGCCGCTCTTTTGCGAATTTCTAGCTCTCGAGCTATTTTAACGTTAGAAATATTTCTCCAAATAGAACGACTCTTAATAATTTCGCCATTTTTGCCAGTGACTAGAGTTGAACTCAAACTGACGTCAATAGGAGATCCGTCTTTTCTTAATACAGTAAGTTCAATATTATCTATATAACCGGTTTTTATAAAAGAGTCTGTTAGAGTGGGCAAAATTTTACTACTTTCTTCTGAATACAATTTTGAAATGTGGCAACCAACCACTTCCTGCATTTCGTATCCTAGATTTTTCAAAAGAGTTTTATTGCACTTTAGAACTAAGCCCGTTTTAGGATTGACGGATAATAGCATATCAGGTGCTTCATTGTATAAATCCGTGTACATTTTCTTTGTTTCAATTAGGTCGGCTAGTGTATTGCTGAAATCTGTAATATCATGGAGCGTCCCATGGAGTTCCTTTATTCCAGTAATCTTATTTACTCGAACCTGTCCTCGTGCGTGAACGCGCTTTTCGTTTCCATTTAGGCACTTTATCGTATGTTGTATTTCAAAGGTTGCATCGTTCTCAAAGCAATTTTGAATTTGAGATCGGATGTTATGTAAATCTTCTTCTTTAAAGAATTTTTCAATAAATTCTAGACTCACGGGAGTATTTTCGGGGAGATCGTGGATTCGATACATTTCAGGAGAAAATTTTAAAGCTAAGGTTCCAATTTCAATGGACCAGCTGCCCACATGGGCCAGCTTCTGCGCTTCCATTAAATCAAATTCTTTTTGTCTTAGTTCATAGATCGCGCGCTCGCGATCTATGTCGTTTCGATTTAAACTTAATGTAGTAAAAAAAAGAGCAAATCCAAAAATTACAAAGGAACTAACAACAATAATGTTAAATGCATACTGAAAATCATAGAGACCGATACTATTTCCAAAGCTGGCAAGAATTGCAATTAGTAACAATGCTGGAAAAGCTAATAAAGTAAAACTTCGAAATTGTTTACTTCCAATATTATCGGCGAAGATCACCGGCATCCATCCGCTTTGAGGCTGTTGCATTAGGAATGCGGAAGAAAAAACAAGCAAGCTGACTGCTACACTAATAGAGTTCTCACCAAAAAAGGATTGGGACTGTATCAAGTGAGAACCAAAAATGAATCCAAAAATTGTACTAATGGATACTAAGAGGTTGGCAATATTAAAAAACTGAGAGTAGACTAAATATCTTTCTTCATGAATTTGTGTTAGATAGAGCGCTGAAGCGCCAAGGGCAAACGATATTAGAGAAACGATGGGTAAATTAAAATCGCTAGGAACAAATGTTAGAGTTTCAAAAGAGGCTAAGGTGCAGGCTAAGAATGTAATAAAAAAAAGATAGTTCGAGACGGTGCAGCAGAATCTCGCAAGTTTCGCGGAGCTTGTTTTGTGTGTCAGCAGTGTAAGTAGTGAAAGTAATAGGATAAGGAGTGCTTCGATTGGTTTAAGAGTTTGTGCGAATACATCGCTTTTGGCTAAGTTTCCGATTAAAATCAAGATTGAAGAGAATATAAGAGTGTAGAGAAAGTAGCTGGAAGTTGAAATAGTTTTTCGTATGAGTTCTTGATTGAAGGTAAATCGATGGTTCATGTACTTAAGTGTACAATATTTATTATTTTTTTAAAAATTAGGATGTTTTGAACGTAACCAGACCTGGCAAAATGTCTAGTTTTGATAGATTTGCTTAATAATCAAAGGATGTTTTCTTTTCTGCAATAGGCAATAGGATATCCTAGAGTTATTGAGGTTGCGGAATAATGGATAGGGTGTTGTTAGTTGAAGATTCAGAAGAATCAAGGTTAGTAGTTTCTAGGGCGTTAGCCAATTCTAGTATTTCTCTTATTGTTGCCGATTCTAAGAAGAGTTTGCTTGATTTGATTTTAAGTCATGGTGTTAATTTCGACTTAGCTGTTATCGATATTGTACTGCCAGACGGAACAGGCTTTGAGGTATATGAAACCCTTCAGGCCAAAGGAATGAAAAAAGATACTCCTGTGTTTTTTTTAACAAGCTCAGCCGAACTGGAAACTAAATTGCTAGCGTTCAATCTTGGTGCTGACGATTACTTAATTAAACCGATTAGCCCCATAGAACTAAGAGCCCGGATCGAAGCAAAGCTTAAAAAATCCAAAGCTGTTGCCGGTGATGTGATAATTCGCGGAAACTTGAGAATAGAACTATCTTTGCTAAAAACCTTTTTTATCGATGGCGCTAAGAAGACCGAAATATCACTAACTGCAACAGAGTTTAAAATATTAGCATTATTGATGCAAAACGAGAACGCGGCTTTTTCTCAAGACGAAGTTATAAATGCAGTGTGGGGTAGTGATGTGCACGTATTGGGAAAAACTGTAGTTTCCCATGTGTATGGTTTAAGAAAAAAATTGGGAATTTTGGGTGCATGTATCGAGAATATTCCTAATGTGGGGTATCGATTTAAACTTTCTGAAAGTAAAGATGAAACCGCCTAGCAGATGTTACGCGGTTTTTTGCAACGCCTGTAGCAAAAATTCTTTTGCAATATAAGCAAAGCTACTTGCCGGTGAAATAAATAGCATCGGTAGATAACCAGAGAAGACACTTCGATCAAGGTTTTCCAGTATGAGTATTTTTTGTAAATTTCTACGTGGGCATTGATTCCATTGAGAACGACTTAAGTTAGTTAAAAACATATAGCAAAATTTTCTATTTTCTAATACCGAAGGTCCATATTTTTCAAAGTCATCTATATCGGTATAGTAAAAATTTGTTTGAAGCGGGCGAAGATCTAGAGGTCTAATTTTTGACGCTAGAGATGGAATCGCATTTAATTTTATTAAAAGAGGATCGTTGTCTTTGTTGAATTGAGTGTTAACAACTATAGTGGGGATGCCGGCTACATACTTGTCTGTTAGGATTTCTGTTAAAAATTTATTTGCATTTTCATCAACAAAAATAACTTGAGCGGCCTGGCTGGAGTTTAATGAAGTCGATAAAATTAGAGACTTTTCGTCAAGTTCTAAGTCAGTTTTAGAAGTCGACATTTTTTCTTTTTTATCAATAAACGTTTTAAGTTTTGTTCTTATTTCATTAGCTCTTAATGCTAAGTTGTTAAATCCTGGCTTTTCAATATAATCCTTTGCTCCTAAACTGAGGGCTTTAAGGGCTAATTCTCTGCTGTCTCGGGCGGCGGAGGCTAACACAACGATGGGAGGGTGTGCGGTGGTGTAGTGTTTTTCAAGATAGTCAATCCCATCAAGTTCGGGCATGTGAATATCTAACGTCATAATATCGAACATCAAGCCGTCTTTTATTTTTTTTACAGCCTCGGCTCCATTAGTTGCAGTAGCTACGATTTCAAAGCCATTATCTGTTGTTAATATCGCTTCCAAAATTTTTAATATGGAAGGGGAATCGTCAACGCAAAACACTCGAACGGGCATTTTCCGTTTTTCAAGAATCTGATCTGAATTAGGTGTCTTTTCTGTGCCATAAATAGAGGGACTTTTTTTAATCATTCCGTTGGGGCTTCTAGGAAGAATTTCGGATGGACCTACAAATAGGTAACCTTCGGAATTCAGGGTTCCAGCGAAAGCATCTGATATCGTTTCGATGTCACTCTTCTTAAAATAGGCTAAGACATTTCGACAAAAAATAATGTCAAATTTTCCTAGATTTTGAAAAGTTTGAGTCTCCATCAGATTGAGGGGTTTAAAGATAAAATGCTTTCTAACGGATTCCTTAAGCTTTGCAAATTTACTTATTTCGCCGGTACCCCGTGTCCAGTATTTCGAAAGGTAGAGCAAAGGAATCTCTTTGACTTCATCCCAAGTGTAGACGCCATTGCTTGCAAACTTAACAGAGACTCTATCAATATCTGTCCCTAGTACTTCAATTTCCAGATCAAAATTGTTATTTTTTACGTATTGATCAATATACATAAACAGAGAATAGGCTTCCTGGCCATTGCTACAAGCCGCAGACCATATTCTAATTTTTTTTCGTCCTGAGTTTTTTATCTGTTCAACTAGGTTGGGCAGAATGTTAGATTTTAGGTATTCAAACTGCTCAAATTCGCGAAAAAAGAAAGAATGATGAGTCGTAAAAATGGAAATCAAGTGTTCAATTTCTTCTTCTTGATGTTTTTTAAAATAGTTTATATAAGACGCCTCATCTAGTAGACCCAAACTCAAAGCTCTTTTTGTCAGTATTGATTCGATCATATTCAATTGCTTTTTGTTGACCATATTACCGGTACGTTCCGATACCGACAAAATAACTAAGCACATTAAATCTTCTGTGAGCTTTATTCGGGTCTCGGGCATTCTAATTTTCCTTAAATCTTGGGTCGTTAGCCGCCGGAATATTGTCATTGCCGGTCGTTACCAATTTCAGATGCGCCTGCGAATTTTCATCTAGATTGTTAGCCTCGGTATTTGTTGAATTTTCGTTTTTAGTTAATACTTTAGGAGCGATTGTTCGGACGCGTTTTTCTGAATATCCCGACACAACATTGAAGAGTTCAGAAACAATTTCATTCATGTGGTCAGCTTGTTCTGAGAGCGAACTTGCATTTCCAGAAACCCTTTGGGAGGTCGTCGCATTCGCATGCGTGGCTCGATCTAATTCATGCATAGCTTTTGAGATTTCGTTGACACCTTGAGACTGTTCTTGGCTGGCGACACTGATTTCAGAAACCATAGACGCCAAGTCATCAACGTTAACAACGACTTCTCTAAGTATTTCGCCGCATTGATCTGCGATCGTGACCCCAGTTTTCAATTTTTGTCGACCATCTGAAATTAAACTTTCTACTTTGCGTTTGCTTTCAGACACGGTATTTTCGACATTCTTGATACTTTCCGTCAGCATTTCAGAAATTTCTTTGGCTGCGTTTCCGCTCATTTGAGCTAAATTGCCGACTTCTTCTGCGACTACGGCAAAGCCTTTACCATGCTCGCCGGCACGTGCCGCTTCGACGGAAGCGTTGAACGAAAGAAGTTTAGTTTGGAAAACGATGTCGTTAATGACTTTAGTTTTATCTCCAATTTCTGCAATGACTCGCGCTATGTCACTAATCTGATTATTGCTTTCGACGATTTGTTTTAGAATAGCTTCGTTACTTACATTGATTTCGTTAATAGCTTTAGCCATGTCGGCGACTGACTGCTGACCTTTTTTTGCGATATTTGAAGACGAAGTAGCGACTTCTTGTGAACGAATTGAATTTTCGTTACTTTTGTTGATCATTGCATTTATTTCTTCTATGGATGCCGCAGTCTCTTGTAGTGCGGATGCCTGCTGGGTAGTAGACGCCGACAAACTTTGAGCAGAACCTGTTACGTCGGTTGCAGTCTGACTAACTTTAGTCGATTCACTTTCTAGTCTTGAAGTGATTTTTTCAAGAATTCCGCTTGTTGATCGGGACACTATAATTGTTGTTATTGCAAATAGAATTAAGATAACGATCCCGGCCAATGAAAGGTAGAAGCTTTTCTGAATGAATTTGTCGTTAGCCGGAGCTTCTAGAGTTAGATACCATCCTTTTCCTGGATAGACCGAAAATCCTTTTTCTTTTGCGTAGGCTTTCATGCTACGCGCCTGTATGATTTCATTCTCGTCTCTGACTAGTACATGGTGATCATCTTTCATAGATATAAATTCATCTAAAGAATCGTCTTTCGCTGAGAGTATTTTCTTCGGATCAGAATGATGCAGATAATTTCCTTCGGCGTCGAGAAGCGTCGGTAACACAACTGTAAATCTATCGTTGACCAGTTTTTCGCTTTCGGAAACCAGCATGTCTTTGACAACATCGTTCCAACTCATTTGATTGGTCCAAACACCTAAAATTTCGCCAGAGGAAGCGTCGCGGATCGGGGATGCAAACGTAAGTACTTTTCCATCAGTTAATGCCGTATTAGCGACGTCGCTATCTACGTGTAAATCTGAATGGTAAGCTTGGCCAGGCTGAATTTTGTTTTGCATACTGGCTTTAAACCAATTGGTATTGGAATAGTTCTTTTTAAGTAGGTTATCGGTATTTAATGGCTTGCCTTTTTTGTCGACTTTATTTGCGGCAATCACGTTTCCTTTTTTATCGACAACAAACATTACATCGTAAATAGGCGAGTAGGCGGCCATCATATCAGACATGAATTTGGTGATTCTTTCGGGATCTCCGCTACGAGCTGGTTCCGATAGCGCAAACGCTTGCACGTCTCCATAGCGTTCAAAGAGGTTGCGATCAATTTTGTCCATAATACTGTCAGCGGATTCATGTACGAGATGCGACTTAATGGTTACGCTTCCGTGATATATTTCATATGTTAGCCACCCACTTGTGAGCACGGAAACTAAACTGAGAGCCAGAATAACTGCTTGAAGCTTCTTCTTAAATGACCATGTACTGAACATACGTACCTCCCGACGGTCGATATGGTTATATTTCTACTTCTAAAATCGGATTGATTGGTTTGTTCCAACAGGGGCGGAGCTCCGAATTGAGATAACTTCATAGGCAATCTAGAAATCTGGATTGATGTAATTTATTAGGTTTTTTTGTATAGTAAGGCACGTGTTTAGTGCTTCAAAAAAAGATTTAGAGTTAAACCTGAATGAAGATTTCTGGATCATGCAAGTGTTTGAATTTTCGAAGATTTATTGAGGGGCAAAATTACAGAATTTAGAGACGGATACCGAAAATACATAGGTAGAGGTTACTTAATGTTAGTAGCGAAGAAACATCCGAAAGAAAAAGATAGAGTTGAAGCATTAAAGGCTCTCGAGCTCTTAGATACTATCAACGAAAAAGAATTCGATGAAATTACCTATCTTGCATCTCAGATTTGCAATACTCCAATAGCATTGTTTTCGCTTGTTGACGAAGATAGGCAATGGTTTAAGTCTAACCGTGGGTGTAATCTTAATCAAACTAGCAGAGACATCTCGTTTTGTTCGCACACTATTCTAGTTGAAGATGTATTTTGTGTATCAAATGCAAAGACGGATGGTCGATTTTTCGATAACCCTTTGGTGACGTCGGAACCAAATTTGCAATTTTACGCTGGAATTGCTATCCACGATCCAAGTACTCAATTACCTATTGGAACACTTTGTGTAATGGACAATAAGCCCAATCAAATAAATGAGTCGCAGATTAAAGCTTTGCATGCGTTAAAAAACCAGCTCCAAAAGTTGTTACAACTAAGAGAGCAATTAAAGTCGAGCAAGAAATTTGAAACGCAGTTGACGGTTCAAAACCAACGATTCGAATACATTTTGGAAGGTGCGGGCCTTGGAGCCTGGGATCGGTTGGTAGATACAAACGAAGTGTTCTTCGATAGGCGTTGGTGTGAAATGTTGGGGTTGAAATACGATGAAACTCCAAATTTATTGGCTACGTGGGATAAATTAGTCCACCCAGATGATAAAGCCAAAGCTTACGGTGATATCGAAGCGTATTTGGCTGGCAAAACTCCATTATACGAAAATTTACACCGGTTAAGACATTCTTCGGGCGACTGGGTTTGGATTTTAGATCGGGGGCGTATCAGCGAGTGGCACGAAAATGGTAAACCAAAGAGATTCACGGGCACTCATTTTGATGTAACAAATCAGGTTAAGTCGGAAAAAAATCTAGAAGAGGCACAGAAAATTGCGAAAATTGGTAGCTGGAGCTTTGATTTACGCACGAGAAATCAAATGTGGTCAGCAGAACATTTTAAAATTTTTGAAATTCAGTCACCGCAGTCACAAGAAAAATTATACGAATTGTATCGCGAGCGCATTCATCCTGAAGATATAGCGGAACTTGATCGCTTGATTGATAGAGCAACAAAATTCGGAGAAGGATTTGTTTACAATCATCGGGTCTGGCTAGATAACGGAGCTAGAATCAAGTATGTGCAAGGTATTGGACAAGTTACCTTTGATCTAAACGGCGTCCCACTACTAGTAGCAGGGACTTGCCAAGATATAACTCACCAAGTGCAAATAGAAAACGAGTTGGAAATTAAACGAGCGGAAGCAATTCAGACCTCAAAAATGGCCATTTTAGGTGAAATGGCAGCGGGAGTAGCGCATGAAATTAATAATCCACTCGCGATTATTAAGGGAAACATTTTGCTATTTAAAACTCAGCAACTAGATAAAGACAAACTTGAAAAACGAATTGATACAGTTAACTCATGTGTCGACCGTATTGCAAAGATAGTGAAAGGGCTAAGTCAATTTTCTAGATCGTCCGAGTTAGGTACTCGGGAAAACTGCCCGTTATCCAAGATTATCCAAGATTCCGTTTTTCTATCAGAAGTTAATACGAAACGGCACGGTGTCGAGCTAAGAGTTCAGGATCCTGGAGACCTGGAAATTAACTGCAATGAAATTGAAATTGAACAGGTAGTAGTTAACTTAATTAAAAACGCCGTTGATGCTGTAAAAGATTTAGACCAAAAATGGGTAAGTATAGTTGCTGGTCGTGAAAATGGAGTCGTTTTTTTAAAAGTCATAGACTCGGGAAAAGGAATATCTCCTGAGGTTGAAAGTAAAATATTTCAACCTTTTTTCACAACTAAAATGGTTGGAGAAGGAACTGGTCTTGGTCTTTCTATCAGTAAAGGAATTCTAGACAGTCACAATGCCACAATTCAAATAAACAAAAATATTGAAAATACATGTTTTGAAATTAGATTCCCGCAAAATTTAGCACGAGATGTTGCCGCCTAAAAAAACTACAAAGAAAGGATTCAAAAATGAAACGTCAAAAAAGTATTCTCGTTTTAGATGACGAACCAGAAATTGGAGAGGTGATTTTAGATATTTTAACTCCAGTGTATCAAGAGGTGGTTTTTTGCTCGGCCCCAAGTAAGGCGAAAGAAATTGTATCTGAACGGTCCTTTTCAATGATCTTAACGGATGTTCAAATGCCCGAGCTCCGAGGGCAAGATTTTGTGAAATTTGTGCGTTCGATAGGCAGAATTGATCCGATAATTTTTATTACGGGAAACGCGACTAAGGATTTTTTGCTATCGGCCGTTCGCCTAGGAGCCAGCGACGTTATCGAAAAGCCCTTTGAAATAAATGAATTGCTGCAAACCATTGAAAGGGCGTTTGAGTTAGAAAAAAGACGGTATCAGCTTTATGAGACTATTTTTACAAAAGAAGATGCTGAAAATTCGATCGGTGGGCAAAAGAAAATGATAGGTCTATTGCAAGCTGTAAGGGATAAAAAGTCAGGCAGCTAAATTTTAATTAGCCGTGTGATGCAAAATAAAATGTGAGGTGTCGGTGGAAAATAAACGAGTTCTAGTTGTAGATGACGAGCCTTTTATGCGGACTTTGCTGATTGATTTGATCAGTGACCTAGATGTTCAAAGTGATGAAGCCGAAGACGGTAAGGTCGCTTTAGAGCGTCTCCAGCAGAACGAGTATCATCTAGTTATCAGCGATATTCGAATGCCACATTTAGGTGGCATAGATCTTTTTGAAAATGCACTCAAATTGAACATTTTGTCGCCGTTTATTTTTCTTACGGGATATAATGACGATTTGATGATCTTAAGAGCCCTAAAACTTGGGGCGGTAGATTTTATTGGAAAGCCGTTCCTGCCTGTTGAGCTCAGCAATGTAATTTCTCGGACTTTGGAGCTAGGACAAAGGCGAATAGAAATAGCGGATGAGATACGACGGAATAGTCCCCATCTCTTGCCTAAAAAGAGGACGTAATTATTCTCCGAAAACTTTAAGTTTTTTCTGTAGATCTTTTAGAAGTGATTTGATTTCTTGCAGTTGCTCTTGGTCCCGGCTCATTTTGCCGTCATACTTTTGAGTTAGGTCATTCCAGTAACAAAGGGCCGAGTGGACGTCGCTGTTCAACTCTAACCAGCGTTCTTTAAATCTCTGATCTTTCGCGGGAGGGGCTATCGGCGCGGGTTTGTCGGCCGTTTTACGCCCTTTAGGCTTTGGATTTTGAGTATTTTTGTCTTTAATCGTCATCTGTTCCAGTTCTTCAATTCAATTCGTGTGAGTAAGGACGACAGTGCACCAAATAAAAGTTTTTTTGACAAGAAAATATTTGAAAAAAAATTTGATAACCCCTTGAAAAAGAACTACTTTGAGGGACTATTCTTTATAAAGGAAGTCGCATGTCCCAAGAAATTATTTACACAATGAAAGGGGTTTCGAAAGTATATCCCCCTAATCGCTATGTGCTTAAAAACATATACTTGTCCTATTTTTACGGCGCCAAAATTGGCGTTCTTGGTTTGAATGGTTCAGGTAAGTCATCTTTGCTCAGAATTATGGCTGGTGAAGATAAAGAATTTTTAGGCGAGGCCTTTCCTGCAAAACAAATGCGTGTCGGTTATTTGAAACAGGAGCCTGAATTAGACGAAAACGCGACAGTAAAAGAAAATATTTTTTCTGGCATGGGTGAATTGCCTAAATTGATGAAAGAATACAACGCGATTTCTGAAAAGTTTAATGATCCAGAGTTAGATCCGGACGTGATGAACGATCTGATTGAAAAACAGGGTGCTCTACAAGAAAAAATCGAAGCGCTAGGTGGTTGGGAAGTCGATCAAAAAATCGAATACGCAATGGATGCCTTACGTTGTCCAGATGGTGATGCGATCGTGAAGCCGCTTTCTGGTGGTGAAAAACGTCGAGTGGCTTTATGCCGTTTATTATTAAGTGAACCTGACATTTTATTATTGGATGAACCGACGAATCACTTGGATGCAGAGAGCGTGGCTTGGCTTGAGCAGTACTTGCACAAGTTCCCTGGAACCGTCATTGCGGTCACGCATGATCGTTACTTCTTGGATAATGTAGCCGGCTGGATTTTGGAGCTAGATCGTGGTGAAGGGATCCCGTTTAAAGGAAACTATACGTCTTGGTTAGAACAAAAAGATGCGCGCTTGTCGCAAGAACAAAAAGAAAACACTCGTCGTAACAAAACACTCGAACGCGAGCTAGAATGGGTTCGTATGAACCCAAAAGCACGTCAATCAAAATCAAAAGCACGTGTTTCTGCCTACGAAAGCATGTTAAAAGAAGCCTCTCCAGAGAAAATAGCAGAAATGCAAATCTACATTCCACCGGGACCTCGTTTGGGTGATATTGTTATCGAAGCGAAGGACATTGTTAAAGGTTACGGTAAAAAATTGCTATTTGATCATGTAAACTTCACGATTCCTCGTGGCGCGATCGTGGGTGTAATTGGTCCGAACGGTGTCGGTAAATCAACATTGTTTAAAATGATTGTTGGTAAGGAACAGGTGGATAGCGGGTCGTTCAAGGTCGGCGAAACAGTGAAAATGGCCTACGTAGATCAGACGCGTGAAACGTTAGATCCAAACAAGTCTGTATTCCAGGAAATCTCCGAGGGTAGTGACACAATCAAATTAGGTATTCGCGAAATCAATTCTCGCCAGTATTTGTCTTGGTTCAACTTCTCAGGCGGCGATCAAGAGAAAAAAGTCGGCACCTTGTCGGGTGGTGAACGAAACCGTGTGAATATGGCGAAGATTTTAAAGCAAGGTGCGAACTTGTTGCTTCTGGATGAGCCCACGAATGATTTAGACGTAAACACTATGCGTGCCCTTGAGGAAGCGTTGTTAGAATTCGGTGGTTCCGCGATTGTGATTTCCCATGATCGTTGGTTCTTGGATAGAATTTGTACACACATCATGGCATTCGAAGGTGATTCAAAAGTTGAATTCTTTGCTGGTAATTTCACTGAGTACGAGGAAGACCGCAAAAAACGTTTCGGTGATCAAGCGCCTAAACGTATCAGATTCCGCGATATTTTATCTTAGTTAGTTTCTTTACCTAGGGCGCCGGTCGAGCGCTCTGGGTTATTTCTTAAATACGCTAGTTAGGCATTCGTAGGCTTGTTTCAACTCTACAAAGGCGTGTGCGGATCCCGAGTGTGTATCCGGGTGTTTAACTAACGCCAGTTTTCTATACGCTTTCTTTAGCTCGTCCACGGTAAAGTCCTCAAGTAAGAACATCTTTTCATTAATGAAGAAAGTCATAGCTATAGTTTGTTTTTCATTCAGTTTATGAGGTACTCCCTTAGGTCGAGGAGGGGCTTTCGCGGGCGGTTTGGCCAATGTAGCGGTAGAATTTGCCTTCGAGTGTACCTTTTTTGCCCAATCGTTAGTATCGTTTGCGGTGTATTTCGTTGAAGGTTGAAAACGTCGGTACGGTGTTTCACTCATTTTTGCTTTAGATACAGAAAATGAATTTGGTTTTTGTTCAAACAGGCGTTGGCGTAGTTGATTGAACTCAGGATTATCTTTTTGTGGTGTGTTTATAGAGGAAAACGCGTCTTTCGCAGAGGAATTACCAGTGTTTTTGTTAGATTTTTCGATTTTTTCTCTAAGGATTTCAGCAAAAGACCCTGTCGACATACTCTTTTATCGGTAAGAAAATGATAAGGAATAGCCCAGAAACCACATAGAGAGCCGTTTTTTGGTCATTTTCCCTTCGATTTCATAGAGAAAATGCAGGAATCTTTAAAAAAAAATCAAAGGTCGTGCATTTTTTTTTGGACAAACCTCTAGTTATCGTGAACACTAGGTCCATCAGTCATAAACAACTCATTAACGAAAGGGAAATGACATGGCAAAAAAGACTACAAAAAAAGCAGCTAAAGCTACTAAAAAAGCGGCTCCTAAAAAAGCTACTAAAATGAAAGCAGCTCCAAAAGCTAAAGCTACTAAAAAAGCAGCTAAGCCAGCTAAAGCTAAAAGAAAACCAAATCCAGCTTTATTACAAAAGCTAACTCCTTCTGATGCATTAGCTGCAGTTGTTGGTGGCGCTCCACTTCCTCGTTCACAAGCTCTTAAAAAAGTTTGGGACTACATCAAAAAATACAACTTACAAGATGCAACTAACCGTCGCAAAATCAACGCTGACGACAAATTGAAAACTCTTTTCGGTAAAGCTTCAGTTGGTATGTTAGAAATCGGTGGCATCCTAGCTAAACACCTTAAGTAATTATTAGTATTTAATAATTGTTTAGAAATGAGCCCGGGCGAAACCCGGGCTTTTTTTTTCTCATAATAGTACAGTCTTGTTGAACATATCAAGATTTCTGGATGTCTCTTAGCGAACTTCGATTTTGGTCCGAAGATTAGAGTGAAAAGGCGGTATCCTATGTCACTCAAGTTACGGTTAATTTCGGCGTTTGGTGTGCTCGTGCTGGGTATAATTATTAGCTCAGTACTGGCGGTTTTTACCGTCGATCAAGTGAGTTCTAAGTTCAACCGTCTAACTTCTGAGAGCGTGCCTAAGCTCGGGGATTTGTCGGGTTTGCGGAATCGTGGACGACAGGTTCATTCTGAAATTTTAACTATCAATTTATTGGGGACTGATAGCGAAAGCCGTAAGAAGAGCTTAGAAGGTTTGAATAAAGGTATTAATCGATACCAAGAAATTGCGAAAGAGTTTGCCGGACGAGGATTCAGTTCTGAGCAAGAGAAAAAGGTTTATGATAGAACTGAAGCCTTGTGGGTAGACGTTGCGACGATTGCGCGTGCCTACTTGAAAAATGCCGTAGATTCGGATGGGAAATTGCATCTATTGTCCTTAGACCAAATTAAAGATTTAAATGAAAAGGTGGCGGCTCATCAAAAAGCTCTTTTGGAACTGGATGATGTAACAGTTGAAACCGGAGAAAGGTGGACGAAGCAAGCGAATGAGACGGAAAGGCAGGCCAAGAATATCATCCTTGCTATTTCTATAGCGTTGGTTTTGTGTGGTTTTGCGATGTCCTGGATATTAGCAAAGAAAATCACTTTGGAACTGGATCAAATCTCAAACTCTTTAATTACGAGTTCGCGTTCGGTAAAGCATCAATCGGAGCTTCTGCGTGAGTCCAGTAATCAGTTGAGTGCCGCAACGTTAGAGCAATCAGCAGCCATCACGGAAACAGTCGCTGCAACATCAGAAATCGCCTCTATGATCGCGCGTACGTCGGATAGTGCCGTCCAAAATAGCGAGCTTGTAGAGGAAAGTTTGAATCATTCTAAAGAGGGAAAACGTGCTTTAAGTGAAATGATTTCAGCGATAGAAACCATTGAAAAGTCGAACTTAGAGATGAGTGACCAGATTCAAATGAATACAAGTGAATTGAACGAAATTTCTAAGTTAATGAATGAAATAAAACTGAAAACGGCCGCTATTAATGACATTGTGTTTCAAACGAAACTGCTTTCTTTTAATGCGAGCGTGGAAGCCACACGTGCCGGTGAAGCGGGTAAGGGTTTTGCCGTTGTGGCAGAGGAAGTGTCCAAGTTGGCAGTATCGAGTGGGCTAGCCGCTCGTGAAATTGAAAAAATTCTAAAGCAAAGCGATGACCGTGTCCTCGAAATTATTAGCCAAACAAAGTCGTCAGTGGATACATTGGTTAAAAAGGGAACCGAGAAAACTGCAGACGGGCAGCGTATTGCTAATAGGTGCGTCGGCTTGTTTGATAAGCTATCGGTGTCAGTCGATCGTATTGCCCAGCTCACTAATCAGATCTCAGTCGCAGCTAAAGAGCAAACGACGGGCATTAAAGAAATTAATATAGCTATGCAAAGGGTCGACACGTCGACAGCCGTTAACTCGAAAAGTGCCCAGGAATGCTTTCACTCGGCAGACGTCACGGCAAGCGAGGTCCATAATACCGACGAAGCTGTACGGAAGCTTCATACGATCGTCCATGGTAATTCTGATCAAGCTAAAGGGAAGTTGGCGGCATAGTTTGTATTCTATCATCTGACTTTACATTCTAAGGGGGGTTTGCTAGTGTCGCCTAGTAGCCAATATGATTAAGGAACCCCCATGTCTGTTAAGCCGCTTTCTTTAGACGAACAGAAGAAAATGAGACTCGTGTGCAAACTTGCTGCGCAAACGCGCGAGTACATCGCTCCCTACGTAAAAGCGGGTGTATCTTTAATTGAAATCGATAAAATTATTTATGATCATACAAAGACATTAGGATGTGAACCGGCGACATTGGGTTATCGTGGTTACCCGGCTTCATGCTGTACCAGTGTTAACGATGTTATTTGTCACGGAGTTCCCGATGATTACGTTTTACAAGATGGCGACATCGTTAACGTGGATATTACTCACAAGTTAGACGGCTTTTTCGGTGACACCTCGAAAACATTTTTAATTGGAAATGTTTCGGAAGATGCAAAAAAGATCGTAGATATCGCAAAACGGGCAATGGATGTAGGTATCGAAGCTATCACGCCAAACGGTTATACGGGTGACATTGGGTTTGAAATCAATAAATTTGCCACCCGAAATGGATGCTCGACGGTTAAAGAAATCGGCGGTCACGGTATTGGGCGCGTGTTTCATACAGAACCGTTCATTCCATCATTTGGGAAAAAAGGTAAAGGCGAAAAACTGATTCCATTTCATTGCTTCACCGTTGAGCCGATGGTGAATTTAGGAACGGATCAAATTGTTGAGTTTCCTATTAAGGGTTCTCAGCATCATTATTATAAGACTAAAGATAAACAACTGTCGGCACAATTTGAACATACTATTTTGCTAACAGATACAGGTTATGAAATTTTAACGGTTCCATAGGAACCTAGGAGAAAATACATGGCATCTACTCAGGCAGCGGGACGTACTAACGCTAAAACAAAAATGAAACTTTCTACAAAAGGTTCTTACGATAAACAGACTCATACTGTTGATTACAAAGTTTGTCGTGAAGCGATGGAAAATCCAGAGGTATTCGAAAAAATGGCTTTATGGGGCCGTGAAGAAATCAAAATCGCTGAAACAGAAATGCCAGGCTTGATGGCATTAAGAAAAGAATTTGGTAAACAACAGCCACTTAAAGGTGCACGTGTTACAGGTTCATTGCATATGACCATCCAAACGGCAGTTTTGATCGAAACTTTGATTGCATTAGGCGCTAAAGTTCGCTGGTCATCTTGCAACATCTTCTCGACACAAGATCATGCGGCGGTAGCAATGGCCGCGGCGGGTGTTCCAGTGTTTGCATGGAAAGGTGAAACTGAAGCTGAATACAATTGGTGTATAGAACAAACGATCACGGGTTGGGGATCAGAAGGTTACAACATGATCCTTGATGATGGTGGCGATTTAACAAACATGATGCATGAGCCACGTTTTGCTAAAGAACTTAAAAAAATCATAGGTGTTTCTGAAGAAACAACTACAGGTGTTCATAACTTAGAAAAAATGTTGGCTAAAGGATTGTTGAAAATCCCGGCGATCAACGTGAATGACTCTGTAACTAAATCTAAGTTCGACAACTTGTACGGTTGCCGTGAATCATTATCTGACGGTATCAAACGCGCAACAGACACAATGGTAGCAGGTAAGACAGTAGTTGTTGCTGGTTACGGCGACGTCGGAAAAGGTTCGGCAAATTCACTTCGTGGTTTTGGTGCGCGCGTACTAGTAACTGAAATTGATCCAATCTGTGCTCTACAAGCGGCGATGGAAGGCTTTGAAGTCACAACTATGGACGAAGCGTGTGCCAACGCAGATATCTTTGTAACTGCAACGGGTTGCTGCGATATCATCACTGAAAAACATTTCAATAAAATGAAAAACAACGCGATCGTGTGCAACATTGGTCACTTTGATATCGAAATCGATATGCCATGGTTGAACAAGAATTCAAAAATTCGCGAAATCAAACCTCAAGTTGACATCCATACTTTAAAAAATGGTCGTCAAATTATCGTTCTTGCTAAAGGTCGCTTAGTGAACCTAGGCTGCGCGACTGGTCACCCGAGCTTCGTAATGAGTAACTCATTCACGAATCAAGTGCTGGCACAAATCGAACTTTTCACTAACCGTGATAAATACCAAGAAATCGGCGTCTATCGTTTACCAAAACACTTAGACGAAAAAGTAGCTGCATTACATTTGGATAAATTAGGTGTGAAGTTGACTAAACTATCATCTAAACAATCAAAATACCTGGGAATGAACACTGAAGGTCCATTCAAACCAGAACACTACCGTTACTAAGCTTCAACCTACAAACAAAAGCCGCATTACACATGCGGCTTTAAGGTACCAGGTCCTAAAAGTCCGTACTGATGCGTCAGTCCTTTTAGGACCTGGTACCTTTTGTTTTATTTTGCGAGTTGTGAGGCGTTTATCGTTTTCGGTGGGCAAATGGATGTGCAAACTCGGATCTTGAAGTTTGGGAATAACGAATATATTCCGCCGCCGAGACTGCCGATGGCGAAGGTTGTGCCGATGTAGGTTAAGTACAGCGGTAGTGGTTCGTCGATTAGGTAGGGTGTCAGTGACAGATATGCAGATTCCGGTTTGGTCGCTAGTAGCAAAATGATTGCCGCGAATTTGAAACTGCTGGCAAAAACGTGGATCGCCGATTCTTCGCTTGTGATACCGCCCAATGGAGCTCGGCTTTTTCGTTCTTCTAAAATATCTATCAGTTCTAAATACGCATCGACGACTAGTAAGCCAATCGCGGTCCATAAAAGCAAACCGGCCGAGTTATATACAAATAAAAAAAATGAAAGTGGCACGAATACGAACGCTCTTGCTGTGTGAATACTATGTTCACGGCGGGCAGCGGGTAGTAAGTGAAGTTTATATTTCCACAAATGAAAGTACAAACCATCAAATGTCCCAAGAACAATAAAGAAAATCATCAGAACCGATATCGTAATATACATGGTACCGCCCTGGCTAAAGGATACTGAAGTGGGCCAATTAGCGCAATAGACGAAAAAAGTTCCGGGCCCTAAAACACCCCGTTATAGCCGGGCGTCAGTTAAATTTGAATAGAGCCATATTAGAGACTATTCATTTGAGATGTTGGATTATTTTAGGACCTGGCACCTTATGGCGGTACAATGTGCAAAGCTCATCGCAGCGTTCGTTGAATTTGTTTCCGTTGTGGGCCTTTATCCAGCGCCACTGGATGGTGTGCTTTTTGTTTAATGTAATTAATGTGTCGATTTGTTTTAGGAAGGAGGCATGGCCTTGTCCTGTTGTTATCGTGTCTATCAGGATTTTTGAATCTGTGAATAGGGTGACATTCGAGTTTTTCGGGATTGAACTTAAGGCTTCTATTGCGGCCTGGAATTCCATTGTGTTGCTGTTACTGCATCGGACGCGGCCGGCTTTTTCGCTGATGCATTTTCCGCGTTTGGTGATAACGTAGGCCCAGGTTCCGACGCCGTCTTTGGTGCCGCCGTCGGTGTAGATTTCTAGGGTGAAGTAACGTCTTATAAAATCGAACATGGCTTTAGCCTATCGTTACATCTAAAGTTTTAAGTGTCCCATATAGAATTTTAATTCGTTGATGCTTTCGCGGATGTCATCCAATGCGCGATGTTTGTTTTGTTTTTTGAATTCTATGTTTCGCGCGTTGAAGATGATTTTCCATGATGTCACATCTAGCATTCGGTAGTGCAGGAGCTGCGCGAAATCAGGAAGGTCTTTGTTAATGAATAAACGGTCTTGGCCGATTGAGTTGCCAGCTAAGATGGGTTTGTTCTTTTTATCTGGAAAGAATTCCGTTGCGAGTTGGATCAAGTCGGATTGTACATCTGAGGGATCTTTACCTGTTGGCACTTTAGCTGTTAGTCCCGATTCGCCATGATGTTTTTTGTTCCAGTCGTCCATTTTGTCTAAATAGATTTGTGGCTGTTTGACTACTGTCTCGTACGTAGCCAATTCTTTGAAGTTGGAATCCGTTATGATGGCAGCGGCCTCGATGATAACTTCGGTTTCAACGTTGAGGCCGGTCATTTCTAAATCGATCCAAAAAAGATTTGATGACATTATTTTTTATCAGCTTTCTTGGTGTCTGTCGTAGAGGTTTTCACTTCATCTACTTTAGTCGCTTTAGCAATTTTGTAATCTTCTTTGTTTTTCTTGTTCAAGTCATCTAGCGCCTGAGTGATCGCAGCTTGATCCAAAGTTTTACCTTCTTCAGCTGTTAGTTTCATTGAGCCAATTTCAACTTTGCATTCTTTAATGCCTGGCAAACCACACACAGCTGACTTAATCATATTTTTGCAGCCAGAACAGCTCATGCCTTCGATAGTGTATTCATATGTGTCTGCCATTGCTGTTAAACCGAAAAATGAAAGAATAATAAGTAATTTCATAGAACTTCCTTTGTTTGCACAGTCCATCCTAGTTGTCCCAATTTGATACGTCAACCTGGTGACTTGTAGTTTCCAACGATTAACCCAATGAATATAAGGCCTCCTCCGAGCAGCATAAGGGGGGTAAGGGGGTCTTGGAACATTAAGTAGCCAAATAGCGAGGCTGAGACAGCATGTATGCCGTCAAACAAAGCTAAACGATGTCCATCCAGGTAACCTAATAGCCAATATAAAACGGCATAACATAAAACGCAGGCCACGATACCGACAAACACGGCGGCTAGGATTCCTCGTATCGTCAACTGGCTGATTAAGTGCGATTGTTCAAAGTAGGTCAATTGCATCAACCAAAAAGCCAAGGCTGCCGCCATCTGAGCGATTCCTAAATACTGGGCGATGGGCATTTTGGCTTTGAACGATTTGGAAAATACGAACACGATCGCTTCTAGAATATAGCCGGCCAAGATAGCCAAAGCGCTGTAGCCAGCAATGTGTAAGCTGGAAATCTGGTACTTGCCCATCACTAATAAGCCTAAACCCACTACACACAATGGAAGAGCTACGTAAAATAATCGATGAGGACGTTCCTTCAATATTAAAATTGAAACGGTCGAAATAACGACCGGTCCCAAAGCGCTGAGCAAAGCAAAGTTTGAAACACCGCCAATTTTCAATCCATACAAAGTTCCTAGCGAAGCGATGCCATAACCAAATAAGCCGAGCAGAGAAACCCAGAAGAAATCGGAAAGCGATATTTTTACCCAGCGTTTTGTAATTGTCAGAAATGCGGTAAAAATAAATCCCGATAAAGTCCAGCGAAGAGCAACATACAGTTCAACTGGAATTTCTTCGATTACCATCTTTGAAGCTGTTGGAACTAAACCCCAAGTGATTTGCAAAAGAACTGCAATCACAATGAGTGTATGGTGAGAAATTTTAGTCATTCGGTAACGGTAGTAATAAAATAGTAATATCGCAAGCCAAATGAAATTAAAACGGACGACATGGATAGAATGCCAAAAAATGTTAGTGAGTTGTCGTTTTCTTTACAGAGGTGAGTCGAAGTGAAGTTTGCTAGACTAATAGAAATGTTCTTTTTTCAAAGAGGCTTTACATGAATAAGTCTGTATTGGTTTTTATTTTTGCGGCGGGATTCCAATTAAATGTTCAGGCCAATTCGTGTCGGCAATTTTACTTATTTAATCGAGCGTGGCTATCATCACAATCGGCTAAGGTTCGTAATTTTGTTAAGAATTCCAAACAAGAAAAAGCTATTGAAGAAATTTTATTAACTACAAATAAAGATCCCCGTGATTTGGTAACACCATTAGAAACGGAAACATTTACTATTCAAATTGTCGATCAGGGATTGGCCTCGCACACCCCAGTTGAAGTCATAATGACTGATAAGGCTACCAAGGAATCTGAAGTGTTATTGTCCTCGCTTAAACTACAAGAGCTACGCTTAAAAGAATCGGAAAAACGTAAAGTCTACGCGCCGACAATTACTAAATATTTAAACGACAATACGGTATTGCCCGTCGGCATTCAGCTAAGCCCACTTCGTGATTACTTAGTTGTTAAGGTGTCCGCTGAGGGCAGTATTGATGGTCATACGCTGGCAATCATCGATTTAAAAACTAAAAAAATTATTCAAGAAATTGAAAATGCGGGTTCAAGTGATGTCGTGTGGATCACGCCGACGCAATTTACGTTTAGAACTCATGAAATCGGTATCCCTGTCTTTTTAGGTACAATCACGCAAAATGGTGTAAAGATCGAGTCAGCTAAAATGGGGCGTATGCGTTCTAGCAGTGATCAACAATGGTACTACTATGCCTCGGCGCAAGAAGGATTGGTTCTTGTTAGTACGATCAGCGGTCAAAAAATACGACTTCCTGAAATGGACATTGTTGAAATTTTGTCTTCGAAAGAAAACTCAAATTCGGTTTGGATCAAAACCAACGGTTCGGCTGGCTTCATGGAGCTTGTCAAAGTGCAAATGCAACAAGGAGTTGCGGAATCTAGTACAATTGTTAAAGAAGGCAATGCTGTCATTGATAAGGTCACAGTCGGTAAAGAGTACGTTCAGTACGAGCGTTACTTGGGTGCTGACCGGTGGGTTAACTTTGTTGATCATAACGGATTACCTTTGGCCGAAGTTAAAGCACCTGATTGCTGTGCAATTGTAAGTGCTAAGTACGAGGCAGCAACTCAGACTGTGGCTGTGGTTTTACAATCACCAGTGACTCGCCGTATGAATTGGACATTTGATTTACGTAAGAAAGAATGGCTAACAGAGGACGCGAGTAAAACTAAAATCGCCCGCAATCCAGGTCTTGATATGATGATCGTAAATGGTGAACGTTTCGTTACTAGATATGATTCGTATCGCAGTAAAGATGGTACAATGATTCCGATTCGTGTTACGTACAAAGAGGGAACCGAACTGAATGGCAAGGCACCCACACTCATGGAAGGCTATGGTGGTTTCGCATTGAACAACTATTTTCATCCCGCGTACGAACGAATGACATTTGAGTTTATGAAATCCGGTGGTGTTCACATGGCGCCGGCATTGCGGGGAAGTTACTTCTTCGGAGAGACTTGGCACGAGCAAGGTCGTGGATTAAAAAAACAAAACGTAATCGACGATTTTATCGGTGCGGCGGAGTGGGCTATTGCCAACGGTATCACGATACCAGAATTTTTAGCGATCTCTGGCGCTTCACATGGCGGCTTATTGGTGGCGGCTGCGATTACTCAACGTCCAGATTTGTTTGGGCTAGCATTTCCTCAATATGGACCAAACGCATTTCATGATAAACCAAGTCTAGACCCTATCTCAACGCCACTACAAAAATTGGAATATGCAGATCTGATCAGTGATCCGGTTGCGCAAGAAAATGCCAGAACGATATCGCCCGAACTCAGGGCGATCAAACAAAAGTATCCAATGACTGTGGTGATAACGGGTCGTCGCGACTCGCGAGTGAATCCAATTCACTCCTATAGGTTTTTCGACATTCTTCGCCAAAATCAATTGGGTGAGCCGCCTATCATGTTATACACACAAAATAATTCTGGCCACTGGATGACGAGTATCCCTCGCCAAGATTTCTTGGGCTGGCGATCTCGATCTGTATTCTGGTCAGTGCTATTCAAAAAGATGAATATGGAAATTATCCCGTAGTATTACGCCTTCGAGTAGTAAGAAACGACAAGTGATTCGTTAAAATAAAACGGAACGGACTGTAGTGTAGGCTCATCTATAAGAGTAACTTCCGCCAAGGTATCTGTTTCATTTTTTTTCAACCAATCCGGTAGCGGTAAACGAGGTGATTGCTTTGCATTTATATAAATTTGATTTTTCACACCACGTGTGGTGAGTGAAACGGTGTCACCTTTACGAACTTTTGCAGAGCGAATATTTACCTTTAAACCATTAACTAAAACCTGGCCGTGCGAAATCATTTGAGCTGCGGAACGAATACTTTGAGCAAAGCCCGCACGGAAAATGATGTTTTCCAGACGTTTTTCTAAAATATTGGCTAAGTTTGCGATCCACTTTTCGCCAGTTTGTTTTTTCGCGTTTTTAACTAACCGTAACATTTGTTCTTCACGTAAACCATAGTGCACTCTGAGTTTTTGCTTTTCCTCAAGTTGCAAACGAAAGTCAGAGTACTTAATACGTTTACCACCATGCTGACCGGGTGGATACGGACGACGCTCGAGAGCTCCTGCTTTACCAAGTCCGGGTAGTTCGGTTAATAGGCGACGTTGCAGTTTAAATCTGGGTTCCGAAGCTGATTTTCTCATAGTATCTAGTCCTCTGGCTTTGCACTGTGTTGGTTGTGTTTAGGTACGAATGCCCAAATTCAAGTTCACTTTCAAGATTTACAGAAAAAAATAACAATGATGAAAAATAAGTGAGAATGAAAATTAAATGAAAAATTTGTAATAAATTGATTTACACGTAACGATAATTCGCTAACCATAGTTGAATAGGGATGAGTGATGCTAAGAATTTTTCTAATCAGCACAATGTGCTCAATGATTGCGTTTTCTTTTGAGTGGGCTCCAAAGTATAAAACCATGATTGTAAATGGCGATATCGTTAAAGAGTCAGATCCCGTTGCCAAAAGCACAATCTTATTAATCGGTAAGATAGGACGTGGTTCATTCACATGCAGTGGTGTCTTGATACAACGAGACATCATTTTAACGGCGGGTCATTGTTTGGGCGCTCCGGGCTGGGCTCAGTTAGAAGCTCACTTTAAGACAGATAAACAAAAGAAAGGTCCCGTCATTCCTGTGATCAAACAATTGCGTCCTTGGGCCAAACAACCCTTTGAGCGTCCGTTCGATCAAGATGACATTGCCGTACTGAAACTGAAAACGGCGGCACCAGCTAATTATGAAACGGCGACATTACTAATTGACCCGTCGGTTATAAAAAATGGAATGACACTAATTCAGGCTGGTTATGGTCGAAATATCATTAGAGATTCATTTATGAGCAAAAGCGGAGTTGGCGTGCTTCGCCAAAAAGCCCAGATAGTTTTAAATGCTCAGTATGGCCAGAGAGAGTTTTTAATGAGCATCGTCGCAGGAGGAACCTGCTCGGGAGATTCGGGTGGGCCAGCCTATGTACCTTTAAATGGAAAACTCTATTTGGCGGGTATCGCATCACGTATGACTACAAATAATCGCGTAATGGAGAACGGAAAAGAAGAATACTACTGCACGCATGACATGATCTTCACCTTTGTCCCGACACTGATAAAATGGATTACAGATAATAGTGCGGCCATGAATTAATTATTTATGAGTGCCGCTTGACAGAACTGCTGGGCGACTCACTATTTAGAAAACAGAGGTGCTCATGGATTATATTTTAGCTGCCGTATTCATTATCTTCATCATGTATACCTTCGACAAAGTGTGCTTGTTTTTAGAGAGCAAGGGCTGGCTAAATTATTCTCAGACTAAAAAATGCAATGGTCGTAGTATCTTTAGTGATCTAGGTGATTATATCCAGCCGCAAGTTCCGTGTGCGGCTGACAACAAAGATAATAAAGCCGAAATGAAAGAAGAAACAACCAGTCCCGCTCGGTATTTCATCGAATAAAGACTATTTATCCCGACTACTGGAACAAAACGTAGACCTTTGATAATTCTCTAGAGCCACCGCAATCAAGTGCGCGTATATCTAGCATATAGTCTAGGTTCGTGTCTGCCGCGCGCACGATATCCAGTGGCGCCACCGTGGCGGTGCCTGATGTTCCAAATGGTTTCAATACAACAGGACTGTCTTTATATAGAATAGTCATCGCGTCCGCATCCACAGTTGAGTCCGAAGTGCCATGAGCACTGAAATGTGATGGTAATGGAGATATTGCTTTTGGGTACAATCCAATCAATGCAAAGTTATCGATCTTGATCGGGCTGGTCGCATTTGCGCCACCTGAAAGTTTAACCACGCGAGGTCCCGCTAAAACGAAATTCAATAAGTCACTGTCCATTGAAAACGGATTACGAGTGTAACCACTGCCTTCGCCATGGCGACGGGATACTACGTCTTTATCGATATTTGTAGTTAAACTTGAGCTCCCATTTTCGATAGCATCGAAAATTTTCATCGCATAGCAGACACCATGGCTTGTGCGCGCAGGAATCGATAATGTTTTTGTGTATGGAAGAGTCACAACCGACAAACACTTAAAGTCGATGCATTTTCCATTTTCTTTGATTTTGTTACCGCAATCAACATCTGCATTTACGATGGCGCTAATGGCTTTATCGTATTTATCCAGACCTGATATTGTACAGCGAATATCTTCGCTCACGATAAAGTCAACTGAGCTTTCATTTGCGATTATATTTCCTCTGACAACTCCGCTTGAGTCAGATTTTTTCACACAGCTGTAGATTGGATTGTAAATCTGAGTCAGAGAAATATTTAGAGTACCTTTCCCATCCAGAGCCACCGGATTTTGTTTCATACTTGCTAAAATTTTTGATTCAGGGGAGTTGTCGATAATCCAACTAACAGACGCGGCGGCTGACAAGTTGCCAGCGCCGTCCATTGCCACTGCGGAAAATACGTAGCTAGCATTTTGGTCTGGCAGATTAGTGTAGGTAGCTGTTTTGCTCGAGCAATCTGAGATGACTCCATTTAAACTGCATTGAATTTGTTTGATGCCGTTGGCATCTGTTGCATTTAGAACGATTGTCGCATTTCTGTCTTTAACTCGGCCGGTAGGAGCCGAGACAATGCTAAGAACCGGCGGCGTGGTATCTACCACAAATTTGTAAATTTGCGCCGTCGAAGTTACGTTAGCTGCATTTATACCCACGACTGAAAATGTATGTTCTTTATCTGCTAGGCCCATGTATGAAAACGGCGACGCGCAGGAAACCGCAGCCGCGCCATTCAAAGAGCACATAAATTTAGAAATTGCTTTAGCGCCGCTCATACCAGTAAATTCAAAGGACACGTTTTTAACATTGCCCAAAGCCAAAGGTGCTTTCGTTATAGAAACAGAGGGAACGCTGATATCATTTTCATAAGATAGATTTGCCGAACTAGAATTGTCTGCCATATCTACGGCGGCCACTTCAAATTTGTACAGGCCAGACGGCAAGTCACGATATTCAACGACTAACGACGAGCAGTCTTTATAGGCCGTTTCCAAAGGTGATAGTCGGCAGCCCAGATTCTTGAGTCCATTAGCTTCGACGATCGAGATGGAATATTTAGGATGTGCCTGAGCGACGATTCCCACGGGGCCATTGATGGTAATAACTGGAGCCGTGCGATCCACGACGAACGAATCAACCACTGGCATTGACTCATTTCCCGCCCTGTCAACGGCGCGAATAGATACGGAATGGCTGCGTTCCGCTAAATTCATGAAGTTAACTAGATTAACACACGAAGCTTCGACGCCGTTAGACGGTTTACAATAGATTTTACTTACGCCGCTGCCATTGTCATCAGAGGCATTAAAACCTATTTGTACACTTGCTAGAGCCGTGAATCTAGGGGCTGGCTGAGTGACTGAAATCACGGGAGCTATATCATCATGAACGATACTTGCTTTCACGCAAAGAGATTCTGGAGCACCCTTTTTTCTGAATTTAGCATAAACAGCAACATCCGAATTTTTAGCCGACAACACCCATGCTGTTTGCTGTGAAAAAGGAATCCAGCCTTTGTCAGAACTGCAATCGGATTGGTTAGAAATCATCATTTCTTCGGCGCCAATAGTTCCTGATTTTAACATTACATTTTCAGATTTAGTAAACGGCTGACCGTCGTTAATAACAAGGGATGGGTTTGAGATTAGGGTCACAGGATCTGGAATCGGATTATTATTGTTGTTGCCTAGAGCATCGATAGGATCTTCTTGAATTTTACTTTGTAGAGCGATTTCACCCGGTTGTCCGCAATTTTGGAAAAACACGGCAATGAACAAAAACGACCAAAGTGTTGCGCATATTCTTAAAAGCAATTGCTTATGTATTTTCATATCCCACCCAGTAATAGAATACTACTTAGTAGTTGAATTAACGAAATTTTTTGACCCTAATTACTATATTGAGATGTAGAGAAAATACTTTCTGTTTCGTACTGAAACATTCGGTTGTGTGCGCAATGATGTCTGACAGCTATTTTTGGGACATGACTATTGTTTATTCGATAAATTTGAATTAGGTTGTTGGCATTGAGCTCAATTAATTCGTTTCCTACATTCAATTATTCACAGCCAGAAGAATATCGTTTTTCTCATGATTCTGTGTTTTTGGCTCGACGAGTGTTTGAATATCTTGAGAAAAACAAACTGAGCCCGCATGCGGCCATCGATATTTGTTCTGGCTGCGGCATTATTGGTTTAGATTTACTATTTCACGTGCGGACGGCTGGGATCGTGGGTCCACGCATTTTTGATTTTTTAGACGTGCAATTGGCCTATCAAAATCACTTTCAAGAAAATGTATCTAGGCTAGGGCCAGTGCCGACATCGATACGATTTGTAAATGGTAATTATTCGGACACTACGAACTCTAAATTGTCGACTACGTATGATCTGATGGTGTGTAACCCTCCTTATTTTTCACAGCAGCAGGGCAAATTGCCTCCTAACGATTTGAAACTCAGGTCTAGATTTTTTGTTGATTCCGACTTAGCCTCGTTGATTGAATTTGTATATCGCAAGTTATCAGCAGATGGGTCCGCGTTTGTTTTGATCCGAAATCAATTGGAACATAATCAAGATCAGTTAGCTGAAGTAATTAAACTTTGCAGAGAAAAACTTAATGTGACTCAGCTCGAGGATATTCGGGGCACCCATGTCGTGCAGCTACGCTCGCTGTTGACTCGATGAAATTCATTGTATCCAATAA
>ERZ761610.389-NODE-389-length-36670-cov-46.241759_pt1 | contig 36670 bp, 38 predicted proteins | sample MGYA00512164_ERZ761610 | MGnify/ENA primary metagenome ERZ761610 (study PRJEB28899, sample SAMN02850038) | bioreactor sludge metagenome | biome: EBPR Sludge; feature: EBPR Bioreactor; material: flocular biomat | place: Australia: Thorneside Wastwater Treatment...
CTCATGTTTTGATACTCAAGCTGTTAAAGACCTTATCGAAGCTTCTGAAGAGCTTGATGAATGCTTTAAAAACGACGCTAGTAAATGCAAATCTGATATCGGTAAGCTATCAGTTGAAGCACAGCGTGAAGTTAACAGCCAAAGACTTATCCCATATGACAGATCTAAAAATGAGTTAATGAATAAAGCAACGGGTGCAGTTTCTGCTCAGTTTACAGATGGAACAAGCGCTGCTTCAGGGCAAAAAATATCTAGCTGCCATATCATTACCTCTGCTCACCTTTTATATGGTAGCACTGATATCCCAGTTGACTCACAAGACAAACCAGCATTGAAAGATTCAGAACATTTTGATGTGAACTTTCATAGTGGTCAGACTTGTGATTCAGAAATGTTCGAAAACAAGGCCGGTGCTCAAGTTTTCTTTAAAATGACAAAAGAAAATACTGATTTCGTTTGCGAGAAAAAAGATTTAAACGGTAACTGCTTAAGCCGCAGATTCTATGGTAAAAGTGACTTGGTAATTTTAAAGTTAAAAAATTACGATAAAAAAGATAACAATTTCTTCAAGTTAAAAACAACTCAGATCACTACTTCAAGCAGTGGCAATAGAGTCAATTGCTGGGGTTACCCAGAATATAACAATCAAACTAAGTTATCAAAAACTATCTCTGATAGAGTTTTATGGCATCAAAAAGATGCGAAAATTTTCGCTGGCGAAACTGCTAAAGGGGTTTTGACAAATGCTATCTCTTATCCTGGAATGTCTGGTGGTGGCTGTGTTTCAGAAGCAAAACCAAATGAATTAGTAGGTGTATTTGCAGATAAAAATAGCGCAACTGGACACGCGGCGGTAGATGTATCTGCTAGAACAGCAGATGTAAAAGGTGCTAATTATATTTCTTCATTCCAAAATTTAGCTGAACGATACAAACAATCTACTGGCAAAGATATCGCTGATTTAGATAGCGAATGTGAATAACATGGAAGCTGTTGTAGCAGGGGCAACGGGTTTGGTTGGCAATCTTTTAATTGAAGAGTTAATCAGAAACGATCTTTATTCAAAAATTATATCTATTGGTAGACGGCCCCTAAAAAATAATCATCCGAAGATTTTAAATATAATTATAAAAGATCTAAGTGAGATCTCAAAGGTTGATCTGAATACTAAGAAATCGGTATTTTTTTGCTGTTTAGGTTCTACGATCAAACAAGCTGGAAGCAAAGAAAATTTCAGAAAAGTAGATTTTTACGGCATAACTGATTTCGCAGAACTAGCTAAAACAGTAGGTGCATCTAAATTTCTTTTAATTTCGGCGAAGGGTGCAGATTCAAAATCTAAGTTTTTCTATAACAGGACTAAAGGTGAGGCGGAACAAGCAATTTTAAATAAGGGATTAGGCTCGATAACAATATTCAGACCGGGTTTGCTGTTCGGAGATAGAGAAGATTTCAGATTTTTTGAATCGCTTTCTATAGTAGTTGTAAAGGGTTTGAAGTCAGTTTTAGGCAATGACTTTCTAAGGCCAGTAGTCACATCTGTAAACGAGTTAGCTAAGGCTATGGTAGACGATAGTTTAGACATAGAAACTGGATATAAAATAGTCGATTCCAGTGAAATTAAAAAATAAGAATTATTAAAATTCCTGAATAAGCTTAAGTATTTACCAATTTTTCCCGATTAATTAAATACTATGAGCCATATAAAAATAATAGCCTCACTGCTACTTTTATTTTTTAGTTTTAATGCTAGAGCTGTATGTACTTTAATCGAAAAAAATGTTGAGCTTCGTAAATATTCTTTCAAATGCAATGGCGAAACTGTAAATATTCAATGCGAAATTAAAAACAAGAATATTTGTACCGTAAATATTAAAGAAAAACTGAAAAGTATGAAATTTGATATCAACGATGATCAATTTAATGCGCTCAATTTATTTTCCTCATCAACTCAAGAAAAAGCAGAATGTGATGCAAGTAAAAAGCTCTGTAAAATAAATAAAAATGTATGCGAGAAGTATAAAAAAGATTTTAGTGCAGCGAAAAAAGGATATTCCGAATCAATTCGTTCCAAAGGGCATTGCGATACCATATTAGGTAAATCAGTTCAAACTGTAGGACTTTTTTCAAATGAATTTATTGAAGAGTCGGAGTTTTCAAAAAATAGTTGTAACAAGGCTTCGGATCAAGCCGTAGTGGCAATTAAAAATAAAATTTCAGTTTTCGAACACAATATGAATCTCTCGTTTACTCACCCCGAATCACTTCTGGGCAGATGTGTTGGTAGAAAACATGGGGATACCTTTAGTGATATTGGCGAGATGATTAAACTAAAACAACCCACTTTAGATAAATTTAAAAAAATTATCATTGGAAAAATGTACTCTTCTGACTGGATAAGTGGTTTAGCATGTTTGGAAGGCTTCGACGGATTCTATGAAAACGGAAAACTTGAAATCGATAAAGTCATGTGCACAATAGTTGAAGAGTCGATTCTAGAGTTGGATGATAAAAATGTAATGTGTAATCTTGGCACCGGTGTTGGGACGGACCGCTTTACCGATGCTAATACTGCAGATAGAGCAGGATTTGGCGTTGCCAAAGCAGACATCGTCCCCATCGAACAAAAACCTATGCCCGAAGCTATGGCTTCGCAAATTGGCAAGCCTATCGGGTTAGCTCCCGCGTTGGCACAGGTTGATCAGGCTGTACCTGGTTCTGGTACTGCCGCTGGTGTTACTCCTTCCGAAGGTACCATAGCTGCTGGCGCTGTTCGTAATACAATTCCTACTGCTGCGGCTTTTCAGGCTGGGCAAGCGTTTGCTCCGGTGTATCAGAAACTTTCTAATATCGCAAATTCGGTTCCCACGTCGGGTAGAGTTGGAGTTATTGGTGGTGGGGGATCGCTTGGTAAGTTAAGCGCCGCAACTGGCGTAGTTTCTGTTACTAGAAAAACTCCCACAACTAATTCAGATACGACTTTGAACCCAGATGCTTTGATCGCTGCCTCTGGTACTTCTGCAGTAGCTGCGGGTATTATCGCTCAAAAATCTGGGGCTACGGATTCGGGCACTGCCGGAAAGCCTTCTCTTCAGCGGTCGACAGCTAGTGATTCTAGCGGACCAATTGGTGGCGGACCACGTTCACTAGGTTTAAGCGGTGGCGGAGGTTCGGGGGGCTCGGGTTCGGCAGCAGGTGTAGCGGAAGGTGCTTCTAACACTGAAGCATTTAACTCTGCAGATATCGCCAGTGCACAAAAGAAAGTTACTCAGTTAAATTCACCAGCACAGATTAATTCTTTCTTTAAGGAAGAAGCGGGCAACTTGCGTGGTCTTATTTATTCTGATGAAAAATTAAGTAAGCTTCTGGCAAGTAAGGGCATTCGGGTAATGAATCAATCTGGCGATGTAGCTGGCGAGTCGATGGCGAAAGCGAAATATGTGTTTCGTGATGACGGTTCAAAATTTACAGCGTTAAAAGTTGCCAAGAAGTAGGTCTAGATATGGGATGGGGGATAGTTAGCAAATGATGAAAAGAAAATCGTTTTTATTAATCATCATTGCTGTTTTTTGGGTTTCTTATATTCTTTTGTCGTTCGGGCAAACTTTATACGCGACGACTGATAGGAAAACAGATAACGATATGGCTAGGCTAAAAAGAGTCGAGCATCTGCTATCTGTCGCTCAAACTCTTGTGATGACCGGAAATATCGAAGCGCTTAAAGAGCACTTCGATGGCGCAGTTGAAATCGATCTGATTAATTACTACTGTATTAAGGATAGAGACCAAGTATTGTTCGAGTATTCACCTAATGGAGTTTCGGGCTGCGAGAAAACTCATGATCGTCGGATTGCATCCTACGGAACTCCTTTAAAATATAAAGATCAAATCGTAAAACCTATTAAAATTGGAGACAACATTGTCAGCGTCGGTTTTTCTACCGATTTCTGGACATACTTTTTGGAAGGACAAAAACAAAACATCTACATCTTCATCAAAGACGTCTTCATCATCACCGCGTTCCTTGGATTCCTGGTCTATCTCGTAATGAAAGATTTCCTGACCCTGGATCGTATGCTTCAAAAGGGCACTAAAGGTGACATTTCTAAAATCAAAGCGCGGTCTCGTGAAGCGCAGACGTTGATTGAATCTACGTACATGCTGGATAAAATGAACTCGGAAAAATCTGAAAAGATACATCATCTTCAGAATACGGTTGGGCTTGCTGTCCATTCTGAAATTGATAATCAGACTCCTCATTTGACTCAGATTCCATGTTCTGTGATCCGTATCGACTTGAACGGCTACACGCAAATTTTCCTTCAGAAAAAAGAAGAGCACATTGTTAGTGTTCTAAATGAATACTTCTCCGTTGCTAATGATGTTATAAATCGCTTTGATGGTGAAATTTACCAAATCATCGGGGATGAGATTGTTTTTATCATGAAAAACCAAGATCCGCGGTTCGCCCTATTCTGTGTTCGTGCACTGTTCGAATGGGCCCAAGAATTGGACAAGAAAATTTTTTCCGAGCATAAACACCGCTTCCTTCTAAAAGCATCGATTTCAAACGGCACTCTAAGATTCGTTCGGTTAAACAACGGCTATGCTTTTGCCGGCGTTCCCTTAATTGAATCTGTTCGTATGCTTGGTTGTGTAAGCGATAAATCTGAGAACACACTGATTATTAAAAAAGAAGGCATGGAATCCGCAATTCCTTATATGAACAACCCTGTGTCTAAAATGGTGGACTTAAAAGGCTTCCAAGATCATTCCGAAATCTTAGAGATAAAAGAATTCGTTACCTTAAAAGAATTCTTTAACCACAGCATGCTGGCTCCAAGCGAATCAGCTCAACAAGCCGCTATGCAAGGCCTGACATACTTCCGCGGTCAGCACGACATTCTAGCAGCCCTCCAAGTTTTAAATCAGGCCCTATTTGAACATAAGTGGAACGAAGTCGCTTTCCTAGTTCAACACCTAAAAGGAGTCGAACTAGGGATCAAAAACGCTCCGATTGTGAATCAACTTTTTCAAATTCTATCGGATCACTTTCAGCTGATCACTGTTAAATGCAAAGAATATCCTTTCTTGAACTCGTTGATTTTAATGACCGTCTCATTGGTGCATCCCGATTTATGGACACAGCCTTGGGGCGCTTTGATTAAAAGCTACCTTCTGTGTTCGCAGCCACGCATTGTAGCCAACGCTACCGAGGTCCTTTGCCGCTTTGGCTATGATTCTAAAGAAATGCAGACGATCATTTTAAATTGGAAAGACAACAATCGCATCAGCGCAAACTTCCTATTGGCTGAGATGAAAAAATCCATAACTAAATCCAATACTAAAACTTTGATTGGCTGGATGGAATCGTCCCAAGTTTTATTTCAAGCCAGCGCCTTATACGTAATTGAAGAAACTCTTCGCTATTATTATATCCATGATCCAGTTGTTTTTAAAACGAACACGTTGCTGGCTAATTGTGTGACTATTTCAAATAAACTAAAAACGTCGCCAAATCCTATGATCAAAGAGCGAATTCAAAAATTGCAACTCGTTCTGATGAATGAGACATCAAATAAAAAGACGGCTTAGGGCTTTAACTTCGATTCGGACCCCTCTACATTTTTAAATTTAGATTTCTTCATTTATGCACCCCTTGCGTTTTTCCGATAGACTATGTGGTAGTCGAGGTAGGTATGTTGAAATTTTTTGTTGATCTAGCCAAAAGTTTTGGTGCTCTTAAGTTTTTTATTGGAGCCTCTGTATTGGCAAGTGTTCCACTGGTAGTTGCATTTTTAATGGTTACCTTACCAAGCTATGAAACTAAAATTGTAAACAGTAAAAAACAATCAGTAAAAATCGCTGTGGAATCAGTCTTTCAAACCCTCAGCTATTTCTATGAAAAAGAAAAGTCAGGAGCAATGTCTCGTGCGGAAGCGCAGGCGGCGGCGGCAGCTCAAATTAAGAAATTTCGATACGGTGGCAGCGAGTATTTTTGGATTCATACGATGGATGTAAAGATGGTCATGCACCCAATGGTCGAAAAGCTAAATGGAACCGATCTAAAGGGTTTAACAGATCCAAACGGAAAAAGAATATTTGTCGAAATGGTTGAAGTGGTAAAGACTTCCAATGAAGGCTATGTAGACTATTTTTGGCCTAAGCCGAAAATGAAAGATCCTCAGCCTAAGACATCATTTGTTAAGCTTTTTGCCCCTTGGGGCTGGGTTCTTGGTAACGGCGTTTACGCAGATGATGTTCAAGCAGAAGTGAATCTTATGAAGCAAGAGAATTTCTTCTGGTTTGGATTGGCGCTTATTGTTTCAACATTTATTTCATTTGCAGGTGGTTTAAGACAATATTTTCGAGTTATTGTACCAGTTAAAAATGCTATCGAAATTGTTAAGTCTGACTCGGAAAAACTTATGGCTACCGCAAAAGGTCTGTCCCAAAGTTCTAGTCAGCTGACAGAATCTAGTAAGACACAGGCTACATCAATACAACAGACTGCGGTTGCAGTGAATCAAATGAATGCCATGCTTAGTAAAACATCAGAATCGGCGAGGGAATCTTCGTCTATCGCCGAAAATACAAAAATGGCAGCTGATCAAAGTCTGAAGATTTTGAATTCTCTTAGTGTTTCTATGCAGATGATTAAAAGCGCTCAAGAAAATTTGGAAAAGTCGGTGTCTGAAAATACAGGTAAGCTCCAAGGGGTTACCAGTATCATTAGCCAAATTTCTGAAAAGACAAATGCGATTAATGATATCGTTTTTCAAACAAAGCTTCTTTCTTTTAATGCTTCTGTCGAGGCAGCTCGAGCCGGTGAAGCTGGAGCGGGATTTTCAGTTGTTGCTGAGGAAGTAGGAAAATTGGCGAGTTTAAGTGGGGTGATCTCGAAAGAAATTTCCTCTATAGTTGCTGGATCAAGTGAGCAGGTTTTGGTCTTGACCAAAGATATTGAAAAAAGTTTTGGAGAAAATTTAAAGGATGTCTCAAATTCTGTTCAAGAGGGATTAAAACGTACGAAGGAATCACTAGAGCTAATAACAAAAGTGGCGCAAATGGCTACGCAGTCAAGTGCGAAAGCCGAAAGTATCAGCGCTGCAAATTCTGAACAGGTCAAAGGCTCATCTGAAGCGTCCAACTCACTCAATGTTCTTGAAGGTGCTTCAAAAGAATTGATCACCGTGGTTAACGAAAATGATTTTTTTGCTGAATCAATTTTGAGCGGAGCATCCGAATTGCAGGATGTAACAAAGCAACTGACTAAAATCGTCGCATAAAAAAAGGACACTTGATTGCCGAATTTGATGCATATCAAGTGTCCCAAACCACCCATGGAACCCCTATGAGTCCGGATTACCAAAAACCCGTGCTCGAGAAGGGTTCTATCAAAATATGTTTACCAAATATATCGACTTATTTTTGTACAGAATTTACTGCAAAGTTTTGATAAAATACTGATTTTACTTATAATAGTACAAACAAAGTCTAATCATAGACTATGTTAAATTTACAGGAACCGCGCTCAAAAATGTCCCCATATTGGTCGCAACGTCAAAACACTGGCCAATGAAATTCACGCAATTTCAACTAGCTAGAGCGTATGCCCGTGTAATCGAAATTTTCAGGCGTGTAATTTTTAAAGGTTCAGTTAACTTTAATTGCTATGACGCCGGTTTCTGTTCCCCGAATAATTTTAAATTTAAAATTATCGGCCGATTTCAGAGTCGTATACAAATTTATAGCGCTCTCTGCAGAATCTATCAGGTCTTCGTTGAGTTGAAGTATAATATCTTCATTTTGGAAACCAAATTTTGTCCAAAAGCTGTCAGTTTGAATATCCGAAATTCTTATACCTTCGATGGTTTCGCCGTCCTCAGATTTTTGTGGAACAGCTCGAGCGCTCATCATCACTTTGGTTAAGTCAGAAAACTCATCGTCAAGCGCAGCGCGAGTAATTGTTATTGAATTAAAAACCTTTAAATTTTTTGAAGGCAGAGGTGCCGAGGTTTCAGCAGTAGACACAGTGATATCCGATTGACCGTGTGTTTCCTCATAGAACTTTTTATAAGCAAAGTAAGCACCCGTTCCTAGGCATACGGCAATCGCGGCAATCAGAGGAATATCAATAAATCGTTTTTTTTGTTCCACCGGGACACTCCTTAGTCTTTTGATAGCACAAATAAAAAAAGGGACGTTTTCACGTCCCTTTATTAGATCAGTTCAAATTACATGTTCAAGGCTTTAGCCAAATTCTTGTCAATGGCTTCCAAGAATGGCTCAGTATTTAAATACTTATCAGCCGGAACTTTATCACCGTAAATACATACAGCAAGGTCCTTTGTCATCAATCCAGATTCTACTGTTTCGATACAAACTCTTTCTAATGTATTTGCAAACTTGATTAGGTCTTGATTGTTATCCAATTTTCCACGATGAGCTAAACCACGAGTCCATGCAAAAATAGATGCGATTGGATTCGTTGAAGTCGATTTACCTTGTTGGTGTTGACGATAGTGACGAGTCACAGTTCCATGTGCCGCTTCAGATTCCATAGTTTTTCCATCTGGAGTAATTAACACAGACGTCATTAAACCTAATGAACCGAAACCTTGAGCTACTGTATCCGATTGAACGTCGCCGTCGTAGTTCTTACAAGCCCAAACGTATCCGCCTTCCCATTTCATCGCGCTAGCAACCATATCATCGATTAAACGATGCTCGTATGTGATGCCGGCAGCTTCGAAATCTTTTTTGAAATCTTTTTCATAGATTTCTTGGAAGATATCTTTGAAACGACCATCATATTTTTTCATGATCGTATTTTTAGAAGAGAAATATAAAGGCCATTTTTTAGTTAATGCCATGTTAAAGCATGAACGAGCGAAACCACGAATAGATTCATCCGTGTTGTACATTGCCATTGCAACGCCATCACCTTTGAAGTTGTAAACTTCATGAGATTGTTTTTCGCCGCCCTCTGGTTCAAACGTAATTGTTAATTTACCTTTGCCTTTGATTACTAAATCAGTCGCGCGGTATTGATCGCCGAATGCGTGACGGCCGATAACGATTGGTTTTGTCCAACCAGGAACTAAACGCGGGATATTTTTCATCAAAATTGGTTCACGGAAAACAGTACCATCAAGGATGTTACGGATTGTACCGTTTGGTGATTTCCACATTTGTTTTAAATTGAATTCTTTTACGCGGGCTTCATCAGGTGTGATAGTCGCACACTTGATACCAACATTGTATTTTTTAATGGCTTCAGCTGCATCAACAGTAACTTGATCGTTTGTTTTATCACGGTACTCCATGCCCAAGTCGAAATACTTAATATCGATTTCTAAATACGGAGTGATCAGTTTGTTCTTAATAAATGACCAGATAATGCGGGTCATTTCATCGCCGTCTAACTCAACGACAGGATTCGCTACTTTGATTTTTTTCATTTTTACCTCTATGGGACAAAATAGAATAAAAACCCTGTAAGGAAAAGCAGATCTCTTGAAGAAATGTCGTTTGTCTAAACCGCGTCGAAACCGAAGCTAAACTCTGACAGTGAATCCCGACCTAAGTGTTGTAGATCTGCAACGATTACTGCCCAAAACCGGGGTTTAAACATACGATTGGGGCATATGAAAAACACTATACTTTTAATTACGACGCTTTTTTTAGGTTCTGCAGCTCTGGCCAACAAAATTACCGAGAAAAACTGGAAGAAAAACCCCGAGGTTATTGAGGTTCGCAAAATATATGATGCTAACCAAAAACTGAAAAAGGGGTGGGGAAAACAGGATAAAGTTTGGAACTACTGTGAGCCATATGCCGATACTCAGCGCATTTTGATCACGGATAAAAAAGGCATTGCCAGAATTTACAGTAATTCAGGAGGTTCTGACGATTCGAGCGTGAATTGGGAATCTCATTACGATGAAAATGGAAAACTACGTTTTGTATTTATCACTGGCGGTGCCGCTAATGGCAGTAAATTAGAACACCGAATTTATTTTCGAGCTAATGGAGATCGCTTTTGGGAACTACAAAAATATGTGGAAGGACCCGGTTACACATTTCCTAATCCATGGCCACAAGATCAGTTAACAACAGATCCAGTTGCGGCTTACAAAGCTCCGCATCCATGTGCTAAGTAGTTTTACAAACTCCAGGCAATTTTTTCTAAGGCTTCGACTTCTTCGGCCCAGTAGGAAAAGTTGCCAAAATCAGGAAACAATTTCGGAAACGATGGATCGTCCCAGCGTTTAGCGATCCACCCCGCGTACATAATAATTCTTAGTCCGCGCAGGGCTTCGATCCAATCTAATTGATGAAACGGAAATTCACGAAACATTTGATAGCCTTCAATGAAGGCGTCTTTTTCATCGGTCAGCGTTTCTTCGTTGTAACTTAATAACATCCAGAAATCTTGAACCGCAGGGCCATTACAAAAATCATCAAAATCCACCAGGAAGTAACTTTCCTGCATTTGTAAAATGTTACCTTTATGAGCATCACCATGAATACGAATAAATTCAGATGGATCAAAACGATCATCAATAAAATTTAAAATATCTTCTGCGGCGGGGAAGTAACGACTTTTCAGTTCAGGAACTACCCAGTTTTCAAGATTAGTTAGCGTTGCCCAGCCGCCATAATAGCTGGTGTCCATGTAAGGGCGATTCGGTGCTTTGGATTTGGCGCCAACATTATGCACGCGCGCAAACAGCTGACCGATGCGATTTAAATCACCAAGACTCAGCTCCTGCGGCATACGTCCGCGAAATTTTGGAAAGAAGGCGACTGAAATGCCATTTGAGTCTATAAGCGTCGAGTTGTTTTGAAGCTTAATTGGGTTTAACGAGGGGATTTCGGCTTCGTTTAGTTCTTTTAAGAAATGATGCTCTTCCAAAATGGCATTGGGTGTCCATCGTTCAGGACGATAGAACTTAGCGATAATGTTTTCAGAACCTTCGAGCTGAATATCAAATACGCGGTTTTCATACGAATTTAACTGCGTAAACAATCCCGTCGGCTGGAACCCTGCATTTTCACAGGTTTTTAAGACGGATTCAGGATCTAGGTTAAAGAACGAAGAAATCATATTTTCATTTACAATTAAATGCCGAGTTTGTCATGATGTTTAGCTATGGAATGGATGGATTTTGAAAATAATCAGGTGCAAATTCAGCGCAAGATGCGCCGTAAGAGCTTGTCTATCTATTTATCGCCACAGAAACCAATCATTGTTCGTACCGGATTGATGACACCTAAAAAAATCATCTATGAATTTTTGTTATCTAAAAAAGATTGGATTTTAAAAAATCTGGAAAAGTTCAAAGAACTGGATGAAAAATTTCCGCAGCGTCGCTTGTTAGAAAAAGAAATTTTTCCATTCTTAGGAAAAGATCTAAATTTAAAAGTCAGTATCACGCCGAATAAAAAATTATTCATGTCTAGAACTGATACGAATATTTTATTGCATGTACCGATGAATGAATGGAGCGCTTTGAGCCGCGCCCAAGATTATTCAGAACATCACGAAGTCTTACGTCAGTTTTATAAACGCGAATCAATCACTCATTTAACAGAACGGGTGCAAATTCTATCTAAAGAAATGAATTTGATGCCATCGAAATTAAGCTTCCGAGAACCTAAAGGTCGCTGGGGCAGCTGTTCCTCAAAAGGTTCGATCAATTTAAATTGGCGCTTAATACTGTTTAAACCCGAGGTCGTTGACTACGTAATCATCCACGAGCTTTGTCATTTACAACACTTGAATCATTCAAACGCATTTTGGTCATTAGTAGAAAAACACTGCCCAGATTACCAAGACAGCGAAAAAGAACTAAAACATAAACAGCTATTGACTCAGTTTTTGGACAGATAGTCCAAAAACCAAGAATGCAGCTTGGACCGATAGCCTTAGATCGATAGATTTTTTAGGATGATTCCAGAGTCTGAAGTTTTTTGAACGGCGCCATCGATTTCATCACCGGCTTCTTTGCTGCAATGACCATCTTCAGTTGTACCGACTTCAATACCGTTTTGAGCGATTTCCTTAAGCTCTAATTTACATAATTTTTCGTTAGATTTTTTGATTTCTTCATCGCTGAAGGTACTAAAATACGAATCTTTTTGTCCTAGAATGCTCATGTCTAGAAAGGCCTTACATGATTTTTTAGTTGGATCTAATTTAACGGATTTAATTACGCGAGTGACTTGTGCTTCGCTGATACAGGCAAATGTTGGCAACGTGGCAGTTAGAGCTAAGGAGATAGCAAAAAATATTTTCATAAATTACCTCGCCTACGTTTTTACTATGCGAATTTTATACCTAACCGATCACCTTAAAACTGAATAAAATAGATTTGGATAACCCTACTAGAATATAATCAGTCAGGTGTACCCAAAAATGACAGACATTACCGTGGCGGAATTCCAATAGTCTCCGAGTTATATGGGTTCATACCTCCTGGCATCGGTGCAACGGGATCAACATAAACGGGAGCCGCTTTTGGCAACTTGTTATTCTTTTCCAGGTACTCATGAATTTCTGGAAAATCAGCGGCGCAATCTCGTCTTAGTTGGTCGTTTGCAATTCCAAATGTTTTTAAAGCCATATAGGCCATAGGAAGATTAGCACTTGCAGCCATAAGCTTATTTGAAAGTGAGGTTACTTGTTCGTCGCGTTTTTTAAACATTTCGAGTAGTTTTTGTTTACGATTTTTTTTAGGGTCTTTAACGCGTGAATTGCAATAACCAGTTTGAGTATTGATTTCGGAATATCCTGTTTCAGTATAGACTGTAACATATTTTCCACTCTCGGAATAAGTGGGCACTTCTACAACATTGTATGAACCGCGAGGTCCGGTGCGTGTAAAATTATAGCGAGTCGTTTCATCTGAAAGTTCGCCTAGAAATTCTGTACAACGTTTTCCTTGTTGATATTCCATGGCGGAAAATGCGTTTGGTATAGATAGATAGATAGAAATAAAAAATAATATTTTAAGCATAGGCACTCCCTTGCTTATAATATTATGTTTGAGGACTCGGGTTTAGCGAGTCCAGTTTTAGGCTATTTCATGTATTTTATATTAAAATTCTTTATTGTTTTTGTTTTGTTAGATTCAATATCTAACGTCGTAGCTTTGCCCATATCTGATGGGAATAACGAAAATAAATAATCCCCTGCCATTTCGACCGTCGCCTTGTCATCGATTGGGGTGTCAATAATACTTAACAAATCATTGAGTCTAATACGAGTAAACGATCGGCCTTGGAAGAAATCATTATTGTACGCGTTGTATAGATCATATTCTTTTACCACATTGGCTTTCGTAACGTTCCATTGACCTTTGCGAAGATCTAAATGTGAATTCAAAATATAGTTAAAGTTTTTCGTTTGTATTTTTGTTTTCAACGTTCCGTTTTCAACATAATACATTCTGCGTTCCACATTTCCGTTCATCGTCGAATAGAAATCATACGTCTTTCTAAAGATAATATGCGGGTCTTTAATTTTAGAGTACTTTTCAACAACCCAATCATCTGTAGGGAGGGACGATATCGCTTTGGTTGTTAAATCCATTAAACTAATTTTTCCACTCGAACGGATCATAACTAAGTTGGGTGAACTCGGAACAGGGGCTACCCAGCTCATTTCGGTTAGAGTCATGGCCGTTTTATCAGCGGCATCAAACACTAATATTTTTTGAGTATTCGTATCTGCGATCGTACGTTCAATATCCACGGCGATTATATAATCTGTTACGGTGCCAGTTGCAGGATCTGCATTGCCACGGATTGAGAGTACTAATTTGCCATTACCGGCGATATCGCCAGCCTGAATGGTTCCGAGCGTATCCACAACAGGGCCCGAGACAAATTGTTTTACTAGTCTTCCTTGCGGATCAATTTTGTAGATCAAAACAGATTGTTGGGAATCATAAACAACTAGATAGCCTTGCTTACCGTCATAACTAGCACTGATTGGCGTACCGACAAATTTAGTGGTCGTTTTATTTGTTTCTCCCGATAGCATCTGAACAGTGACGTGACGTTTACTCATGTCGATGAAATAATTCGATCCGCTATTATAGATCAAGAAATGATCTTCCTCTGGCTGTTCTACGTCGAACAGTCCTAAGTGCTGTGAAGTTTCTAAATCAAAGTGGTGAACCTTGCGGATGGTTTTATCAAACACGACGACTTTGTCAGAATCTTCGTCCGTTGAGGACTGCAATTTTGAATTCTTGCTAAGCGGAATTCCGATCAAATTTTCTGCTTTATAGTCTGGAACCACGTTGCCAGCACCAGGGTAGCAGGCTGACAGCACGGTCGCGGTAGCAGCGGCTAGTAAAAGTTTTTTTGTTTGATTAAAAGCCATAGGCAGCTCCTAGGAAAAATGTCGGGCCGTTAGATGTTAAATTATAATCGAATTCTTGGAAATAAGCTTTATGATCGCTGAAAGACACACCAGTGTTGATCCAAAAATCATGTTTCATGGGGAAATACACGCTGATTCGCGCTGCTGGGCTTGTTGATGATGTTGATGATTCTTCATTTGTGTAGCCGTCATCCATGTTGAAATCGGTATCCAAGCGTTCAGTTAAGATTTCGAACTGAACGAACGTATTCCAGAAATGATTAAATGGATCTAGGTTATTAAAAAGGAAGTATCTATATGTGATACCAACGGCTTTGGTTGATGTTTTTTGCTTAATCCGAGTCGAAGTGAAAATAGATTTTTCGCCACTTTGATTTTGCAGATGCATTGTTAACCCAAAATTAAATAAATTTGGGAATTGGTACTGATATGAAAATCGGGCGCCGTGATCCATCGATGTTTTAAAGCGAGTACTGCGATCATCCTGTAGTGGTGTTGAGGCGCTCATTAAGCTAACCCAATGACGACGTGTTGAGCGCGATTGGCTTAGGTATTTTGAATAATCTTGGAAAACAGTTTCATCGATCGATGTTAACGTAATACCCGCTGCTGCTGCATTTAATAGATCACGAATGCCGTATTGATATTTAAATGGCCCAATTGGATCTTCGTCATCTAGGTTTTTACCATCGAACGTATCCATATGAAATAATTCATGAGTCAGCAGGAACATACGTTTTGATTGAGTCAAATCTACGAATTTTTCCTGATCAATATAGATAAGTTTTTTATCTTTTTGAGCAACTGCATCGACAACACGTTCGCCGATCTTGTTTTGGTTAACCATCGTAGACTGAACCCACTCGAACTGCGTTGTCTGCGAAGCCCGAGCCAGTTTCTGCAATTGAGTCAGTACGAATTTATCGCAGTATTGTTTTTGATCTTCGGTTAGTTTCTGGATAATTTCGCACAAGTTGTGATCCGCATAATTTTCAGGGCATACGCAGTAGCGTTTATGAGGATCTTCTTGTTTTAACGCTTCAATACGCTCCACAGCGCCACGCACTTGTTTTAAACTGACGGCTAGTTCCACATCGCCGGTCTGTCCGCCGTTGCCAATGAAGGTCGATGCCAATGTCATTTGGCCTATACATATAAATGTTAATAAAATCCATTTCATTTTAGATCTCCAGTCGGGGTCAGGTTCACGGTCAATTGATATAGGTTTTCGCCATCAAGGGCGCGGGTTTCGCAGAAAGTTTTTAGTTGATCAGCAAAATTTCTGATCATGTCTTGTAATTCAAAATACGTTGCTTGATCTAATGGAACGATAAATGTGTTAGCGATGCGTTTATCTGTGGGAACTAAATCTAATCCTACGGCGGCAAGTTTTAACGCTTTTTTGTGAAAACGACGAACCAGTAAATGCGCTTCCTTCGGCTCTTTCACGGATAGTGGTTGATCAAGCACGATTTTGTTATCTAGAGTTTTTCGCAAATAACCTTCGCGTAACAAAAAGTGAATACTTTTACGGATGCTTTTTTCATCAGCTAGGAACGCCAATTTTTTGTATATTAATTCTGGGCGCTCTTGAAGTTCCTTAATTTGAAATGCGTCCTTAACATAAATATTTAAAAAGTTAGTCAGGATCGAATCAGAAACTTCGTTACGTTTTTTAATTTCTTTGAGTAGCGTTTTTTCGTTCGTGATTTTTTTCTGAAGATTTTTTGTTTGAGGAGTTTCAGATTCTACCAAGTTTTTGAATGCCTGTTTTTCGCTAGGAGATAGTTTCAACAACAGCGATAATTCATCTACCCGATCTAAACTGACTTTGCGTTTTCCTTGCAACATAAGGCTTACAAGAGTCGGAGATACCTTGCGCAGTTTCAAACATTCATTACGAATTGAAAAGTGCGGACGTTCCGCTTTCAGATTCTGAAGCCGTGTTTTGATAAACTCGGCGGATGTTTGTAGATGTTCTTTTTCGATATCCATATGTCTTTGGTGTATCGCAAAAGCATATAGATTTTCAATAGGGACAGACTAATTTGAATTTACTTTGTAAACACTTCGCTGTAAAAACTCGCTGATTTAAATGTAATCAAAAGGTTACAAATTAGTCATTTTTGGGCGCGAGAGCCAATATAACATCACTACAGTCGATAAATGACCAACGGCCAGACCCATCAGAACATCCGAGTAAAAATGGTCGCGAGTCATCACGCGTGTAAAAGCCAGTATAAAAGCTACACTATATATACCGTATTTAAATCTTGGAAACAGATGCGCAAAATACGTGGCCACTGTAAATAGAACCTGTGAATGTCCTGAAGGCATCGAATGAAAATCCCAATGAGTCGTAAACGGCTGGAACACATGTGGATCAAAATCCGGCGATATTTTTGGTCGCTGACGACCGACAAGAAACTTAAAAATATGAACGCATAATCCCGAGAACAACAAACAATACATCAGCCACAATGCTTTTGTAGCAAGCTGTTTTAATCGATCACGATTTTTAGATTTATTCCATTTAAGAAAGATCTGCAGGCCAAACCATACAATAAATGCGGGAATAAAATAGTTGGTGAACAAACCCACATGCGTGATTTCCCTAGCCAGCAACCAAATCCAATCGTCGTCTTTAAATACCATCGTCAGGCTTTGATCTATAAATAAGATAGCCAGAATGGACAGAAAGCCAACGACGGCTAGGAAGCGTAGGTTATACTTAATAAGTGCTGATTTATTCGCGTACATTTATGTATTTTTTTCTCATTCCGCGTGAAAGACAAGCCCTGATTCACTGTTTTTAGCTGGCCCCTGGCTTGCTCTATTCCCAGGCATCGAACGTATTTTATTAACCTTTGGGGGTTACCATGAAGTTAAAACAGTTATTAGTGCTCACACTAGCCACGATTTTCTTTGCAGCGTGTGGATCTAAAAAAGAATCTGCGGCGGCTCAACAGGCGCCAGCGGTACAAAAAGCAGAAACAGCGGCTCCTGCGCCAGAAATGACAGCAGAAGAAGCGAAAGCTAAAGCCGAAGCGGCCAAAGCTGAAGCCGATAAAAAAGCTAAAGACGCTCGCGGTTCTAAAAAACACGATGGTCACAAACACAAGCCAGGTACGGGTCAAAAGGACCAAGGTTCTGTAGGAGTGGATGCATCTGAAGGTTTCTTAGGAACTCAAGATCTAGTTATCACCGGTGGTAAATCTAAATCCGGAATGAAATATTCAGGTTCTGCTGGCGACGGCATTATGACTCAGTTATTAGCTCAAGAAAAAATGAAGCTTGCAACTGAGCAAGACAGAAATGCAGTTCTTGCCGCTAGTATTTGGGATATGGCTTATCTAGTAGACAGCCAAGGTACATTAACTATTAACGTAGATTTTACCAAAGGCGCAGGCTTAACGAAAGTTCAAGTTAAGACAGGCTTTACGGCTCATCAGGCGATGCATGTTGTGGCGACTGTGGGTTCTGGGTCAGAAGTGCAAATTACGGCTAAATGTTTAGATACGGCTAAGGCAGCAGATCGTTGTTCAAACCTATTAGTAACATTTGCTAAAGACGGCGCAGAAGCTACGGCTTTATTAAGACAGACTCTAGCTAATATCTATTTTGAATATGAAAAAGTTGAGCAAGCTAATGAATATGCAACGCTCGTTGAATTTTTCAAGAACTCAACTATTGATGTTGAAACTGCAAACAAAGTGGATTCGGCTTATTTAAACACATTCGAAGTAGTTAACGGTAAATCGGGTTTCAAAGTTGTTGTTACGGGTAAACGTAGCCAAGTTCTTGGTTTCAAAGCCGATTTATTATTAAAGAAAGACTACTCAGCACCTATGATCTCTGTGGATAAAGAAACTAAGTTCCGTGGTATTGACATGTGGATGGGCCAATCAGTGGGTAAAGATCTAGCATTTATGAGCTCTATTTCTGATGCTAAGCTCGTTCAAAACAACACTAAAGGACAAATTACAATCGATATGACAGTAAAATCGGTGTCAACGGGTTCATCTGATTCGTTAACTTTACGATTCACCCGCGTACCGGTGTCAGCAAGTCTATAAGCAGGTGATCGGTTTTTACGATTCCCTAACCGATTCCTAAAAATCGGTGAAGTATTTGAAATTATTTTACGTTTTTCAACAGAGCCTGAGCGAACAATGGTGCGCTTCAGGCTCTTTTTTTTTGGCATCTTCATTGCTCTAGTAACAATCCGGGGACGTTAGGGTTTAGAGTTTGGAAATTTTGACACCAAATTCAGCAAAGCCGCAAGGTATCAACTCTAAAGTAAATGTTAGCAGATGTTGGCATTTTGATTTTTAATAAAGAGGCAAAAAGACCTCGGGGGTTACAGATGAGTGCACTTGATAAAAACAGTATTTTACCACCTGCCTTGTCCGATTATTTAGACTATCGCTTGTTCTTGCAGGATTTCTATCACTATAAGAAAGAGCTCACTAAAAACGATTTGCGTCCATACAGCTATCAACTGTTCTCGGCGGCAGCGAATATCAAATCGCCTAATTATTTGAAAATGATTATCGAAGGACAACGTAACTTGTCGGACGATATGATTTTAAAATTCGCTAAAGCACTTCAGTTAAACAAAGAACAAACGGAAGAATTCTTACACTTGGTAAAATTAAACCAGGCCGAAGACACTACGGAACGTAACGTATATTTAAAAAAATTATCTGAAGTTCGTATTAATCAAAAATTAAAGTCTGGCGAAATCGATCGTCGCATATGGGAAAAGATCCCTAACTGGGTTGCTTGGGTAATCTATGCAATGATCGATCAAGAAGGTGTTTCATTTGATATTCACTCGTTAAAAGCGCTTCTACGTAACAAGGCTTCTGAGCAAGAAATCGAAGCCGCGTTAAACTCATTAATCTCTAGTGGTGAGATCCGCAAAGATCCAGTGACTGGTGAAATGAAACGCGCGCATAACTTGATGGATTCTGCCGATGAAATCCCAGTGGCGCTTGTTAGAAAACTTCAAATGCAGTTGATGTACATCGGCTTAGAGTCTTTGTATCAAGAAGCTCCCCAAGAGCGTGAGTTTGGTACATTGACATTGTCGCTGACCAAAGAAGAGTTCGAAGAAACGAAATTCAAATTACGTCAATTACGTAAGACTTTAAACAAAGACAATGCAATCGCTCGTAAAGAAAAAAAAGGCGAGCGTATTTACCAAATTAATATTCAATTGTTCCCAGTGACAGATGTTGCCAAGTCAGATGCGTTAGCGACGGGTAAGACCGCCCATACAGACGAGGCGGCAACTCCAGTGAAAAAGTCAGTTCAGGATCTAGCTCAAGAAGCAATGAAGGCGGCTAATCTGTTTGAAACTGAAGGTCAGATTTAGGAATTTCTAGTGGTTTAATTTTTTATTAAAAAGCGGGTGTTAAGCACCCGCTTTTTTCATTCAAGCTACTTGGTTTAGTCGATTTTTAACTTTAAGCTCAAGAAAACTGGACTTGCGTCCGTGTCATTTTTATTTTCTGTTTTTATACAAACAGAGCAAATGCGCTAAGTATGTGTTTTTTTACCGAAATTTTACTTGATGGGCTATTTTTGCTTATGGTTTGAGCTATTTTGATTTCTTAAACGAATTTAAGATTTTCTTACATTTTCGGTCTAGTATGTGGATAACCCTGTGGGTTTGGTTGATAACTCCTTGTTTTTCGGGTTTTTTTGGACTGCTTTCGCTTGCTTCAATTAATAAAAATAGGATTTGACATAAGATTTGCTAATTTATGACGCGAATATTTATAAAATTTTAACTTAATTTTAGGAGCGAGTTCATCTAAGTTTGAATGTTTTTTTCGATTCTTTTTCAAAGAAAAAGTGAGGAGTTTCTGAAGCCAAGTTTGCTTTGGAGACAAATAACTCTAAAAGCCGTGCAAGCTCGGCGCTATCTTTTATATTCATATCCATAATGACGTTGGAAAACTGTTCTTGTATAGGTTGAACCTTTTTTTTAAAAAGGGCTTTTGCCTTGGGCGTAGATTCTAAAACTAGAAAGCGTCTATCACCGGGCCGTTCTTTGCGGCAAATGTATCCATCCTTTACTAAAGAATTAACAACGACGGAAACCGTGCTTTGGTGAGAATAAGTCTTCTCTGCAAGTTCGTTTAAAGACAAAGGCTCATGATTTATCAATTGTTGAAGTACAAATGTTTGCCCTGTTCTGAGCCCAAGATTGCTTTCGGTAGTACGGGAAGCCGTACGCAGCGCTCTAACAATTCTACGTAGCGAATCCATAATGCTTTGAACTTCTTTTGATTTAGGGCCTTTTTTCATAATGTGACAATAATGCATGAATTGGGCCTATATATATAGATAAAAATTGTCGTTTTGGCCTATTTCGTTGAGCCAATCTGGCAGTAATTAGTGACAACTTGTCATGGGAAAGCATTACCAATGTATTGAGACCAATACATTGGGGCCAATATATTGGTCTCAATACATTTTAGACTGTCGGCACTGTCGTTGCACTTTTGGAAATTGGAAACCAAATTCTAAAAAGCGAGAGAATCAAAATGAGACTAAAAAAAATTTGTGCGTTTGTAGCCGTGGTATCTTTATTAGGATGCTTGGAAACTAAAAATGAATCCAAGAAACTAGCAGAGATTGATATTAACAAACTTCCTGTGGAAACAGCGAAATTAACTCATGCGCCAGATGTGCCGCCACCGATTACTCGGAAAGAACCGGCACGAATTAAAATTGATTTAGAAACAAAAGAAGTCACTCAAAAACTAGCCGATGGCGTAGACTATACGTTTTGGACATTTGGTGGAAAAGTGCCGGGACCGTTTATTCGAATTCGTCGCGGCGACTATGTGGATTTCACTCTTAGCAACCATCCAACAAGCAAGATGCCACATAATATCGACTTGCACGCAGTGACTGGCCAAGGCGGCGGTGCTGAGGGGTCTTTTACGGCTCCTGGGCATAGCTCTACGTTTTCATTTCGCGCGATGAACGCGGGACTTTATATTTACCATTGTGCGACGGCCCCTGTGGGAATGCATATCGCCAATGGGATGTACGGTCTAATTTTGGTAGAGCCTGAAGAAGGCCTTCCTAAAGTAGATAAAGAATTCTATGTCGTTCAAAGTGAGTTCTATACAAAAGGAAAGTTCGGAGAGCGAGGCCTTCAACCATTTGATATGGAAAAGGCAATTCGTGAACAACCAGATTACGTAGTCTTTAATGGTTCCGTAGGCGCAATGACAAATGAACAGGCTCTTCAGGCAACGCCGGGACAAAAAATCAGAATCTTCTTTGGTAATGGCGGGCCAAACCTGGTGTCTTCATTCCACGTGATCGGTGAAATTTTCGATAATGTTTATGGCGAAGGCGGAACGCTGATAAATCAAAAGAATGTACAAACGACTCTGGTGCCTGCGGGCGGCTCTACTATGGTTGATTTTGTAGCGGATAGCCCTGGGACACTGATTTTAGTCGATCACTCTATCTTTAGAACGTTCAACAAAGGTTCTTTGGGAATGTTGAAAATTCCGGGCGAACATAATCCTTCGATTTATACTGGTAAGACTGTGGATTCTGTCTACCTTCCTGAAGGTGGCGCAATTCAAAAGATGCCAGATGATAAAATGGCCGTTGCGGCACCTGTTAAAACCTTGGAAGAACGTATGGAAGCCGGAAAAATCGTATACAATCAAAACTGTGCAGCTTGCCATCAGCCTGCGGGACAAGGAATTCCAGACGTATTTCCTCCTTTGGCAAAATCTGATTACTTAATGGCGGACAAAGGTAGATCCATTCGAGTATTGAAAAATGGTCTACAAGGAGAAGTCGTAGTTAACGGTAAGAAGTATAATAACGTGATGCCAGCGCTGAGTTTAACTGAAGACGAAATTGCAAGCGTATTAACTTTCGTTCGCGGTTCATGGGGAAACAAAGGCAACGCAGTGACAGTGGATGAAGTTAGGAAAGAAAAATAATGAAACTTCTAATAGGTCTACTTCTTTTACAATTTGTCTTCGAAGTGAATGCTAAAACATCTTCAGAAGTCTATATAAAAGAAGGGACCTATTCTCCATTCTTTCGAGATAAAAATGAACCAGATGTAAAGGTCGGAAAATTTTGGGTCGATAAATACCCGGTAACAAACCAAGAGTTTTTAAAATTTGTTCGCTTGAATCCCGAGTGGAGTCGTACGAATCGGAAAGATATATTTGCGGGTAGCGGTTATTTAAAGCACTGGTTATCTGATTTTGTGGTTCATAGTCACCAGCTCAAGGTTCCGGTCAGTAACGTATCTTGGTTTGCAGCCAGAAAATATTGTGAGTTTTATAAAAAGCGCCTTCTGACAATTGCCGAATGGGAATATGTTTCGGATGCGCAAAATCCAAAAGCGTTAGAGCTTATTTTAAAATGGTACGGAAGCACTGACCAGAAACTTCAATCGGTGAGTCGCGGCCAAACCAATAGTTATGGATTAGTCGGAATGCATGGTTTGATTTGGGAGTGGGTAGAAGATTTTTCTTCGGCCATAGTATCGGGAGATTCGCGCTCATCTAACGAAGCTAATGGCGCTTTGTTTTGCGGCAGTGGCGCATTGAAAGCGAAAGACCCCTCTCAATACGCAACATTTATGCGATTTGCCTATCGCAGTAGTTTGAAAGCAAATTCAACAGGCCTGAATTTAGGATTTAGATGCGTTAAAGACGCAGAATAGGATACTTATGAAAACAAAAATTATATTCAATATTTTAATCGCCTTGTTATTGTGGAATGGTTTTGCAGCGTCTATTGCAAATAGTTGCGAAAAACATAATCTAGCGGTGGCTTCATCGCAGGCGCTTCCCGGTGATTCAGTTTATCAGCTGCATTCATCTTGGACAGATCAGGCCAATGCCACTGTAAAATTTGATTCCTTAGCAGGTAAACCCAGAATAATTGCGATGGTCTATACTAAGTGTAAATCCGCATGTCCGTTGCTAGTTCATGATATCAAAAAAACAATAGCAAAACTTCCAAAAGAGGTTTCAGAAAAAATTCATATCGATTTATTTTCGTTCGACTCAGATGAGGAAAATTCGGTTTCGTTGAATGAATTTAAATCTAAATATGAATTATCGGATAACTGGTCTATTTATTATGGCAACAAATCCAGTGTTTCGGAACTAGCGGCCGTTCTGGGTGTCCAATATAAAAAACTAGACGGTGGTGAGTATGTCCATTCAAACGTGGTCTATTTCCTAAATGAAAGCGGCGAAATCAAAGGAAAACAAGAGGGTCTTGGACGTGACAACAATGAATTCGTTCGCAATATAGAAAGCTCATTTAAAAAAGGTAATTAGTATGAACGACTTCACAAAGATCGAACCCTACAGAGTATTGTTTCCAATCGGATTGGTATTTGGTTGCCTTGGTGTCTATGTATGGGTGGCTTACGCACTATTAAAAGGTAATAGTTATCCGGTTCAACGGCATTCTCATTTAATGATGGGCTCGTTTTTGTTTTCATTTGTGGCTGGATTTTTAATGACGGCCGTTCCTAAAATGACAGCCAGTTTTAGAGCAAAACCATATGAAATTTTTGTAGCGTTTATGCTGATCCTAGGGATTTCATTTTTCGTAAATTGGGGGCGATCTGAATACTTTTATTCTATGAGTGGGTTTTCAATTGCCTGTTTAGTTTTCTTTTTTATTCGTCGTTTTTTAAATAGAACAAAAAATCCTCCGGCATTTTTTCCATTTGTCGTGCTGGGATTAATGTGTGGGTTAGTCGGGTGTATTTTGCTAGCGGTGAACGGCCCAAGTGATTTAGCTAATCCGCTCGTTCTATTTGGAAAAAAGATTTATTTTGAAGGAATGATTTTATTGTTGGTGTTAGGTGTTGGATCACGTTTGATTCCTGTAATATCAGGACGTGGTGTAGTCCCTGACCCATCTGAAATTCAGACGGCGTTGAAAAACTTCGCTTTGGGAATGGTTTTGATTGCGGCGTTTGCTCTGGAAAGCTTTCAGTATGTTTTGGTGGGAGGCATTCTAAAAAGTATCGTGGTCACTTGGGTTGCTGTTTTTAATTGGGGAATTTTTGAAGCCGCTAAATCTAAATCCAGATTAGCTGTGGGTATGCGTATTTCTGGATTGATGGTTCTATTCGGAATCTATATGAGCGTGGTGCAGTCGGCGTTTGCGATTCACTGGATGCATTTAACTTATATTGCCGGTTTTGGCTTGATGACGTTAACAGTGGCTTCTAGGGTGACATTAGCCCATGGGTCGTATGACTTATCATTTGAAGCGCATTCGAAATCGTTGTGGATCAGTGGTGCATTGATTCTAACGGCGGCAGCGACACGGGTGGCGGCTCCATTTATAAGCTCGGGATATGTTCGTCATTTAGCCTATGCGGGCGTCGTGTGGATTTTAGCTTTAACAGTATGGGGCGTGGTCTTTGTTAAGCGCATGATTTGGAAAGGGTCCGATCAACCCAGTTGCTAGGACAACGATTTTCGTCGTCTCAGACTGAGCTGCTTCGAAATGAAACGTACACCTTGAGTTCAGGGCCGGTGCCAAGAGTGGCGCATCCGTGGCACCTTTGATTTATTTCGATGTATTGGCTAATAGGTTCGAGGCGGTTGGTTTGGCCATTGCAATACTATAAAGACAGAAGCAGCCACAAAGTCTTTCCCCCCAAAGACGGTTGCTTCACCCCCCAACCCCTTAAAACCCAGCTTCCCCCAGCTGGGTTTTTTCTTTTCTAACCTTTGATAAACCACTATGTTTAAAATCTATGGAAAATAAAAAGAAACCGATTGCAGTTAAATCTAAAGAGGTCGCGGTCAGAGCGAAACCATCTATTTACCCAGCACCGTTTGCGGTGTTGATGGCGGGCCGTGAAAAACGTCAGCTGGGGGAAGTATTTGGTTTAAAAAACTTCGGAGTGAATCTGACGCATTTAAAACCAAATTCAAAATCAGCACTGATGCATAAGCATAAAACTCAAGATGAGTTCGTGTATGTAGTTGAGGGTGAACTGACGCTTGTGCTGGGTGATGGCAGCGAAGCGGTGCTAACCGCAGGGATGTGCACAGGCTTTCCAGCGGGAGGCGAGGCTCATCAGTTATTAAATAAGTCTAATAGGGACGCATGGTATTTGGAAGTGGGCGACCGTACGCCAGCGGATGAAGTCACCTACCCTAATGATGATCTCCAAGGAAAAATGGATGCTAATGGACAATGGGTCTTTACAAGAAAAGACGGCACCCCTTATTAAATTGTAAATACAGGTGAAATGGTTTAATCCTATAAGCCTGTCTTTGTATTTTGTTTTTCAAGTGGGGGCGACATGGCTTCGACGTGGGAAGTGAAGCAAAGGGAGCATACCGGGGCGCACAGGGACCTCGTTAAAAAGGTGCAAACTTTTATTTGCTAACGACAACGTTGCAATGGCAGCTTAGTTCTGCCACGGATCCCAGCTGAATCGACGGTGTTGAGTTGAAGATCTGTTATTAATGCCGTACCGGTCGAATGTTGTTCTCTACAGGGCATCGACCTAAATAAACTGCGGGGGTGACTACTGGAATTTTGTTTGTGGAAGTCCGGTAGCCTAACTAAAAACATAAACTAAGTATGTAGCGCCTTTTCGTGGAACTCTTGCGGACCCGGGTTCAATTCCCGGCGCCTCCACCATTTAAATAAAAAAGCCAACCCAACGGGTTGGTTTTTTTATTTAAATTGCTGTAGTCATTGTGAAATTGGACTCTGAGATCGTCCTCCGGGTTCACAAAAATAGCAGGAAGCTATTTTTGGATGGCGCAGCCAGGCCGCAGGCCCGAGCGCCAGGATGGTGCGAGTCCATTCCCGGCATCTCACCACTTACAATAAGGATTTAGGTAACTAGGCAGATTTTTAGTTACACAGTAATTACGGGTCTTGCTGACAGAGATGTCGCAATAGATATCTTTTGCCAAAGTATTTTTGTTTGATATGTTTAAAAAGGCTATTTTGCAAATACGGAGGCACTCATGGGGAAAGATATATATACAAGGTCTATTTTATTTCAAATTTTAGTTTTGTTTTGTGCGCTTCATGTTTATGCAAAAGAGCCAGTAGTTATTAGTAAAAATGGGACCCTGTCAAAGTCAGATAAAATGGCCAATATCAATGGTATTTTAGGGTTTAGTTTAGGAATTGACTTGGTAGAGTTTCAAAAATTGAAACCTTGTGATGGCGTATTTGCAAACAATGTGTTTACTTGCAAAAAATATTTAGTATTGGGTGAGCCTGTTGAGGCTCAATTTAGTTTTATAGATTCGAAGCTTTCCGCAGTAAAAATGATACCGATACTCGACGACCTAAAACTGCAAAGTAAAGTAAAGCCATTTCTAGGTCGTATTGCCAACAGCACTGTAGATTTTAAGGACGGTTCTCAAGTTATTGCTCAGGAATACTATGGAGCCGAAACAACCTTAGCAAAAAAAAAGTTTGAATTAGTTGTATTTAATTCTTCGTGGCGTAAAATTCCAGATAGCCCTGGTGATACTATCGAGACTGAAAAATCAGTTGATAGCTTTCAAGCCGAGATAAAAAAAGTTGGGGGTGATAAGTTGAAAATCTATTCGGCTTGCCCTCATGTCCGCAAGTGGTTACCTAATACAGGCACGATTGGAGAAGCCACTGAGTGGCGTATTGTTCCTCCTTATGTTTCTTCTAAAACGTATGGTCCACAAAAGCCAAAAGGTGGCGGGTTTCAGCTGCTTGATGCTGAGATCGTCGATGAGTCAGGCAGGTCATTTTCAAAAGACGAATGCGACTATGTCAGAATAGTATTTCAAGGATCTAAAATCAGTTCGATAGATCGATCTAAGTGTGAAAAGAGGACCTTAGAGAGTTCTTCAGATAAAGCATGTAAGCAATTACTAGGATATTAGCAATATCGTGAAGATTTTTTTAAAGACCGAGTTTGAACTCCAGCAATCTTTTTCGAATTTCATTGCGCGCTTTTCTGAATGCTTCGGGCTTTTCACTCTCTGGAGCTGAAGCTGGGTCTTGGATGGGCCAGTGAAGGCGCTTCGCTTTTGATGGCAACATAGGACAAACTTCCTCTGCGCACAATGTGATGACATAGTGAAGATTAGCAACAAAATCTAATGGCAGCTGTTCTGTCGATTTCGACCAGTTTTTTGAAATGTCGATCCCTTCTTCTTTCAATACTTCAATCGCCCAAGGCTGAACTTTCCCAGAAGGTTCTGAGCCGGCACTTTCGATGATGGCATCGCCTTTAAATACTGATCTCGCTAAACCTTCAGCTAATTGGCTTCTTGCTGAGTTTGCGACACATAAAAACAAAATGTGAAATGGCTTAGACATTATTTAACTCCGCTGCGAACTTTATTTTAACCAAAGAATTAAAACACACTTGAACGGTGTAATTCCATTTTCGGTGTTGTAGTTAAAGCTTTAGCTTTAAAATACCGATAGTTTATCCATGAAACGAATCAATTTTGTACCACTTTGTTTTGTGTATTTTATCCTTATTTCGTGTACTTCCAATTTTTCGACAGATATTAAAAACCCAGAATCGTTACCGCCGCAAGAATTAGAGAACGAAAAACCTCGTTTGTATACAAATTCCTTCGATGGAGAATCTTCAACGTGTGCTTATTTAACAAATGGACGAATGAAATGTTGGGGACCACGGTCGCTTGATTTCAATAACTTTCTAGATGCGCAAACTCAAGATATACCACGTGTTGTTCTTTCGGGGACTACCTTTGTATCTGTATCCTCTGGGTTAAATCATACGTGCGCCTTATCTAATTCCAATCGTCTGTTTTGTTGGGGAAGTAACCAACAGGGACAGTTAGGTTTACCCGACAGCATAGATCAAAATGTCCCTGTTGCCATAGATGCCAGTGAAAGCTACTCAAAGGTCATAGCTTCACACTATTTCACCTGTGGACTCACCACTTTGGGGAAAGTTAAATGTTGGGGATATAATGGCAGTGGACAGCTCGGTGATGGTACGAAAACATTACGTTCTACTCCTTTGGCGATTGATACCGGGGAAACCTATTCCGATCTTATAATTTCTAGTTATACTGTTTGCGGAATTACCACAGCGGCTAAGCTAAAATGCTGGGGAAAAAATAGTAATGGGATTTTGGGTGATGGAACCTTGGTCGATAAAACAAGTCCAACGGCAATTGATGCTGGAACTAATTATCAAAAAGTAGTGCTAGGCGGAATTTCAACGTGTGCTATCACGAGCACTGGGATCCTAAAATGCTGGGGTACCAATTATAACGGAATGGTGGGCGATGGAACTACCACGGATCGAACGTCCCCCGTCGTGATAGATTCTGGAACTGCTTATTCTAGCGTGAGTTTATCTTATAATTCAGTGTGCGGGATTACCGCGACAGGACTTCTGAAATGCTGGGGACAAAATCAATACGGACAACTCGGAGATGGAACTACGACGTTAAAACTATCTCCAGTTAATATTGATTCGGCTTCAAACTATAGCGTTGTGGTTAAATCCAGCACGGCGACCTGCGGGATCACGACATCAGGCATCTTGAAATGTTGGGGTGGGCAGACTTGGAATTTAGTTGGTAACTCATCATTGACCAACGTCACGACTCCGGTCGTTGTTGATTCTGGAGTGCTTTATCAATCGATTGAACAATCTGAATATAATACCTGCGGAATAACAACCACCGGGATTTTAAAATGTTGGGGCTATAATTATTTTGGATCAATAGGTGATGGATCAATGATCACGCGTGCGACTCCGGTTGTCGTTGATTCTGGTGCAAGCTATCAGTCCGTGGTCCTTGGAAAATTATATTGTGGCATCACCACTAGTGGAAACCTGAAATGTTGGAATGGGGATCTATTTTCTCGAGGGCTTGGTCTTTTTGACTATTACAAATCTCCGCTTGAAATTTCAAACCCTTGGAATTTTGTGAAGTTTACTTTTGGTACGTATTTTCAGTGTGGGCTTACCAAACACAACAAGGTTTACTGTTGGGGAGCGAACTCTAATGGTGAATTGGGATTGGGGCATTCTAATCAACTCAACTATCCCAATCAGGTGGATGAAGGTTCGGAATTTATAGAACTCTCATCCGGAGACCATCATTCATGCGCTCTGACTAACGCAGGCAAGGTAAAATGTTGGGGAAGAAATTCCAGCTACAGTCTTGGAAATGGGGAAACGGATGAGTCGTTTTCCCCGGTAACGATTGATGCTAGCGAAAGCTATGCGAGCATTGTATCAGCCGACAATTCTAATTGTGGTATCACTACTAGTGGAGACTTAAAATGTTGGGGTGATAATAACTACTATCTGTTAGGTGATGGGACTTCAACTGATATTTCAACACCAAAGCAAATTGATGTCGGTGTTAAGTACAAGTCAGTTTCGTTAGGTGGGTTCGGTTGTGGTATCACTATTAGCGGAGATCTAAAATGCTGGGGGTATAGTTACATTGCCAATAGACTTTCAAGTCCAGCACCTGTCCCCGAAGTAATTAGTTCTGATTTAAAATTTAAACATGTCTCTGTATCCGTAACACACGGGTGTGCCATTTCGGAGTCAGATCATCTTTATTGTTGGGGCGATAATTCGGAAGGAAATATTGGTACTGGTGAACGCACGAGCTTGGTAAACTCTTTGTATAAAGTAGATCCTGATGAAACCTATGCCGATGTGGTCTGCGGGTCCAGTTTTACGTGTGCTCAAACAAAGTCAGGTACCTACAAATGTTGGGGTAAAAATAAAAAGGGCAACCTTGGTGACAATACTACAGAAGATAGGCTAGCGCCGACGACTATATCGATTCAAGAAAATCACCCTTAGCTTTAGCGATTGGGATTCCAAATATCAAATGCTACTTAGCGTTTACCGGCACTTGAAATTGGGCACGTATCAAAGCCGAAAACTTTGTACAATGGACAAAATCCAACGGCACCAGTAAGAAGTGGCACGATTCCAACCAATCCCCACATAGTTTGTGGACCGACGAAAACAAGGCTTAGTAAGCCTAAGCCAACGGCAACTCGTAACACTCTGTCCACTGTTCCTTCATTTTTTTTCATAGCGACTCCTATTTGTTTGTTTCAAAATTTGCTAATCCGGATCCTACTTCTGTTCCATTTAAGATCACTTTGTATTCAATTGGAAATGCTTTTGATAACATCGCGCTGACTCCGCAAAATTTTGTCTGCGAAAGCTTAACGGCCTCTAATAATTTGTCCGCATCGACTTGACCGTCCACCAAAAACACTAATACCGCTTTTTCAAAAACAGCAGGGTGACCTGCCGTCGACGTTTGAATATCGATATCGATTTTTAAACTTTGCGGCTGTTGTTTATATTTTTTCAAAAGAGCTATCACGTCCATGGCCGTGCACCCACCTAGACCCATGGCTACAAGTTCTTTTGGGGTGGCCGCTGAATCTTTCCCAATAGGAGCTTTGGCGTCCATCGGTACCGTGTGACCGCCAGAGATTCCTTCAAGAACCATCGCATCTTTCCAGTTAATCGTAGTTTTCATTTTTTCTCCACTTCCTAACTATACGCAACCCTTGGGCCACCCGAGTAGTCTATTTAAACTGCGTTTTGCAAAAATATTGAGACAATTTGTCACAGTCTTTGTCGTCATGTCTCGACGTCAATATGGTCTAAAATGGTGCAGTAGTTAAGTCTTTGCTATTTGTATTGCCGAACCATTTTTTCAATAGGACGACGGACTTTAACTTGGCCTGCTAACCAATCGCCCTCTTTTGCACGATAACCTAATGGCAGAATCACAGCGCTTCTTAGTCCCAGACCGCGAAGGCCTAGAATTTCATCAAGTGCGTTGGGATCGAAACCCTCCATGGGAGTGCAATCAACTTTTTCTTCGGCGGCTTGAACCATGGCCATAGAAAACGCGATGTAAGCTTGTCGGGCGGCGTGTTGATAGTTAACTTCTGCATCACGGGGTGGATACAGCGATAGTAATTGCTTACGGTAGGCCTCGAATCCTTCGTTTACGTAGCCGCGTTTTTCATTTACTAGATCGAACATAGAGTTGATTCGTTCGGGAGTGTAGGTATCCCACGCCGCGAATACGAGTAGGTGCGAACAGTCGCTAACCATGGATTGATTCCAAGCTATAGCGCGAATTTTATCTTTTAGTTCTTGGTTCGTAACAACGATAATTTCAAATGGCTGAAGGCCACTTGATGTCGGCGCTAAAATAGCGGCCTCGATAATGCGATCCACAGCAGTCTGAGGAACTTTTTCGCCATTCATTTTCTTTGTTGCGTATCTCCATTTCAGTAAGTCAATTGTAGACATTTTTTTCTCCTGCATCATTTAGATGATTATCTAAATATCGAACTTAAATGTTTTTTGTCAATATGACGATTAGATAAGTATCGAAATGATATCGAATTCGACCTTATAAGAAATATATGGGCACTAGGGGCTATATTTTAGAAAGTTTTTCTAGATAGGCGTGCAAAACATCACGTTGAACCGACAGGCTCATGGTCTTGCCCTCGCGAGTGATAGTGACCAGGCCGGCTGTTTCTAGTTCTTTAATATGATGAGACAGGGTTGCGGCGCTGATATTGTGCTCTTCTTGGATGGCTTGGCAGCCCATTGAGCCTTCTTTTTTACAAGAACCGATTTTTTTAAGAATTTGATAACGACGTGGTTCTGCTAGGGCTTTTGCAATTTGCTCAAATTGTTTATCCGTTAAACGAACGGGTTTTGACGTCGACATAGGATAATCATACTCGAAGTCTGTTTTTTTGTCTACCCCAGTGGCTTTTTCTTACGTATGCCGGGTTTTGCCAGGATTTCTACATAGACAGAGTCCGACTTGCCAGCGACTACGGCGTCGATCTTTTTACTGATTTCGTCTAAATGCAATATCGCTGCGGTGTCAGCGGTTGCGCCACATTTACAATCAAAGTCCCAATAGTCGACACCTTGAGGCAGAATTTTACGACGTTCGCGGGCGACATATTTGTTGATTTCGTGCTTTACCAATTCAACTTGGCGATCAGGTTTATGTTTTGTAGACGTTAGGCTAAAATTCTTTTTCATAGGTCGGGACTATACCCGAAATTATTCTATCTGCCTACAGCATTATATTTGGACTCTGAAAACTTAAACGTGTAGCTTCAAACCGTGAAAACTTTTTTCGTTTTGCTAGCTATTTCCTGTGTTTTGGCGTCGGCCGTGTTGATCAAGTTAACTCGTGAAGGTATCAGCATTCGGTCGGCCCCAATTATTGCTCCGTCGCCTCAAGGGGTGGGATACAGTAATATTGCTAAGTCTTTGGTGAATCGGTTGTTTCCTGATTTTCAAATGTCTAGTTACATAGTCATTGGACGTTCTGCAGGATTAGAAATGGCTGATTCTATAGTGAGTGATTTGAAAGCCAGATACGAAGACCAATTTCAGAAAACGGTAACGATATTAACTGATGATGGTAACATATCTGCGGACGCTATTGCTAAGTGTGCTCAACCGTGCTGGATATTAACTGCAGAAACAAACGCTAACGAGTTATCAGAGTCTCAGAAAATTCCACAAATTTTAAACTCTATGGAAAACACGAATCACTTTCACATTACGTTGATTCCGTTTTCTAATATTCCCGAACCGACCCAAGACTGTATTGACGAAAAACGACTCACTTTAGGATGCTTAATTCCGCTATCTATTCACGAAGTCAGTAAAAAATTTAAAGATAGAAATGCGACGTATTTTTTTGTGCGCAAATATAAAGACCGCGATTATTTTCTTTTTTTGCAGACCGGGCCTCTTAATCTTTAGATCTATTACAAGGAAAAACTATGTCTAGCGCTAATCACATCGACATCGTTAAAAAGATCTACGAGGCTCTAAATCAGAACGATATTGCCACGATATTTAAATATTTCGATCCAGATATTAAGCGGGTTGAATTTGAGGGCACGCCCATGGCAGGTTCCTTTGCTGGTTATGCTGATGTCAAAGTTCATTTTGAAACTGGACGCTCAACTTGGGCTGAGGGATCTTGCTATCCCGAGCGCCTAGTTACTGAAGGCGATACGGTCATCGCCTTCGTTCACGTGCGCGTGCGCTTAAAAGACAAATCAGATTGGAACGAAGGGCGAGTCGTCGATACGTTCACATTTAGAAACAGCAAAGTTATTGAAATGCGATCGTTCTTAAAGTCGGAAGAAGCGTTACAATGGGTTGGTCTTAAAGAGTGAATTATATTTTAGTGGATCAGAAAATACTATTAGCCGTTCAAAAGTGGCGGAGACCCTTTTTAAATAAACTTTTTTTGTTTATAACCTACACGGGCACTGGCAAATTTTGGTTTGTATTCGCGTCTATAGTAAATGTGCTCAACTTAGCTGGAATTAAATTTATTGAACAGCAGACACAGTTCTTGCGATCTATGTTTTGTCCTTTGATCGCTTGGATAGTTGGGTCATGGATCAAAAGATTAGTTTCTAGGAAACGACCATCAGAGGCTATTTCTGGATACTTAAGAGTTATCGAATCACCAAACTGTGGATCCTTTCCATCTTCCCATACGGCTGGGGCTGTTGCATTTTATGCGTCACTTCAGCTAAACGCGCACCCGTCAGCGCTTGTCGTTGGGGTGTGGGCGTTTCTGGTTTCATTTTCGCGGCTGTATCTGGGCGTGCACTATCTGTCTGATATTTTAGGCGGTGCTTTGTTAGGATCCGCCATCGCTTTTGCTTTGGGGTCCGGGCATTTTCTGTTTTAAAAAATCAATTAGTTTTTCTGTATCGAGTGCTCCAAAGTATTTCACTAGGACTTCGCCACTTTGATCGATCACGATAGTGGTGGGCGTACCTTGTAATTGATATTCGCGCATAGTTTCAGGTAAATTGTGTACGTTTATGTGTTGATCAATTCCGACGGGAAACGGCAATCGCCATTCTTTGATGAATACCTTCAGTGATTCTTCACCCATGGCATGATGATTTTCAAAAACGGTGTGAAGACCAACGATATCGATGTCAGGTCCTTGCAGTTTATTATATAGTTCTACCGTTTGTGGAATGCCATGATACACGCAGCCGGGGCATAACATTTGGAACGCGTGGATAACTTTGATTTTGTTGGCGGTTACATCTAAAGAATACTCGTCTGGAGCATTTAACCATTTTTGAACTTTCAGTGGGGTTGCCTTCATATAGACTCCTTTGTTCACCTCCTAGTATTTACTGAAAAGCGAGGACTAAACAAGTCAGCACAAAATGGTGGGGTAGGTACTTAATGGTGTATCCTGAGTTCTGGATGCGTCTTGATCAGCTCAAAGAAGCCAAAATCAATCGGTAGCTCTGGCCCAAGCCAGAGGATGCCGTCGGTGTGGTCACGGACGTCGTCGTTTGTATCTTCGTGAACTAGGGTTGAACATGGGCCCCTGTTGGATTCTAGCCATTCTATGACTAAGTTATAACAGGGTTCTCTGAAGTGGGCTTCTATCATTCCCAAAGGGTGTGGGCCGATTGGTTTTTCGCAGAACTCGGCTTTTGTGAAGAGCTCGATGTCCTGTATTATGTGAAACAAGATTTTGGCAAAATTAATGTTCTCTGGCTTAAAGTAAATGTGTGCATGGAAGTATTTCATATGCCTCTATAGTAAGGTTGTTTCCATCATTGAACAAGTAGGTTGATTCCTAATTTGTCATAAATGAAATTTATATTTCATTTATAATCATAAATATCGTTTATCATAGATTAATACTGTTCCTATTATATTTTATAATTGAAATAGCACATATTCCCATTCAGTTATGGGGGTATCATTATGGAGTTAATAGAAGCCGATTTAAGAATAGAAACGAAATCGTTTGAGCTATCTAACCTTTCGCGATTCGGAACCGCAAAAGTCGAATCATCCTCCTTATATGAAGCCATGATGATCGCAAAAACTGTTCTAAGCGATATTATGAATTTCCGCCGCGTCACAGGAACCTGCGCGGATTGCGCGAATTCATCATGCTCAGATTGTTCGGCTCCGCACCTTTCTAAACTCGTCTCTAAGATTGTAACTAATCAGCCAATCGTATTCGCACTGCCGGCATTTCCCGGTAAATCACCTAATTTAGCTAAAGTCCTTGGACCCTTGCCAGATATGGCCGAACGTTGCGCTTTAGAGTTTCTTCAATATGTTTGTGATCGAATCAAGCAGCACTACGCACCTGGTGCGCGCATTGTCTTGTGTTCAGATGGCCGGGTGTTCAGCGATACTATCGGCATTCGTGACGAAGACGTGACCGCGTACCAAAACGAAATTGCGAAAATGATTTCTGATTTAGGATTAAGCTCGATCTCGACGTTTAATCTAGAAGAGCTCTACGCCGACTTAAGTTTTGACCAAATGCGAATCCAGTTAATGGACGACTTCGGTGAATCGATCGACGTACTTAAGGCTGCCGTCAGTCGTGGAAAAGACGCCGATGCCTCTTCCGACGACAAAGAAGTTCATCGTTTATATCTTGGTATGACTCGCTTTTTAGTCGAGGACTCTACGTTTCCAGGCCAAACGAAAAGTCGTTCCGCGATTCAGAAAGAAAGCCGCGTTCGTGCTTACACCGTCATTCAGCGCAGTAAGGCGTGGGGTGAATTAGTCGAAAAATATTTTCCTGATGCCGTTCGACTATCTATTCATCCACAAGCATGTGGCTCTAAAAAATTGGGCATTAAATTGATCGAACCTGATAATTGGCAAACACCATGGCATGGTGTCGCTGTTCTTGTTGATGGCCGTTACACATTATTGAAACGTGCCCAGGCCGAATCGTTGGGTGCACACCTCGTGACTCGGTTTGGTCGTCCTAGTCATTATGTTTTAGCAGATAAAGAAAAACTTTCTCAGCTACACGAGGCTAGTCATGAGTCTTAATATAAACAAAAACAAACCATTCGGGGTAATTATTACGCCTAAGACTCAGGATCAAAATATTCAAGATGTCGATGTGGCAGATCTGCGCAACCTAGTCTGGAGCGATCGTCTGATTGTTCTTCGTGGGTTTCGTTCATTTTCTACGGCTGAAGAACTATCAGAATACAGCCAACGCTGGGGTGAAATCAGTGTATGGCCATTTGGTAAAGTCCTTGAACTTGTTGAGCGTAATAATCCCGAAGACCACATATTTGATAATAACTATGTTCCTTTGCATTGGGATGGAATGTACCGACAGCAAGTTCCTGAATTTCAATTGTTTCACTGCGTGA